>Ga0209800_10002588_pt1 | contig 15747 bp, 12 predicted proteins | sample Higcelweek8metaG_FD_187174 | JGI IMG/M metagenome (GOLD analysis project Ga0209800, IMG submission 187174) | Freshwater pond sediment microbial communities from the University of Edinburgh, under environmental carbon perturbations - High... | ecosystem: Environmental > Aquatic > Freshwater >...
AGGCCGCCGGGGAAGGGGTGCTGACCTCGCGCCTGCTGCTGTTCCTGGGCCTGTTCTCCATGACCGTGGCCGCCATGTTCATGGCCGCCCAGCGCGACTTCAAGCGCCTGCTGGCCTATTCCAGCGTGGAGCACATGGGCATCCTGGCCCTGGGGCTCGGCCTGGGCGGCCCGGCCCTGTTCGGCACCATGCTGCACGTGCTGACCAACGGCCTGACCAAGGGCGTGCTGTTCCTCAGCGCCGGCAACATCCACCGCGCCTACGGCAGCAAGAGCACGGACCAGGTGCGCGGAGTGTTCCGGCGGCTGCCCCTGTCCGGCAGCCTGTTCTTCCTGGGCTTCCTGGCCATCACCGGGTCCCCGCCCTTTGGGCCGTTCATCAGCGAGTTCTCCATCCTCTCCGGCTCCTTCCGGCTGGGGCGCTTCGCCGTGGGCGGGGCCTTCCTGGTGCTCTTGCTGGTGGTCTTCATCGGCATGAGCCGCACCGTGCTCCGGGCCGTGCAGGGCCGTCCCCCGGCTACCGCCGGCGGCAGCGCCCCGGTACGCGAGCCCCTGCTGACCATCCTGCCCCCGGCCCTGCTCATGCTCCTGGCGCTGCTGCTCGGCATCATCATCCCGGCCCCGCTGGAGACGCTGCTGAAGGACGCCGCAGCCTATCTGGTCGGCCTGCCGGGGCCGGGAATGGGAGGCCAGCCATGAGCGCCAGCGCCGCCCTGCGCTCCTTCACCAACGGCTGGTCCATCGACCAGGCCTCCATCCCGCTGCTGGACCAGGACGCCTTTGCCCAGGTGCTCCTGGACGCCGTGGCCGAGGGCCAGCGCGTGGTGGCCCTGTTCGGCGCGCAGGAGCGCGATGCGGTGGCCCTGTACGCGGTCCTGGGCAACGACGAAGACAACCTGCTCTGCGCCGCGCGCACAAATATCACGGGCGCGGGCTTCGCCTCCCTTACCCCGCGCTGCCCGCAGGTCCACCTGTTCGAGCGCGAGATCGCCGAGCAGTTCGGCCTCGTGCCCCAGGGCCACCCCTGGCTCAAGCCCGTGCGCTACCAGCCCTCGTGGACCGGCCGGGACGCCTGGGGCCGCGCGGTCGGCGTGGAGATTCCGCCCGGCGTGGGCGACTTCTACCACCTGGACGGCGAGGAGGTGCATGAGGTGGCCGTGGGCCCGGTGCACGCCGGGATCATTGAGCCCGGACACTTCCGCTTCCAGTGCCTGGGCGAGCCGGTGCAGCATTTGGAGATCGCGCTGGGCTACCAGCACCGGGGCGTGGAGCAGGCCATGCTGGGCGGGCCGCACCCGCGCAGCGTCCACTACGCCGAGACCCTGGCCGGTGACGCGACCATCGCCCACACGACCTCCTACTGCCAGGTGCTGGAGTCCCTGAGCCGCTGCCAGAAGACGGCCCGCTCCCAGACCCTGCGCGGCATCGCCCTGGAGCTGGAGCGCCTGGCCAACCACGTGGGCGACCTGGGGGCCCTGGCCGGAGACGTGGGTTTTTTGCCCACGGCCAGCTACTGCGGGCGCATCCGGGGCGACGTGCTGAACATGACGGCCCTGCTCTGCGGCAGCCGCTTCGGCCGCGGCATGATCCGGCCCGGCGGCGTGGGCTTCGACCTGGACATGGACCGCTGCACGGCCCTGCTCATCCAGCTCGACGCCTTTGACGCCGACGTTCACGCGGCCATCAACCTGCTCTGGAGCACGCCCTCGGTCATGGCCCGCTTCGAGGGCACCGGCCCGCTGTCCAGGCAGGCCGCCTTGGAGCTGGGCCTTGTGGGCCCGGCGGCGCGGGCCTCGGGCCTCGCACGCGACGTACGCCAGGACCAGCCCTGCGGGGTCTTCCGCTTCGCCCACATCCCGGCCTCGGCCGTGGACAGCGGCGACGTCTTTGCCCGGGCCTATGTGCGCTGGCTGGAGATCCACCAGTCCCTGCGCTTTGTCCGCGAGCAGCTGCGCGCCATGCCTGCCGGGGCCAGGCAGACGCCGCTCGGGCCGCTGGCCCCGGACAGCTTCGTGGTGGCCCTGAACGAGGGCTGGCGCGGCGAGGTCTGCCACGTGGCCCTCACCGACGCCACGGGCCGCTTCCGGCGCTACAAGGTCGTGGACGCCTCGTTCCGCAACTGGAGCGGCCTGGCCTACGCCCTGCGCGGCCAGCAGATCTCGGATTTTCCGCTCTGCAACAAGAGCTTCAACCTCTCCTACTGCGGGTTTGACCTATGAGACGTGCAGAACTGGCGAAAGACCCACGCGGGGAGGACGAGCCGTGCTGAAGATTTTGCAGGCCCGCATGCAGCAGGGCCACCGCACCATCCGCTACCCCGCCAGACCGGCCCCGGCCGTGCCGGACCGCCTGCGCGGCCACCCGGTGCTGGCCCCCGGCGGATGCCCGGAGGGCTGCCGCGCCTGCCTGGAGGCCTGCCCCACCGGGGCCGTGAGCTTCGGCCACGCCCACACAGGCGGGCCCCGGCTCGACCTGGGCCGCTGCCTGTTCTGCGCCCAGTGCGCGGACGCCTGCCCCACGCAGGCCTTGACCTTCAGCACGGAGCACCGCCTGGCTACGCGGCGGCGCGAGGATCTCATCATCAACGCGGACAAAGGCGGCCCGGACACGCCCAAGGTCCGCCTGGCCCAGGCCCTGGAGCCCCGGCTGATGCGGCTCTTCGGGCGTTCGCTCAAGCTGCGCCAGGTCAGCGCCGGGGGCTGCAACGCCTGCGAGGCCGACACCAACGTGCTCGGCACCGTGGGCTGGGACCTGGGGCGCTTCGGCATCCAGTTCGTGGCCGCGCCTCGCCACGCCGACGGCCTGCTCATCACCGGCCCGGTGACCCAGAACATGAAGCTCGCCCTGGAGAAGACCTACGACGCCGTGCCCGAACCCAAAATCGTCATCGCCGTGGGCGCCTGCGCCATCTCCGGCGGGCCGTACCAGGGCCATGCCCAGGCCAATGACGGGGCCGCAAGCGTGGTGCCGGTGGACCTGTTCATCCCCGGCTGCCCGCCGCACCCGCTGACCATCCTGGACGGGCTGCTGCGCCTGCTGGGCCGCGTCGGCGTTGACGGCGTTGATAACGGAAACCGTGGTGACGGGCGGGCCTGATCCGGCCCGGCCAGGTGCAAGAAGCACTCGTCGAAGAACAACACGCCCAGGAGCAGCCGATGCAGTTGTCAGTCAAGGATGCCGCCAGCCTCCTCAATGTCTCGGAGGACACCGTGTACCGCTGGGTCAAGGAGGGCGTGCTCCCGGCCTACCACATCAACGAGCAGTATCGCTTCAACCGGGCCGAGCTGCTGGAGTGGGCCACCTCCCGGCAGCTGGAGATCTCCACCGACGTCTTCCGGGACGAGATCCGGCCCCGGGCGCCGCTGTCCGGCCTGGCCGACGCCCTGGAGGCCGGGGACGTGCTCTACGGGGTCGAAGGCGAGGACAAGTCCGTGGTGCTGCGCAACATCATCAACGCCCTGACCCTGCCCGCCGAGGTGGACCGCGAGTTCCTCTACCAGGTGCTCCTGGCGCGCGAGGCCCTGGGCTCCACGGGCATCGGGGACGGCATCGCCATCCCGCATGTGCGCAACCCGGTCATCCTGCACATCGACAGGCCCGCCGTGACCCTGTGCTTCCTCAAGCAGGCCATCGACTTCCAGGCCATCGACAACAAGCCGGTGAGCACCCTGTTCATGCTCATCACGCCCACAGTGCGCGCGCACCTGCACCTGCTCTCGCACCTGGGCTTCGTGCTGCGCGACCGCGCGGTCAAGGCCGCGCTGGCCCGGCAGGCCCCGCGCGCGGAGCTGCTGGCCGAGCTGGCCCGGGCCGAGGCCGCCCTGGCCCCGGCGGATGGCAACGGCGACACCCAGGCGACGTAAAACCCGGCGCGGACCTCCGTAAACGCAAAGGACAAGCCCATGGCCCTGACCCTGATCCTCACAGCCATCGTCCTCGCCGCAGTCAGCGGGGCTCCGGGTCTTCTCTGCGCGCGCTCGTCGAACCTGGGTCAGCGGCTCTCGGCCGGGCTCATGGGCCTGGGCGCGCTGGCCGGGCTGGCCGGAGCCCTGTGGGGCCTCTTGGCCGACGCCTTCGAGCTCTCGGCCTTCCCCTGGCCAGCGGTGGGCAACGCCTCCGTGGGCCTGGACGCCCTGAGCGCCTTCTTCCTGGTGCCGGTGTTCCTCATGGGCGGGCTGGGCTCGCTGTACGGCCTGGGCTACTGGCCCCAGCACCATCACCAGCGCAACGCCCGCAAGCTGCAGGTCTTCTGGGGGCTCATGGTGGCGGGCATGGCGCTGCTGGTGGTGGCCAGGCACGTGCTTTTGCTGCTGCTGGGCTGGGAGTTCATGGCCCTGTCCGGGTTCCTGCTCGTCAGCACCGAGGACCAGCGCGAGGAGTCCTGCCGGGCCGGATTCATCTACCTCCTCGCGACGCACATCGGCACGCTGACCCTGTTCGCCCTGTTCGCCCTGTGGCGCGAGGCCACGGGCTCCTTCACCCTTGCGCCGGTGGCCCCTGGCGCGCTCGGACTCGGCATGCAGACCGCCCTGTTCCTGCTGGCGCTTGTGGGCTTCGGGCTCAAGGCGGGCGTCATGCCCCTGCATTTCTGGCTGCCCGGCGCCCACGCCAATGCGCCGAGCCACGTCTCGGCCATGCTCTCGGGCGTGGTGCTCAAGATGGGCATCTACGGGCTGGTGCGCTTCCTGTCCCTTATGCCCGACCCGCCCGCAGCCTGGGGCGGGCTGGTCCTCACCCTGGGCGCGGTGAGCGGCCTGCTCGGGGTGGTCTTCGCCCTGGGCCAGCACGACCTGAAGCGGCTTCTGGCCTACCACAGCGTGGAGAACATCGGCATCATCCTCCTGGGCCTGGGCTTGGCCCTGCTCGGGCGCTCGCTCCAGCACCCGGAGTGGGTGGCGCTGGGCCTGGCGGGCTGCCTGCTGCACGTGTGGAACCACGCCCTGTTCAAGCCCCTGCTGTTCTTCACGGCGGGCTCGGTGCTGCACGGCACGCGCACGCGGCAGTTGGACCAGCTGGGCGGCCTGGCCGGGCCCATGCCCTGGACCGCGCTGATGTTCCTGGTGGGCGCGGTGGCCATCTGCGGCCTGCCGCCGCTGAACGGCTTCGTGAGCGAATTTCTGGTCTACCTGGGGCTCTGGCGCACAGTCGCCGCCCCCGTGACGGGCGTGGGGGCGGGCATGGTCGCTGGCGGTGACGCCGGGCTCGGGGCGGCCATGCTGGCCGTGCCGGTGCTGGCCATGATCGGCGCGCTGGCCGTGGCCTGCTTCGTCAAGGTCTACGGCTCGGTGTTCCTGGGCCTGCCGCGCACCCCGGCCGCAGCCCGCGCGCACGAGTCGCCGCTGAGCATGCGCGCGCCCATGCTGGTGCTGGCCCTGTGCTGCGCGCTCATCGGCCTGGCCCCGGCGCTGGTGGTTCCGGTGCTCAGGCCCGTGCTGGCGCACTGGAGCCCGGAGGCCGGGGCTGCCGTGCCGGGCCTGGGCTCCCTGGCCCCGCTCTCGACCCTGAGCGCGCTGTCCGTGCTCCTGGTGGCGCTGGTGCTGGCCCTGGCCTTGGCCCTGGCCCGCAAGGCCCGCCTGGCCCCGCGCCAGGGCACCTGGGACTGCGGCTACGCCCGGCCCACCAGCCGCATGCAGTACACGGCCTCGTCCTTTGCCCAGTCCATCGTGGACATGTTCGGCTGGGTGCTGCGCCAGCACGTGCAGCAGCCCCGGCTGGAGGGGCATTTCCCGGCCCAGGCCAAGATGCAGACCCATGTGGACGAGCTGGTGCTGGACCGCGCGCTGCTGCCGGCGGGCCGCCGGGTCGAGCGCTGGTTCGCCTGGTTCCACCTGTTCCAGCAGGGCCTGACCCAGCAGTACGTGCTCTACATCCTCATCGCGGTGGTGCTGCTGCTGGGCTCGCTCATCCCGGCGGACGAGATGCTCACGCGGCTGTTCCTGCGCTAAGAAACCCCGCCGCAGTTTCACCACCGCCCTTGCCCGCCCCCGTGCCCCCTTGCCCACCACAAGAGGCCGTGGCATGTTCAGCGGCAAGGCTGGCCCGGCGCCAGCCCGGCGGCGGCACAACAGGCCGGAACATACAGGCCAGGACGCACAGGCCAGGACGCACAGGAGGGACCGGACACGGCATGACGGACCAAGCGCCCGCGCACAAACGATTCACCGCCTCGCTGCACCGACTGCTGCTCCGGCGCGTCCTGCGCATGACGGCGCTCATCTGCCTGCTGCTGGGGGGCGCGGTGTGCGTCAACGAGTTCAGGCGCTACGACGACTCCGTCCTGCAGGTCTCCATGCAGGCGGCCGAGGACTTCCGGCGCAACATCCTCACCCACCTCGACATGCCGGACCAGGCCGAGGGCCGGAGCATCCAGGCCGCGCTGGACGCGCTGCCCCGCAGGCAGCACCCGGACCCCCTGGCCCGCACCATCTACATCCGCATCACGGACACCAGCCAGCGCCTGCTCGCCCAGCGCTTCGTGCCGGACTACCCCCACCAGGCCGAGGTGGAGCGGTTCATGAACGCCCACCCCTTCCCCTTCACCCCCGGCGGCCAGGACCAGTTCCGCGAGATCGTGCGCATCGCGGGCAGGCCGCACCTGCACCTGGGCATGGCCTTCACCAACAGCAAGGGCCGGAACGCGGCCTATGCGGAGAGCCTCTCCGCCGTGTCCGACGCGGCCCTGGACGGCATCACCAAGGGGATTCTGCGCACGGTGGCCATGGTGGTGCTGGTGGTGCTCTCCGCCACCCTGCTGCTGTACCCGGTGATCGTCCGGCTGCTTCGGCGCGTCACGGACCTCTCCGTGCACCTGCAGGTGGCCAACCTGGAGACCTTGAACGTGCTGGGCAGCGCCATCGCCAAGCGCGACAGCGACACCGACCAGCACAACTACCGCGTCACCATCTATTCCGTGCGCCTGGCCGAGGCCCTGGGCCTGGACGACACGGTCATCCGGCCGCTGATCAAGGGCGCCATGCTGCACGACGTGGGCAAGATCGGCATCCGCGACGCCATCCTGCTCAAGCCCGGCCCGCTGACCGAAGCGGAGTTCGCCGAGATGCAACAGCACGTGCAGCACGGCCGCGACATCGTGGCCCAGGCCAGCTGGCTCAGCGACGCCGTGGACGTCATCAGCGGCCACCACGAGCGCTACGACGGCCAGGGCTACGACCACGGCTGCGGCGGCGGGCAGATCCCGCTTTGCGCGCGGCTCTTCGCCATCGCCGACGTGTTCGACGCGCTGACCTCGCGCAGGCCGTACAAGGAGCCCTTGGGCTTCGAGGAGGCCATGCGCCAGATGGAGGAAGGCCGGGGCACGCATTTCGACCCGGCCCTGCTCGACGCCTTCGCGGGCATCGCCCGGACGCTCTACGACACCACCGCCGCCAACGACGAGGCCGGGCTCAAGGCCTGCCTGCGCGAGATCTGCCAGGCCCACTTCACCGCCGACATCGAGGCCATGCTGGAGGGCGTGGAGAAGCTGGCTCCCGACAACTGGGACCGCCGGACCACGCCTAAAGCATCTTCCTGAACTTCATGAACAGGATCGCCCCGGCGGCCAGCAGGCCCGAGAGCGTGCCGATGACGGCGAAGGCGCTGCCGTGCCCCTGCAAAGGCAGGGCGATGTTCATGCCGTACATGCTGGTGATGAGCGTGGGGATCATCAAGATGACGGTGAAGGACGTGAGCAGCTTCATGATCTGGTTGACGTTGTTGGAGATGATGGACGAGTACACGTTGGAGATGGAGTTCAGGACCTCGGAGAAGATCTTGGACATGTAGATGCCCTGGCGCGTGTCCGTGAGCGCCCCGTCGAGCATATCCTCCTCGTCCTCGGTGAAGGCCAGCCTGGTCCGGGCGCCGATGGACAGCCCCTTGCGGTTGATGCGGTCCAGGATCAGGTCGTTGGTCTTCAGCGCCGCGTGGAAGTAGGTGACGGACTTCTGCAGGTTGAGCAGGATCTTCAGGTCGTCGTTGTCCAGGGACTGGGCCAGCTCGTGCTCGACCTCGCGGATCTTGGTCGAGATGTCCTTCAGGTAGTGCAGAAACAGGATGGCCACGTTGCGGCTGATGTTGCAGATGCAGCGCTCGCTGCGGAAGCCCTCGGCCCTGGCCCTGCTGTTCCGCAGCAGCTTGGCCAGGGACTCGTCCTTCAGCTTGCACACGGTGACGATGTTCGTGCGCGCCAAAAGGATGCCCAGCGGGGCCGTGGAGTAGCGGTCCTGGCCCTGGCCGTCCTCCATGTGCGGGGCGCGGATGACGAGCAGCGTGGTGCTGTCGTCCTGCTCGATGCGCGGGCGCTCGTGCAGGTCCAGGGCCTCGTGGATGAGCTGCCCGTCCACCCCGCTCAGGCTCACGGCCAGGGCGATGTCCGCCGGGCCGGGCTCGATGAGCTCGATCCAGCAGCCCTCGCAGGCGCCGGGAGCCGCGTCTGAAACCAGGCCGTCCGGCCCGTAAATGGTGATCATCTCCCCCCCCCGTCCGTGCGGATTGCGCGCTGTTTCGGGCCTGCTGGCGCGGCCAATGTGACGCGCGGGCGGCATTGCGGCCACATCACGGCCACATCACGGCCAAGCGCGACACTGCCACAGCAGCGCCCCCAAGTCGCGCCCCGGGCGGCCTTGCCGGGCCAATGTCTCCGAACCTTTGCCCGAGCGTCACGCCGGGGTAACATTGAACGGCCGTGACGCGGCTAGGGTGCTTTCGTCGGCTCAAACACTGGCTGCGCCGGTGTGGGCCGGGATGGAGAGCGCCCGCAATGGAACAACGACGGATCATGGTGGTGGAGGATCACGCGGAGACGTGTGAGCTGTTGCGCTACAACCTGACGGTTGCGGGCTTCGAGGTGCGCACGGCCCTGGACGGCCAGCAGGCGTTGAACGTCATGGCCCGCTGGCGGCCGGACCTGGTGCTCCTGGACCTGATGCTGCCGGAGATCGACGGCTTCGAGGTCTGCCGCAGGCTCAAGCAGATCACCTCGCTCAGCGCGGTGCCGGTGATCTTCCTCACCGCGCGCACCGACGAGGTGGACCGCGTGGTGGGCCTGGAGCTCGGGGCCGAGGACTATGTACTCAAGCCCTTCAGCACCCGCGAGCTGCTGTTGCGCATCAAGATCGTACTGCGCCGCACCAGCACCGAGGCCGGCGACGCCGAGGAGCTCTTCGAGCGCGACGGGCTGGCCGTAAACTTCGCGGCCCACGAGATGGATGTGGACGGCGACAAGCGCGTGCTCACGGCCACGGAGCAGAAGCTGTTCAAAGCCATCGTGCAGAGCCGGGGCCGGGTGCTCTCCCGCGACCGCCTGCTGGACACGGTCTGGAACACGGACTTCGAGGGCACCTCGCGCACGGTGGACACGCACATGCGCCGCCTGCGGGCCAAGCTCGGCCCCTATGCCGACTGGATCGAGACCGTGCGCGGCGTGGGCTACCGCTTCAAGGCCTGAGCCCGGCCGGGCGCAACGCTTCTCCCCTTCCCTCTTCCCCTGCTCCCTTTCCCCTGCCCTTTTCCCCTGCCCTTGCCCAACGCGGTTCCCGGCCCGCAGCCCGTGGCCGCTGCCCTTTTCCTGCGCGATTTGTTCCCTTGCCGTCACCTGCCGGAAACCCGCCCGCGCAAACGTCATGCTAGACAATCTCCGCACAGCCGGATTTCCCGGTTCAACCGACACCCCTGGAGGAAGCCATGCTGGAGATGTTGCGCAAACGCCTGATCGACGCCCTGGACGCCTGCCGCCTGCGGCCCTGCCCCGACGCCGAGCTGGACGACCAGCCAAGGCTCGACGCCTGCGCCGACGAGAACGAGTTCGCCTCGCGCGTGGTGGAGGTGGGCATGCAGCTGGCGCTGCGCCGCAGGCTGGAGGAACGCCGGGGCGAGATCGAGGCCGCGCTGAAGCGCATGGACACCGGCTGCTACGGCACCTGCGAGGACTGCGGCGAGGACATCGGCATGGCCAGGCTCATGGCCAACCCCACGGCGCTCCTGTGCGTCCACTGCCAGGCCGACAACGAGCGCGGCCAGCTGCGCCGCTGCGCCTGAACGGAGGTCCTGTGGCCCAAGACTCCTTTCGCATCGACCTGCACGTGCACTCCCGGCACTCCACGCGGCCCTCGCAGTGGATACTGCAGCGCATGGGCTGCCCGGAGAGCTTCACCGAACCCCGGCGCATCTATGACATCGCGCGTTCGCGCGGCATGCGCATGGTCACCATCACCGACCACAACACCGTGAACGGGGCCCTGGAGATAGCGCACCTGCCCGGGGCCTTCGTCTCCGAGGAGATCACCACCTACTTCCCCGAGGACCGCTGCAAGCTGCACGTCCTGGCCTACAACATCACCGAGGCCCACCACGCCGAGTTCCAGCGCCTGCGCGAGAACGTCTTCGACCTTTTGCCCTACCTGCGCGCCCAGGGCATCGTGCACGTGCTGGCCCACCCGCTCTTTGCGGTCAACGACCGCCTGACCCCGGCGCACTTCGAGCAGGCCCTGCTCATGTTCAACATCTTCGAGTCCAACGGCTCGCGCGACGAGACCCAGAACGCCTTCCTGCGCCAGGTTCTCCAGTGGCTGCGGCCCGAGGACATCCAGCGCCTGGCGGACAAGCACGGCATCGAGCCCCTGGGCGAAACCCCCTGGGTCAAGGGCCTGGTGGGCGGCAGCGACGACCACTCGTCCTTGTCCATCGCCCGCAGGCACACCGAGTTCGACGGCCCGGCCAGCCTGGACAACCTGCTGGACGGCATCCGCCAAGGCCGGGGCCGGGTGCTGGGCAGCGCGGCCACGCCCTGGGTCATGGCCCACAACCTCTACGGCATCGCCTACCAGTTCTACAAAAGCCGCGCCGGAAGGCTGCCCCGCAGCCACGCCTGCCTGCGCCTGGCCGACGCCCTGCTGCATCCGGCCAGCTCCAGCAGCGAATTCCGGCCCTCGCTCCTGGAGCGGCTCAAGGACAGGGCGCGCACCGCGCTCTACGAGCGCCTGGCCGACGAGAACTCGCCCCAGGCCATGCTCCTGTCCGAGGCCTCCGGGATCATCCAGGCCGACCAGGAGCTGGCCGCCGCCGCGCGCGGAGGCGCCCCCGGCGACACCCCGCCCGAAGAGCTCTGGCGGCGCTTCGTCATGCGCGTTTCGGACAGGCTCCTGTCGCGCTTCGCCGACAAGATGCTGGCCTCCATCCGCAGCGCCAACATCTTCGAGCTCTTCCACGACGTGGCCTCGGCCGGTTCGCTCTACGCCCTGCTCTCGCCCTACTTCCTGTCCAGCGAACTCTTCGCCCGCGAACGCAGCTTCACCGGCCAGTGCATGGAGAGCTTCGGGGTGCGCCGCGAGAAGAAATCCGGCACCGGCCTGCGCGTGGCCCACTTCACGGACACCTTCGCCGAGATCAACGGCGTGGCCCTGACCATCCAGCAGCAGATCGAGCTGGCCAGAAAATACGGCAAGGACATGACCTGCGTGACCTGCAACGCCGAGCCGCTGATGGCGGGCGCCAAGAACTTCACGCCCGTGGGCTCGTTTGCCATGCCCGAGTACCCGGAGCTGACCCTGTCCTACCCGCCCTTCCTGAAGATGCTGGCCTGGTGCTTCGAGCAGGACTTCGACTGCATCCTCACGGCCACGCCGGGGCCCATGGGCCTGGCCGGGCTGGCCATCGCGCGCATTCTCAAGATTCCGGTCTACGGCACCTACCACACAGCCTTTCCGCAGTATGTGCGCCTGTTCACCGAGGACACCAGCATGGAGGACGCCGCCTGGCGCTACATGCGCTGGTTCTACGGCCAGATGGACGCCATCTACTCGCCCTCCAGGTCCACGGCCCAGGAGCTGGCCGCCCACGGCATCAACGAGGGCAAGATCGTGGTGCACCCGCGCGGGGTCGACGCCGAGCGCTTCCAGCCCGGCCACCGCAACGGGTTCTTCGGCACCCTGGGCATCGCGCGCAACTTCAAGCTGCTCTACGTGGGCCGCGTCTCACGCGAGAAGGGGCTGAACGTCCTGGCCGAGGCCTTCCGCACCATCCACGCCCACCGGCCGGACCTCCGGCTGGTCATCGTGGGCGACGGCCCCTATCTGGAGGAGATGCGCGCGCAGCTCGACGGCCTGCCCGTGGTGTTCACCGGCTACCTCAAGGGCAGCGCCCTGGCCGAGGCCTACGCCGGGGCCGAGCTCTTCGTCTTCCCCTCGGCCACGGACACCTTCGGCAACGTGGTGCTGGAGGCCCAGGCCTCGGGGCTGCCGGTGGTGGTGACCTCCTCCGGCGGGCCAAGGGAAGCCATGGTGCCCGGCCGCACGGGCCTGGTGGTGCCCCCGGGCGATGCCCAGGCCCTGGCCCTGGCCGTGCTGGAGCTGGCGCTGGACCGCGACCGCCTGGGCTCCATGGGCCGGGAGGCGCGCCGCCACGCCGCCAAGACCTCCTTTGACCAGGCCTTTCTCAAGACCTGGGACATCTACGCCCAGGTGGTTCGCCACGGGGTTTGCCAGGCCGGGCAGGAGGCCGCGCGCGAGGCTGCTTCCAGCGAAACCGCACGCGAGCAGTCCTGCGAGACCGGGCGCCCGTTGGGCCAGGGCCGCGCCGCCTGACCGCCCGCCGGGAAATCCGCCGCATTTTCAAACCGTCGCAAAGAGGAAGCCCCGCGCAGCGCCCAGGAAGGGCAGTGCGCGGGGCTTGGCTTTGCGCGCCGCGTGGCACGGCGCTTGGGCCACGTGGGCGGGTTACGCCTTGGGCTTGGCCGGAGCCTGGCCCGCGACCGCGGCCTTTCCGCCGGGCTCGTGAACAGCGGGGGCTGCGGGCTTCACGTCCGATTTGGCCTGGACCGGAGCAGGCTTGTCGGCAGGCTTGGCGGGCTGGGACACAGGCTTGGTGTCCGCCTTCTTCATTTCCGCCTTCTGGGGCTCGGGCTTCTTGTCACCCACCTTCTTGTACTCGGCGTCGCAGCCTTTCGCGTCCTTGGGCTCAGGCAGCTCGGTGCCGATATTGAACGCCGCGCACTCGTCCTCTTCCGCAGCCAGCTGCCAGGAAAGCTCCAGGGAGAACTTGGCCTTGTCCTTCTTGATGCGGGCCTCGATCTCGACCTCAGCCTTGCTCATGGCCGCAGGGTTGAGCACCAAATGCTCGCCGTCCTTCTCGACAACGATGCGCCCGGCGCGGAAACCCTTGGCCAGGGCGGTGAGGTAGTCGGCCACCTCAGCGGTCTCCATGACGGTCTTAAGCTCGATCTTTTCCTTTTCCATGTGACGAATCCTCCTACAATATTATGGCGTTATACGAGCGAAAGCAGGATCGGGACGAGGAACCTGTCGTCGATCTCCGTGGACGGGCCATAGCCGATGAGGGTGCAGTCGATGACCTCCAGCCCCAGGCGGCGGATGCGCTGGATGTCCAGGCCGCCGGGGTACAGGCCGTGCCTGGAGTCCACCAGGACATACTGGAGCACGTCGTTCAGGGTGACGCGACCCGGCTCGTCGGCCATGAGGTGCGCCGCCAGGGTCTCCACCTGGTCGGCCACGGACATGCCGAAGCATTCCGGGTCCTCGCCGGTGGAGGGCACGTAGACCTTGGGGCAGGTGGCGCGGGTGATGGACGAGCCGATGCCCCGGGGCAGCAGGCTGGCCAGGAGGCTCGAATGGAAGCTGCCCATGGGGTAGCAGATGAGCTCGGCCTGGCGGATCAGGGTGCAGACCTTCTCGCGCACGGCCGGGTAGATGGGGCGCGGCGAGTCCCGGTCCTCGGTGAGGTACAGGCGGGTGATGCGGCGGTCCAGCGGCCTGGTCTCCTTGCCGGTGAGCAGGTGCTGGCCCACGAGGGTCTCCCCGTCCTCCAGCTCCGCCGCCAGGTGCAGGTGCTTGTTGACCACCGGGCGCACGGTGCCGCGCACCTGCACCAGGTTGGAGAAGATGAAGATCACCGGGTCCAGGTGCCGCCGGCTGCCCAGATACCCGCCGGTGAGCACCAGGTTGCCGATGCTCGCGCCCGCCAGGTCGAAGTCCTCGGGCATCTCGTCCCAGAAGGCGTGCAGGTGGTTGCGCACGATCTTGCGCATGGGGTCCGGAATGCGCGAGACCAGCGGGTGCCGCCCCTTGACCATGCGCTCCAGGTCCAGCCTGCGGTCAAAGGGGTCGCCGCCCTTGGGCAGGCGGTGGGCAAAGAGCTCGAAGATCTCCGGGTTGCCGCGCAGGGTCTGGTCGGCCAGGGCCATGAGCCGGTTGCGGATGTCGCCCACGGCGGGCATCTGGAAGGCCTCGCGCAGTTTGGCCGAGCTGCCGCCGGAGTCGAACGGCGTGATCAGGTGGATGGAGTTGTGCGTGTAGTTGACCAGGCGGTTGCTGGTCTTTCTGAGCGCCGTGCCGCCGCTGAAGAACAGGAGCCTGGGTCCCAGCTCCGGGCATTTCTCCAGCCGGGCCAGGGCCATGTGGTTCGGAAGCTCGACCTCCCGGCGTATCCAGATGCGCGCCATGCCCGCCTACCCGTGGAGGAGGTATTCCATGCAGAAGTCCGCCGCATGGTCGAAGTCCACCCCGCCGGTGATCTCCACCAGGTCGCAGCGCGACAGAAGCGCCGTGTAGGCCTCCGGGCCGGGGTCGCGCCAGTCGGCCACGCCTGCGGGCGGGAGGTAGAACAGCCCGGCGGCCTTCATGAAGGCGGGCAGGAGGTCCGGGCGCTCGGCGGCCTTGACGAAGCGGATGGAGCTCTCGCCCGCGCCGCGCTTCCAGTTCAGCACCACCAGGCCGTGCATGGGCGCGCTGAGCACGAAGCGCCCCTCGCCGAAGCACTTGTCCAGGAACACGTCGTACTTGTGCTCCAGCTCCCAGAGGTCGTCGCCCTCCAGGTCCAGGAAGCGCTTGCGCTCGTCGAGCGGCACCACGCTGTGCAGGTCCGGGTTGTTCAGGGCCGTACCGGGGTTGATGCGCGGCAGCTTGGCCACGCCGAACATGCTCAAGGCCGCGCCGTTCTCGCGCACCAGCAGGCGATCGTTGCTCACGAACAGCGCCCCCCGGCTCATGACGTGCATGGCCAGCGTGCTCTTGCCCGCGCCGGAGAACCCGGCCAGGGCCAGGCCGCGCATGCGCCCGTCCTTCAGGTGCGCCACGGCCGCGCTGTGCCCGAGCAGGCAGCCCCTGTTCAGCTTGTGCTCGATGTAGCGGTTGTTGACGAAGTTCACGATCTGGTTGGGGTTCTCCAGGCACGGGCCCACGGCCAGGTTCACCTCCTGGCCGAAGAGGAAGACCATGCCGGTGAGCCTTTTGCGCACCAGCCGCCCGCCGGGCAGGTCGGCATACTCCTCCTTGACCTTGTCCTTGCCGGGCTCCGGCTCCCGGACCACCAGGTCCATGGGGATGGCCGGGCTTGGGGCCTCCAGGGCGGTGAGCGAAAGGTCCACCGGCCCGGCTCCGGCCACAAAGGCCCCGAAGTAGCCGTCCAGTTCGGCCAGAAGCTCGGGGGAGTTGGAGCGGACGCTGAGGCGGCAGTCCCCCAGGTCCAGGAACAGCTCGCATGGGGCGGCGAGGCCGCCGGAGACGAGGTCGGCGATGGTGCTCATGACGAAGCTGTGTCGGCTCACGGTCGAATCCTCCCCAGGGCGTAGTGGGCGTACAGGCGGGCCGCGTCGATGCCCCGCGCCTCCTGGATGCCCCGGAAGCCGCCAAAGGCCGAGACCTCGAAGACATACGGGCCGGCGTCGGTCAGGGCCACGTCCACGCAGGTGAAGTCCAGGCCGAAGGGCTCCTGGGCGCGGCGGGCCAGTTCGATGATG
>Ga0209800_10002589_pt1 | contig 15746 bp, 8 predicted proteins | sample Higcelweek8metaG_FD_187174 | JGI IMG/M metagenome (GOLD analysis project Ga0209800, IMG submission 187174) | Freshwater pond sediment microbial communities from the University of Edinburgh, under environmental carbon perturbations - High... | ecosystem: Environmental > Aquatic > Freshwater >...
TCCGCTACGCGGAACTTCTTATCTACTTCCCTGTTCTACAATGCTTTATGCGCTACGCGCAACTCTTGGCTGTAGGCCTTTAAGCATTGTAGTTGACATGTGGCTCCCCTCTTTTGGCCGTAGGCCATCAAGCATTGTAGTTGACATATGGCTCACCTCTCTTGGCCGTAGGCCATCAAGCATTGTAGTTGACATGTGGCTCCCCTCTTTTGGCCGTAGGCCATCAAGCATTGTAGAATAACGATTGGGGATGTGTGATTTCGTCGTAGACGATTAAGAAATGTAGCCGTGCGGCTACCCCCTCACCCACCCGGCAACTGCGGCTGTTATCCGGTTCATCCACCTCGGCAGATATCTGGGAGGCGGTTGTTGCTGTCTGCCTGAACGTACCACCGATCCTACAACTCCGGCAATCATACCGGCATCAGCCGGCTCATCTTCACGGGTGACACCATCACCCTGCGTACGGATGATGGTTGCATCCCTGCCGGCTGTCACTCCTGTTACCCTGTGTATCACATACCCTCCGTCGCGCTTCAACGCAACTATTTCACCAATCTCCGGCAACCGTGTGCCAATCGGATCAATCACCACCGTATCTCCAGGTCTTATCGCGGGCCACATGCTGTAACCGCCGGCAGTGACCGTAACAGAACGCCCCTCATCAAGCATTGAGAGCACGGCACCGGCTGCAAGGATTTTATCCGCATTTGCGCGGAGAATGAGGTAATAGCGTATGCTGTCATCAGGTAAAAACGACAGCCGGCTCACCCTCACCGTTGCCGAAAGATCATCGGCGGCGGCTGCCAGTCGGGATGCCGCCTCCCTGTCCCAGTTCTGCTGAATGCAGTTGGCAAGAATCATTGCAACAGCCTCCGCGCCGGCAACAGGCTCCGAGACGTTTGACGAACCATGCCTTATCACCCAGAGATGATCAAGCGGAGCAGAGCGTGGCTCATCATTTCGGTATACCGGAGTATTGTGCATCACCCACCCGGAACTCTTGCGGCGGAGCACAAGTCTGTCGTCATGTATGACCCTGTCGCCTGCACCGTCAAAGATGCGTGCCATGGTTGTCTTGCCGCTGCCTGACCGGCCGGTGAAGATCCAGCCTCTGCCGCCGGATACCACCCCGGAGCCGTGGATCATTATATCTCCGGTCTGAGAGAACAGAAAATACAAAAGCAGCCCGTCGAGGGGATAGGGAAGCGGGTTGACGGTCAGCGTTGAGTCACCTCTGTGACTCTGACCCTGCCCGTCACCGCCGGCAAATATCTGCCATCGCTTTGTGCCGCGCGGCATGACCAGCAAGGGTATTCGTTCGTTATCCTGAAGGTATACACGTGCATAGATTGCTTCCTCCCCGGCAAAAATCTCCCAGAATGGCTCACCGGTATTCCTAACTCCGCCGGGAACCTCCTCAATCAGCTGCGCATCAAAAACCTTCGCCGCCGAGGAAGGTATCTCTCCCGGGCCGGTTTCGACTTCAACAAACAGATCGGGCTCCTGCCCTGCAGACTTATCGCCAAAAACCGGAGCAGACGGGTCCCGGGATTCTCCAGCAAACAGCCCGGAATCGGTTCTGGCAGCCACTTCGCCAGTGTCCGCGACAAAAAACTCAGTGTCACAAACAGCACCTGTACCCGGACCCTTTACTTGCTGCAACGTAAACGACCTGAACCGCTCATCGGGCAGCAGGGAAACCCCTTCACGCGAACAGAGGCGGATCAGCCTCCCGGCTATGACAAGATCAACTGTCACGGCTTTCTGAAATGAACAAATTCCTGAATCTCCCGGAAGAACTCCAGGGCATCTTTTTCAGCAACATCCGGCGCCACGTCGAACTCTTCGACTATCTTTGATGTTATATCACTGATGGCTCGCTCTCCGTCAATCAACTCCCATATAAAAGCACCGGTCTCGGTAAGCCTGTACAGTGAATCCATGTCGGCAATATTGCCGGTCAGGGGTATGAGCAGAAACTCGTCATTGATCCTGCGGTAAACCACTGACGGTGAATGAGAGGGAATGGAAGAGAGTGAAATCATAATCGTACAATCAACTCAAAGATAGCCAATTTCAGTCTATCTTTGGAATAGCTAAACAAAGCAGAAATGTCAAGAAAAACACCACCGGAAAAAGCCGGTATCGATCAAAAGAAACTTATTGAGCTCATCGTCAAGGCGATGGCAAACAATCCAAGACAACCGTTAAACTACAAGCAGATAGCCGCAAAACTCAGGTTTACTGAGAAGGAGGAGAAACGGGCCCTCACCGAAGCCCTCCTCAGGATGAAGAAGGATGGCACAGCAGAGGAGCGCGGCCACGGCAAATACGTGCTTAAGTCCGTCGGCGGCTATGTCACCGGCACAATCGACCTCACCAAATTCGGATACGCATTCGTGATCAGCGAAGAGAGTGAAGATGATGTATTTATCGCAGCGCGAAACCTTAATACCGCCCTTCACGGCGACAAGGTGAAGGTCCTTCTCTATGCCCGCCACAAGGGCAAGCGCCCCGAAGGGGAAGTGGTTGAAATTATCACCCGGTCACGTGCCACATTCGTCGGTACGATAGAACTGACAAAACAGTTCGCATTCCTCATCCCTGACAACAAGAACATGCCCTTCGACCTATTCATCCCGCTGCCAAAACTCAACGGTGCGAAACAGGGACAGAAGGCCGTTGCCCGGCTCGTGGACTGGGACCAGCGCTCAAGAAACCCCATGGGCGAGATAATAGAGGTACTCGGCAATCCAGGCGAGAACGACACCGAGATGCACGCCATCCTGGCTGAGTTCGGTCTCCCGAACAGGTTCGAGCCCGAGGTGGAGGCCGCCGCCGAAAAAATTCCAGCTGCAATCACCGCTGAGGATATAGCAGCCAGGCGCGACTTCCGCAATGTCCCTACATTCACAATCGACCCGGAAGATGCAAAGGACTTTGACGATGCACTCTCCCTGACGAAACTGCCGAACGGCAACATGGAGGTTGGCGTGCATATCGCAGACGTCACCCACTACGTAAGACCCGGGTCAGTAATAGAGAAAACCGCAGAGGAGAGAGCCACCTCGGTCTACCTGGTGGACCGCACAATCCCGATGCTCCCCGAGCGACTCTCGAACCATATCTGCTCACTCAATCCCATGGAGGACAAGCTGACCTATTCGGCTGTTTTTGAGCTCGACGCCAAAGCCAACGTTGTAAATGAGTGGTTCGGGCGGACAATCATAAGATCAGACAGGCGGTTCTCCTATTCCGATGCACAGAAGGTGATTGACTCCGGCGACGGCGACATGAAGGAGCAGCTTCTCACCCTCCACAACCTGGCGCAGATGCTTCGCAGCAGACGCTTCGCCACAGGCTCCTTCGCCTTCGAGAGACTCGAGGTGAAGTTTAACCTCAGTGAAAAAGGGGTTCCTCTAGGCATCCTGTTCCGCGAGTTCGGCACATCAAACCAGCTCATCGAGGAGTTCATGCTCCTGGCCAACAAGCGCGTTGCAGAGTATGTGGGCAAGAAGCTCAAGGGGAAGACCTTCGTCTACCGTATCCATGACAAGCCAAATGCCGAAAAACTGAGCTCGTTCAGCTACTTCATCAAGCGGTTCGGCTATGAGATTGACACAGCAAACATCAAAGGGCTGCCGGCCGCAATGAACAAACTGATGGATGAAGTCTCAGGCAAGAAGGAGCAGAACATTGTTGAGACACTGGCGCTGCGCTCGATGGCCAAGGCAATCTACTCGACAGACAACATCGGCCACTACGGCCTTGCCTTCGGGCACTATACCCACTTCACCTCCCCCATCCGCCGGTATCCCGACATGATGGTGCACAGGCTGCTGACAAAATACCTCGAGGGGCAGCCTCCCCGTGACAGGGACAAGTATGAGAAACTCTGCGATCACTCATCGAAGAGGGAACGCCTTGCCACCGACGCCGAAAGGGCATCGATCAAGTACAAGCAGGTGGAGTTCATGAGCGACAAGATAGGAAAGGTGTTCGAGGGAGTCATCTCGGGGGTTACCGAGTGGGGCATCTACGTTGAAATCATTGAGAACCAGTGCGAGGGGATGGTTGCAATCAGGGAACTGCAGAACGACTACTTCGAGTATGACGAGGAGAACTACAGCATCCGCGGCCGTCAGTCGGGCAAGGTTTACATGCTGGGCGACAAGATAATGGTGGAGGTTGCGAAGGCTGACCTTCAGAAGAGGCAGCTCGATTACAAACTTGTTGACTGACCTGTAGTCTGTCGTCGTTCTGGCCCCGAGTCCCCTGACTCAGGCCTGGTATACGGACTGGCATCGCGAGTCCCATGCCCCAGGCCCGGTGACTGGGTTACCGGCCTGACTGATCCTTGTTAATGAGCTCCAGTAACTTATCGAGCGCTTCGGCCTCGGGAATATTCTTCAGCACCGCCTCGGTGCCGCGATAGATATGGACTTTCCCTTCTCCCGCACCGACATACCCGTAATCGGCTCCCGCCATCTCGCCGGGGCCGTTGACAACGCATCCCATAACAGCTATCTTCATTCCGGTCAGGTGGGCAGTGGCCTCCTTGACTTTACGCACCGCCTCCTGGAGGTTGAACTTCGTCCGTCCGCAGGTGGGGCATGAGATGTACCGCGTGCGGGTGATCCTCGCCTCGGTGGCCTGCAGGATGGAGAAGGCAAGTTTGCGGAGCGGTTCTCCCTGAACAGCTCCATTATTGCTGATGCACAGTCCGGTCGGGTGTTTCGCAATAAAGAACCGTCCCAGCAGCGCCGCGGCTTCAATTGCAATCTTCTCCGGATCATCACAGCTGAATACGGGGTTGAGCAGCCTGTCATAAGCCTGCTTTCCGGATATTACCCGCAATTCATCAGCAGTGACAGTGAGCGATTCTCCCCTGTAGATGATACCTGTCTCATCAGTGAATTGCCCGGGCATTGCTGACTCCTGATTTTGCACTCCGGAAGTCTGTGAAGCGACGCCCGGCTCCGGGATATTTACTCCGGGGGTCCGGTCCCTGGGGCCGGGTATTGTGTCCGTGACGCTGGGGGTTCTGTCCGTGGAGCCTGCGGTGGTATCCGTGGCCCCGGACATTGTGTCCGTGCCGCCGGGGGTAAAATATGCAGCCGTAAACACCTGCGGGAAATATCTCTCTCCTGCCGGCCTCTGGTCAAGCGGCGGAACAGGATTCATCACCCGGCCGCTCTCACCGGCCACAGCCATAATAATAGCTTTCGCCACGGGAATCTCATCCTCGGGAGGCTCAGACAGAGAGACACGTATGGTGTCTCCAATCCCCTCAGCCAGCAGCGTTCCGGTGCCGGCAGCGGAAATGATCCTCCCATCCTCTCCCTCGCCAGCCTCGGTGATGCCAAGGTGTATCGGGAAATGCATCCCCTCCTCCTGCATCATTTGTACCAGGAGGCGGTTTGCCATTACCATCGTGAGTGTGTCGGACGATTTCATTGAGACCACGATCCGGCCAAAACCTTCACCCCGGAAAATCTTCAGAAACTCGATTGCCGACACCGCCATCCCCTCAGGAGTGTTGCCGTAACGGGTCATGATCCGGTCAGAGAGAGAACCGTGGTTCACCCCTATTCTTATTGCAGTGCCATATTCCTTGCATATCCTGATCAGAGGCAGCAGACGCTCCCGTGTCCGCTCCAGCTCGGCTATCCATTCACTGTCGGAAAGATCCTGCCTTATAAAAGAGGCCCGCTTGTCAGCATAGTTTCCCGGATTAATGCGAACCTTCTCAACAATACGTGCCGCCACCTCGGCAGCTGAGGGATTGAAATGAATGTCTGCGCAAACGGGCGTTTCAAACCCGGCTGCCCGCAGACCGCTTCTGATAGCGGCCAGATTCTCCGCCTCTCGCACTCCCTGGGCAGTCAGTCTCACCAGCTCGCCCCCTGCTTCGATGATCCGGATGCACTGGCTGACACTGGCAGCGGTGTCGAGCGTGTCAGTATTTGTCATGCTCTGCACCCGCACAGGGAGATCGCCTCCCATTGTCAGGCTGCCGATAGTGATAATATCAGATTTGAATCCTTTGACTTTCATTGTTGTATTCTTTGTCATGCACTGTGATGACCCGGCTACGGTTCAACAGCACCCGGTGCTTTAGGGATTACCGGCTCGGGCATTTATGCCGTTATCTCCCAGTCGTACCCGTCCTTCCGGTCCTTGACAGTGATGCCAAGCTCACTCAGCCTGTCGCGTATGCGGTCAGAGACAGCCCACTCCTTCCTGGCCTTGGCCTCCTGCCTCATGTCGAGCAGCAGCTTCAGCACCCCGTCCAGCCGTTCGGTGCCGGCCGACTCCTCGGCTATAAGCCCGAAAAGGTCATGAATAAAGAGGTTGAAGAGCTCCCTCAGGGTGGTAATATCATTCGCCGTCAGCTTCTCTTTCCCGTCATTGACGAGGTTAATGATTCTGACTCCGTCGAACAGGTGGGCGATTGCGATTGGTGTGTTCAGATCATCGCTCATGGCCTCGCGGCACTTCGCGGCGATGCCGCTGACATCAACGGTGGATACCTCTGCAGGCATTAGACCCGCCAGCGTCTTCTCCGCGTTCATCAGCTTCTGCAGACCCAGAGAGGCAGCCAGCAACGCCTCATTGCTGAAGTCGAGTGTGCTGCGGTACTGTGCCTGAAGCATGAAGAAGCGGATTGTCATAGGCGAATAGGCCCGGGTCAGCAGCTTATGTGACCCGGCGAACATCTCCTCCAGGGTGATGAAGTTGCCCAGTGAACGGGCCATCTTCTGCCCGTTGATGGTGACCATGTTGTTATGCACCCAGTAGCGTACCGGAGCATGGCCCTGTGCCGCGGTGCTCTGCGCTATCTCGCACTCATGATGCGGGAAGATCAGGTCCATCCCCCCGCCATGGATGTCAAATGTCTCACCTAAATATTTTGTGCTCATCACAGAGCACTCGAGGTGCCATCCCGGGAACCCGTCGCTCCACTTCGAGGGCCATCTCATTATATGACCGGCTGAGGCTTTTTTCCACAGGGCGAAGTCGAACTGACCCCTCTTCTCATCCTGTCCCTCCAGTGCGCGGCTGTTGGCACGCATATCCTCCAGTATCCTTCCCGACAGTGTTCCGTACTTATGCTTGCTGTCATATTTCTCCACATCGAAGTAGACCGATCCGTTTACCTCGTAGGCAAAACCGCTTTCGATCAGCTTCTCCGTCAGCTGCTGCTGCTCGATTATATGGCCCGTTGCACGGGGCTCGATGGATGGCGCCAGCGTGTTCAGCTTCTCCATGGCACGGTGAAAGCTGTTCATGTATTTCTGTACAACCTCCATCGGCTCCAGGTGCTCCTGCCTGGCGCGGCGGCTGATCCTGTCCTCACCCGTACCGTCTGTCTCATTCTCCAGATGACCTACATCAGTGATGTTGCGAACGTAACGGACACTGTAACCGAGATGCATCAGATACCTGTAAAGCACATCAAATGTCACGGCAGGCCGGGCATGACCGAGATGCGACTCACTGTAAACTGTAGGTCCGCAGACATACATGCCCACAAACGGAGGGTTCAGCGGTTCAAACAGCTCCTTCCTGCGCGAAAGGGTATTATATAGATAAAATGCACTTTTCATTTTCGAGGCTGTTTGTGCAAAAGTAATGCTTTTAGGTCAACTCACCGGATCAGTGACATCATAAAACTGCCCCGGGTCAGTGGAACCCGGGGCAGAGTCACCGGCAGGAGACCGGTGACAAGCGCAAAAAGCGAGGCATCATGCAGCGAGACTGCGCAAGCAAAGCGCTTTTTGCCCGTTAACCCGTTATAAACCCAATGCTTGCAGACACGTAGTTTCCATCTCAGTTAACTTAAAAAATTACCTAAATAAACCCAAGTTGCGACATCGACTAAAACTGAAAATTGACTGATATAAAATTAAGAAAATATTTTCTTAATCTCCAAATAAAATTGAAGAATTTTAGCAAATAGTTAAATTTTTTATCAGATATCCCTGTTCCTGGCGCCGGGAAGGCCTAAAACCCATGCGAGCTTACCCAGCCTGTGAGGGTAAAACAGCAGCGCTTTCAGGGAAGAATGGCAGCCGTAACGGTGCTTCATGAACCCGACAGATGGAAAAATGTCGCCCAGGATGAAGATCAGTTTTTTGCCTGGACTCTTCAGCGCCTGCAGGTTTCGTCTGAACATCTCACGCTGGCTCAGCGGTATAACCGATCCGGGATGCATAAGGTCGTGCATGAACCGGCCGGCATCTGTTTCTTCGCCTATCACGTCATCCGGGTTCCTCACTGCCAGGGCATTCACCTCTGGAGGCATTTTCACGCCCCAGATCTTCTCCATTACCGTGAGTACGGTCCTCGTCTCAGCAGCGATGCCTGCCTCCTCAGCGGCAGGGGCAAGCTCACACGTCAGAATGCTGCTGCCATATTTGCGGAGCAGGAGGTAAATGTCAACCCAGAGCCTCAGCTGAAACTCACCCTTGACCTCATGTTTGTAGATGTGACTGACAAGTGCCAGGAAAGCAATGAGCGGAGGCAGGACCCGGAAATGTTCATTGCCTGCAACAATTGTATCGGCCCCGGCGACTGCCCTGGCAACCGACTCCTCCGCCTCCGGACCGAAAAGCCTGTAATGCAGGTCGACGGAGATACCTCCGCGGTGCATCTCGGGCAGGTGATTGCCAAGGTCCAGGATTATCTGTTTGTAGAGCGGCGATTTCAGTGGCATGGACCGGAAACCGTCACCTGTAAGTATGTCCCTGGCCCTCAGTGCGTCAGAAGGAGCGACCAGCAGGTCGGCATCACTCATCTGGCGAAGACCCCTGGAGCCGTAAACAGTATGTTCAAGGGCAAGACCCTTCAACAGTACAACCCTGATTCCCTCCTTCTCAAGCAGGGCGCATACTCCGGCGGCAGTCTCAGATATCCAGGCAACCCTCGCGATCGACTTAAACCGCAACCCTTCCAGCAATGTGCGCTCTGCCTCCGGCACCTTCGCAGCCAGATCAAGATCGGTGATATTCTGCCATATCAGCGCGGCAACACCGTGCCTCACTGCAAGCCAGGCAAAGAGCTTCCAGGAACTGAATACTTCAAACTCACCGGTGATCAGCCGTTTCTCGTCACCGGAAAATTCTGTCCTGCTCAACAGCAGGAGCAGCTGTACAGACCGGCGAAGCTGATCCTTTCCTTCAACGATGAGTTCATCGTCTACATCAGTCATCTGTACATCGATTTCTGCCTTGTGAACATTGTGTGGTACCTGCCTCCTGCGGCCATCAGCTCATCATGTGTTCCGGTTTCGGCAATCCTTCCACGGTCAAGCACGATTATACGGTCAGCATCACGTACGTTTGAGAGCCGGTGGCTGATGAAGATGCATGTTCGCCCTCCTGTGATCCGGGTCAGATCGGAAAAGATCTCATACTCAGAGTCTGCATCAAGTGAGGAGGCAGGCTCATCGAGTATGAGTACAGGCGATTTCCTGTAAACGGCCCTTGCAAGGGCTATCTTTTGCCACTCGCCCCAGCTGAGCTCTCGTCCCCCTTCGGTATGGTGCCCGAGCTGTGTGTCATAACCCTCCGGCAGCGACTCGAGCAGTTCCCTGAGGCCTGTCACTTCTGCAGCTCTTCGCACAGCATCGTTATCACTGCTGACATCATGCCCCCCCAGCCTGATATTATCGCCAGCACTGAGATAGTAGAGCATGAAATTCTGAAAGACAACCGAAAAGAGCCCGCGGTATGATGCCGGATCAAAAGCAGTGATATCCCTGCCATCGACTGTGATGCATCCCTGATCCGGGTCATAAAGCCTGCAGAGCAGCTTGACAAGGGTGGTTTTACCTGAACCGTTGGGTCCCACAATTGCCACCTTCTCACCCCGGCCAATGCGCAGGGTGATATCCTGAAGGGCCGGATCTGACGCACCGGGGTATGAAAAAGTCAGATTCTCAACCCTGATTTCGCTGAACATATCCGGACAGGTCATCTGCACCGGATTTGCCGTGACGGACTCCGGACCGGTCAACTGCACCTGAATTGCAGGGTCAGACTCCGGGCCGCTCGTTTTTGTCTCCCCCTTCATGTCCGGCTCCTGATCGAGGAACAGGAACAGATCCTGCATGAAAATTCCGTTTTCAGCAAGTCCCGAATAGCCTGTCACGGCATCCCGGAGGTAAACAAGCGCCTGTCTGAATGCAACGAGGTACATCGCCAGCTCACCGGCAGTTATCGAGGAGCTCAGGTAGCGCGAGGTGGCATAGACCAGCACACCGGCAAAAGCAGCTATCTTGAGCACCGAGGCAAGACTCTCGGGAAGCATGTTCCTTCGTACCGTTTCAAGCTCCGGTTCACGTGAAGCCCTGAAATGCTTCCGGAACAACCTGTCGAAATAATCCCCCAGGTCAAATAGCTTCACCTCCCTCGCCGGTTTCTCACCCGTGAGCAGCCAGCTGAAGTATGTTGCCTGCCTGGAGTCGGTTGTGACCTTCTTCCGTGTTTCATACAGCTTTCGCGAATTGCGCACCCGGACAAGCAGGACAGGAATGAATACCGCAATAAGTATCAGAAGAGGAAGCAATCCGAAGTTTTTCAAAACAAAAGCCATTACAGCAAAAGAGATCACCCCCCGCAGCAGCAGGATGAAGTCGGATACAAGCGCTGCTGGCCTCCATGATATGTCACTTGCAGCCCTCTCAAGCCTGTCATGGAACCGTGGATCTTCGAAGAACTTCAGCCCCAGCCTTCCGGCGTGAGTGTGTATAAGAGAGGAGATATGCCCCTCAAGCAGGTATGACTGCTTTCGGCTTATGTACTGACCCGCGTAAGCCAGCAGGTCGTCAAGCAGGAGCGCTACGGCAACAGCTGTTGTGAACCAGGCCAGGACGGCAAGAGTGGCGCCTGTTTCAGACGTCACTTTAGCTGCTCCGCCGCCCGTCAGCAGATCCACAAAGCGTCCAAGCAGCAACACTGCAATAAGTGGCAGGAAAGCCCTGACAGTCAGTATAATTACGCTCAGCACCGTCTCCCTTCCCGAGCTGCCGGCAAGGAGATGCATGGCCCGCCTTATTGTATTGGGTTTTGAAAGCATCCGGGAGTGATATACGCAAAGATAAGAAGAAGAGGCATTAAATCCCTGATTGATATAATTCTATTAATTACAGCATTGCTCTTGACATAACCCTCAGAATTCTTACTTTTGTGTCGAATTACGACTTCTGTTTGCTCAAATAGTTGCAGTCTGAAACCTTTGACAATCAGAGGCGTTATATCTCTTTAAATACCAGTCATGAAAAGGACCTTTCTGTTGATTCTGGTGGTGTTACTGTCTGTGCCTGTGCTGAAGGCGCAGATAATCGGCAGCGGCACCATGCTTGATCCGTACCGGGGCATCAATGCGGGTGATTTCACAATCAGCGGCACAAAGTACTACAACAACAACATCGGGGTATCCTCCGGAACCCTGACGATACTGCCGGGTGCAAGACTCATCTCCAGAAACAGATATGCCTCTGTCCTTATCAGCGGAACAGGCCAGGTAAACGCACAGGGCACGATTCAGAGACCCATCCTCATCACGGCAGATATTGACGGCGACGGCATAGTTGGTGAGAGCACCGATTTCTGGGGGAACTTCCTCATGACTTCCACCGGCACTAGCACTTTCAGCCACGTCACCGTGGAAAACGGCAAGCGTACACGGTTCTCGTTCACCGGTGGTGCAATGCATATCAGCTCAGGCACAATGAACATCAACCACAGCATCATCAGAAACTCATCAGCAAGACTGGGAGGCGGAATCTATATCGAGGCTGCAGCTGTCGTTACAATCAGCAATACTGTCATCCGTGACAACGAGGCTACCGATAACGGAGCAGCAATATATCTGGCTGAAGGCTCTGATCCAGTTATTACCTCAACAATCTTCTACAACAACTCATCATCATCCGTGCTCCTCAATGGAGGCGCAATCGCATCCATACTTTCATCGCCGGTGATAGTCAACTCAACATTTGTCAATAACACATCTGCGGCTGCAGACGGAGCCTCAATATACCTGGAGAACTCGCCTGGCGCGAAGATAGTCAACTCCGTTTTCTGGGGAGGACCGGGACAGACAGGTCTCTCCGGAACCCCGGCCACGGTATTTGAATTCTGCGCCATCGAAGGCGAAACATTCGCCGGGTGTATTAACCTCAACAGCACCAATACGGCTGAGGACGGCCCTAACTTCACCAACCCTGCTGTCGGGAGCCTTACTCTCGCGTTTACATCTCCGCTGCGTGACACAGGTGCAGACAGCTACACAGGCGTGACAATTCCGCCGGTTGACATTGTCGGGACAGGCCGTATCGGGATAACTGACATGGGAGCATACGAGATGGTTTACAGCCGCTGGCACGGAGGCAACATATCATGGAGCGATCCCGCCAACTGGGATGCGGGCGTTGTTCCCTCCTCAACAAATATCATAATCCCGTCAGGAACATCAACATATCCGACTGCCGGACCGGGACCTGTCTTCACGCTGAATGCGGGTCTTCAGATGGACATCAAACCGGGGGCCAGGGTAACATTCGCCTCACTTACCAACAACGGCACAATTCACCTCCGCTCAGACGGTACCGGAACCTCATCGCTTCTCACTGGCAGCTACTCAGGAAGCGCTGGCAACATCAACGTCGATCTCCACCTTACATCCGGACCGACGGGTGAATGGTGGCACTATATCGCTGCCCCGGTCACGGTTTCAAAAACTGTCTTCACCGATATCGAGCCGGAACTGCTGGTCCGTTATGATGAGACAAAAGTGCTCACCGATGTTTCCGATGGCTGGCAATGGCATGACGGCTACGGCGGAACCACCCCGTTCAATAACCTGAATGCGAAAGAGGGCTATGATGTAAGCGTTCCATCGGACGTGACAATGACATACAGTAACCTGAAGGCACTGACAACCTCAATTGGCAGAATAGACCTCCCGTTCAGCGGCTCGGGTAGCGATATAACAATCTTCGGCTACTCTCTTCTCGGGAATTCGCTGACCTGCGGAATCAACTGGGACCTGGTGACTTATTCACATCCCCACGATATTCTCAGGCATGCCTATTATGTCAGAACCAGTTCCGGGGAAGAGGCTTCATATGTCAATGGCGTGGGTACCAACGGAGCCACTGCTCATATAGCTCCTCTGCAGGGCTTCTTCGTCCGTACCAGGGCAGCTGGAACATACATCACTATCCCTGACAACGCCCGCGAGCACAACGATGCCCCCAGGTTCAAATCAGCTGACCAGATACCGCTGGTCAGGCTGACGCTATCTTCAGCAACAGCACGTGACGAGATTGTAATCAGGTTTGACCCGCAAGCCACATATGATTTCGACGGCCTCCTTGATGCCGGCAAACCTTTCAGCCACCTGAAGGGAAGGATGAGGATCTACTCCGTACTGAGGGAAGAGAATTATTCTATCAATTCCATTCCGTGGCCTGCACAGAAGACAATCATACCTCTCACGCTTGAGATACCTGAGACGGGAACTTTCAGGATCGCAAGGACACAGCTTCAGAACACCGCCGGATACAAAATTGTACTCACCGACAAGCTTACCGGCAGAAGCACAGACATTGCAACCGCCGAAGATTACGCTTTCTCGGCACCTGCAGGAACCCTTTCTGACCGGTTCATCCTGACTGTGATTCCGGCAGAGAAAAAAGCTGCGGTAGCCGCCGAAGAACAGATAGATAAGCCTGAAACGGAAAACTCACTGAAGATTTACTCCTCCGCAGGAAGGATTTGCATCCTCCCGCAGGGTACCGACTGGAACGATATCAGCGGAAAGGTCAGGATATTCAATATCACAGGAAGAATTATACTAGCCTCGGACAATGAGCGTTTTAACTCAGGTGAACTGATTGAATACTATCCAGGAGATACCGGTAACCTTCTCATAGTTGAAATAACCGTGGGGCCGAAGAGGTACCTCGAGAAGGTGGTGATTGCCAGGTGACCGTCAATGTGGAAAACGAAACATCCATGGTTAATAAGTGTTTAAGTGTGTAAATATCAAACAGATTATATTTGGGGCGCAATATTAAAGAATCTATGAGGGGGAAGAAAAGAAGATACGTCCGGCCGGCGGTTATACGCATTGAGCTTGACAACTCCATCTCCCTGGTTATGATGACTGCTGCTCCGCCTCATCCTCCAGGCAGGAGACGAAGTGGCGACAGTCAGCCTGACAGCCCGTTCTCATCCCCATTCTCAGATAAGCCGTTCAATTAGAAGATATTAGAGGGGCTCGCAATTCTGATCTACAATTCTTAATCCCCTACGGGGAATATTGGTTTTTGACTTTGACCTACAATGCTTAAAGCTCTACGAGCTACCATTGTCAAGAATGCCTGTTGCCTGCCAACTGGTACTACAGACTGATACTGCCGGCTGCCAACTGCCATTTCTTGCTGCCGTCCCGATCCGCCAGCCGGCGTATACGGGATTGAGCCACCACCCTCGTCGATGTCTCAAACTGCCAAATAAAAGAAAAGGCGCCACAGCGGACGCCTCTTCCTGTTGATCATACCATTCGCTATCAGTGCAGCAGTGTGATATCCCCCGCCTTCTTGAACGGCCTGCCGTTGGCATACTTGCCCTCAACGAGCCATACATAGACCCCCTGCTGGCAGAGCTTACCCTTGTAATAACCGTTCCACGGCCTGTTGATGTCAAACGTCTCGAAGATGAGCGTACCCCACCTGTTGAAGATCTGCAGGTGGTACTCAAGCACGGTCTCCCTGATGGGCGGGAAGAAGAACATATCCATGGCTTCACCGCTGTTCGGCAGCTCGTCTATATCTATCGGACCCTCCATGTTGGGCCTGAAGACAGATGCAAATATCAGGTCGCCGAAGGGCTCAACCGTCACTGCGGGCGACATAACATGAGTGTCGTAGCATCCGTTGGCCGAGTAGGCGTGCAGGGTGATGTCATAGATCCCCTCCGTGGTGTACTTGTGGTACGGATCACGCAGGTGCGATGTATCACCGTCGCCAAACTCCCAGATGAAGCTGTCACCACCCTCAGAGAGGTTGAAGAGCCTCACCTCCTCATCGTTCACATACACCTTCGCCGGTGAGACATCGAAGTATGCCCTGGGCGAAGGATAGACATTTACAATCTGTGACTCGGTATCCTGCCCGCCGGGACCGGTGACTGTAAGCGTCACCTGGTAGGTGCCTGCCTGTACATAGGTGTAGTTGGGGTTCTTCGCATTCGACGTGTGACCGTCGCCAAAGTCCCAGTAATATGTAGTGGCATAGAGCGATGTGTTGTTTATTATCACATTCCACGGCTGACAGCCTGACGGGATTGTGTCAAAGTCAGCTATCGGAGGCGTTGGAAGAACCCTGACCATATGCACAACCTCTTCGGAACAGATCCCGTTGCTTACTGTCAGGCTCACGTCGAAGTCGCCGGGAGCTGCATAGGTATGCACAGGTGACATAACCGTTGAGGTATTGCCGTCATCGAAGTTCCACAGCCAGGTCCATGTGCCCGGATTCGTGTTGTTCGTGAAGGTGACCGTCGAAGCGGGGAAGACCTGCGAAGCCGGGGTGGCAATATAGGCCGGTACCGGCGTCGGGTAAACCACCACAGGTATCGTCGTCTCACTGAGACATCCGAAGAACGACTCCGTCCTCAGGGTGACATTGAAGGTCACCGGAGCGGTTGTAGTATTGAAGTAGACGTGGC
>Ga0209800_10002590_pt1 | contig 15745 bp, 13 predicted proteins | sample Higcelweek8metaG_FD_187174 | JGI IMG/M metagenome (GOLD analysis project Ga0209800, IMG submission 187174) | Freshwater pond sediment microbial communities from the University of Edinburgh, under environmental carbon perturbations - High... | ecosystem: Environmental > Aquatic > Freshwater >...
TCGGTCTCTTCACTGAACCCTTCAACAATCACCTGCTCGATCTGTCCCACCATGGCACGGTTGCGTCGAAACGAGAGCCGAGCCTGAACCTTCATCAGTTTGCGATATCGCTCACGCTTGATCCGTTCCGAAACCTGATCAGGCATCCCTGCCGCCACGGTGCCATCTTCCTTTGAATAGCAGAAGACCCCCAGACGGTCAAATTGAGTCTTTTCCACAAATTGAGTCAGCAAAATAAAATCATCTACTGTCTCACCAGGAAAACCGACAATCAATGAGGTACGCAGGGTAATATCAGGAACCTCGCTGCGCAGACGGCTGATCAGGGTTCGAATCTGTTCTTCTCCGCTTCTACGCCTCATCCGTTTCAACACGTTGTCGCTGATATGCTGGATCGGAATATCGAGATACTTGCAGAGCTTTGGTTCATTTTTCAAGAGATCGATCAGCTCGTCACTGATACCATCCGGGTAGGCGTACAGTAAACGTATCCACTTCAGATCAGGAATATCAGCCAGGCGTCGAATCAGCTCTGCCAAGGTTGTGCCGTAGGGCAGATCACTGCCATAGCGGGTGATATCCTGGGAAACCAGAATCAACTCCCGCACGCCACCTTTCACCAGCTTCTCTGCTTCTGCCACCAATGCATCCATGGGGCGGGAACGGTATGGCCCACGCAGGGATGGAATTACACAATAGGTACAACAGTTGGAGCAGCCCTCTCCAATCTTCAGGTAGGCGTACCAGCCAGGAGAGGAATTAAGGCGTGGCAGGGTTTCATCATAGATATAATTGGGGTCGCTCACGTAGCAAATCTGCCCTGATTGCGTGGCATGCTCGGCCAGGATTTCTGCCACCCTGGGATAATCACCGGTGCCGATAAATATATCTACCTCATCCAGTTCTTTGGCCAGCTCTTGCTGATAACGTTGCGGTAAACAGCCAGCGACAACCAGAGTCTTGCATTTTCCGTCTTTCTTGCGATCAGCCAGATCCAGGATTGCATCCACGCTTTCCTCGCGTGCTTCCTTGATAAAAGAGCAGGTATTAACGATGATCACATCGGCTTCCTTCTCATCCATAGTGATCTCATATCCCTGCTGCGTCAGAACCCCCAGCATTACTTCGGCATCCACCAGATTTTTCGGGCAGCCCAGACTGACCATACTTACCTTCTGTTTCGTTTCGTTTTTCACCTGACACCTCACCATTTGATCAAACATTCTCGCATACATACCCGAATCAGGCGATAGCAGCAAGAATGAAGCGCATCTGCCTTGATTTTTAGGCTTGCTTGACAGTGCAACAGACGATGCTAGAGTTATTTCACATAGATTGAAGTTTCGTTGGCAACAGGCGGCGTTCCCTCCAACGAGATCTTCATTGTTCTATACAGGTTGCCGCCAAGGAGGCGCATATGACCCCCCATAGATGCATCATACTGCTCTGGCTTGTCATACTGGCCAGTTTGACGGCAGGCTGCAGCAACGACAACAGCAGCAACACAGAATCACTGAATATTTACGAAATTTGGGCCACATCAGGCAGTTTTACCGCTGTTGCCGGTGATGAAACCGCCAGACAGTTTCAACTTAACCTCAGTAACCAGTTTACTGAAGATGATGACGTCCTGTATTTTACCAACCGGGGTGCCCAGCAGGCAGGTACTTTTAAGCTGAGGAACCTGATCAGCAACATCTGGCCCAGGGTATATGGAAGCGTTGCACCCAATGCTATTTTGCAGGGCAAGACTGCCACGAACGAGACGGTATATATTTCCTGCATTGTGGACAAGCCGATATTGAACAAGGCAACGGGGCAGCTCAGCTTTAGCATCACCTACCTGAGTGGGCAGCGTCCCAATACCAATCTGGCCCTTACCGACCTACAACTTATCATTACCAACAATGCAGCAACGGCGCAGCCCGAGGTCTGGTCTCATAATCTGGATGGCGCTACTGCTACACTCGAACCGTCTACAAATGCAGATGGCACCTATACCTTCCGCATTCAGAATGCTTTCGGGAGTGTCCTGGGCATAACCTGTGCTCCGCAGCGCAAAACAGAAACGATTACTACCAAATTGTATTTCGATCACTGGAATACCCGATTCGGAACGAATCCTCCCAATGTCAGCGTCTCTTTTACAGACAGTAACATGCTTGTTTCACAGGCATTTATCGCTACACTTTCGAATCCGGTGTATGACGAAAAAACCGGCAGTGTCAGCTTTACGGCAAAGAACGTGTACTTTCCCTTTGGGTCGATCGGGAAAAACACATTAACCATGAAAGCACCGACAGTCTTTATCGATGCAGGCCCCGGCGGCTTCCCCACTTATGCCGATAATGTCTTCTCAATCCAAGTGCGTAATAGCACCGCAGACGAGATCACAGTCTGGATGATGAAAAATCAGCCTCCCTGCTCTGAGGCAGTGGCCGCCACAGGAAAGTGCGATAATAGCTTGTCATGGGATTTGTTAGCGGACGCATTCAAACAATCGGGGACAAAATTTTACAGAATATTATCAGACGGAACCTGGAAGGAGATTGAGAAGCCTTCCAATAGCACCACCCTTAAAACAAAAGAAATCCTGCGGATCGTGCCGCCGGTAGCCAATGGCACACCACAATGGTGGTGGTCCGATGGTAAAAACGCTGTCACGGCAGGCACGGTGATGTGGGTGACGAAGAGCACGGTCTCAATGCCATCACCGCCGAAAGATGGTGGAGTGTTTGAGTATAATGTTCAGGGGGGATCGCGTTGGGGAACCGTTGACCAGAAAGTATTCTGGGATATCTCTGCTGTGAACGGCATGCACTTCAAAGCAACCATGGCCTTTGAAGGCCCGGGCTGCGGCACGTCGGATAACTGCGGCTGTTCTACTGCGCCGAACAAGCTCTGCCAGGTCCCCTTGGAAGACTATGATGTGACTAATGGGAATACTGACGGCTGTCCCTATTCTCTTACTGATGGCCTGTTTAAGACCTGCCCGAACCCGAAGTTCTATCCTTACGACAGTCTTGATAACCGCATCAAGCCCAGCTGGGTTGTTGCACCAAAATCATTTACACAAAGTGATTTGGATTTATCGCAGTATGCTACCTGGATGAGCGAGACAAAGACGGCGGTGAATGGCTGGTTGGACTATTTAACAAGCAATGGTATTCCGTTACCCGAACATTACGCGAAAGATGCTATTACCGGATACGTGCTATCTGACGCGGCTATTGGTGCTGTAGATAACAGCAAGTATTTGAACGCCAAAAAAGGCTATCATGTCTGGTGGTCAACCAATCCGGTCGCGCAAAATTATCTAAAATATCTGCAACAAAACAACAAGGGAAACTGCGACGCCTACGGGTGGACATACGATGAAAAGAAATGGAAGACAGGTGACTCATTTACGGGAGCTAACGTAGACCCGCCTGAAAACAAAAGCGTCCATCCGAATGTTGAGTGTCTCACGAAACCTGCTGACAGCACCAAGGAGGGCAAATATCTGAATATTGATATCAACTATATAATGTAATGAATACGATCTTACGTACATCGTTATAATGCTGTTATTGTGCAGGGCGGCCGATTGGCCGCCCTGCTTCTTTGCGGTGAAGCGAAGGCTACTCTCTAAAATTGGTAAACTGCATCTCTATCTCCAGCTCCTTGCCTTTCAGCAGCTGAATCGCCTCCTGCAGATCGTCCCGGTTCTTACCGGTTACCCGCACCTGTTCATCCTGGATCTGAGCCTGTACCTTGAGCTTACTCTCCTTGAGTACGGCGATAATCTCTTTACCCTTTTCCTTGGAAATTCCCTGTTGAACCGAGATAATCTGGCGTACCAGACCGCCAGAGGCTTGCTCCACCTTACCGTACTGCAACGCCTTGATCGATATGTTCCGTTTGAGGAACTTGGACTGCAACACATCAATCACTGCCTTCAGCTTGTAGTCATCATCGGCCAGCACCTTGACAGCGTCCTTTTCCTGGGAGATCTCACTCTTGGACCCCTTAAAATCGTAACGTTGCCCGATCTCCTTGATGGCCTGATTAACGGCGTTGTCCACCTCCTGCATATCTACTTTGGATACAATGTCAAATGACGGCATGGTGAATCCTCCTACGGTTTGATGATCTCGACACCTTTCGGCACGGTAAACGTAAATTTTGCAGCCGACAGTCCACTGTTGGTTCTGATCCGGCTATAACTGATGCGGGTCTCGGTTCCACTGGCGTCAAAGACCGTCGAGGATGCAACCGGAAACAGCTCCTTGACCTGTCCGTCAGCCAGGAAAGCGTTAACCGCCTCTTCCCGGATGGCAAGACGCAATCTGGACAGCACCGGAGTCGGCTTGCGGGGAGTCAGATCAATCAGATAGTTACCCTGCTTGTCCCGGCCTGGCTTACTGAAGACTGCATTGAAATCCTTAGAGACATTACCCAGACCGGTCAGATAGGCCATACCGATGCTGTTGCCCCCCCTCATCATCCCTTCCAGCGATGATACCATCACCTGCCTGGTCTCAGGCTGATAGAACCAGACCTGCTTGCCGTTGGAGATGATACTTTGTTTCGGCACGGCATAGTCAAAACGAAACTGGGCCGTTGCCTGCTGCGGACGACGCAGGGCAAGTTCTCCATGCCCCTTCTGGGGTTTGGGAAATCCTGCCAGAACGGTGGTCTGGTTAAAACCGGCCTGCAGATCCTGAAGTCCGGCGTAGCCTTGTTCAAGGGTGCTGATTACCTGTTGCAACGTAGCTTCACCAGCCTGTACCGGACTGCCGGTACAACAAAGTAAAAGGGCAACCATCAAAATACTAACGAACTGTTTCATACATTAATGCTCCATAGTGAGCCTGTTGGTACAGGCGACAGGGTCAACGACAAAGACAATCTGACCGTTACCCAACAGACATGAACCGGAAATACCACGCAATTCAGACAGAGGGGGACGTAAGGGGCGGGTGAATAGTTCCTGTTGTCCAATCAGGCGGTCAATCAGCAAGGCAACTGTTTGGTCACCGGATTCAGTCAGAAGCACAGGCAACAGACCCGTCTCAGGTAATGTCTCCCGTTGACGGAAAAAACCGGGCAGATTACGTAAGGGGATTTCCTGTCCTTTGTGTACCAGCAACAGATCGCGCCCTTTCTGAATAATATCCTGGCGCTGCACTTCACAGGTACTGGTGACCACACTGACCGGAACAGCAAGCAGCAGTTCACCGCAGGTAACCATTAAGGCATGAATAATGGCAACGCTAAGCGGTATCCGCAGGGCAAAGGTCGATCCACGCCCCGGCGTCGAATGGATCACAAGACTGCCGCCAAGACAGTGGATGGTGCTCTGTACGACATCCATGCCGACCCCCCGGCCCGACACCTCAGTGACCGTTGCAGCGGTGGAAAAACCGGGGGTACAGACCAGCTGCAGAGTCTCTTCCAGTGTCAGCTGGGCGGCCTGTTGTTCGGTTACTATCCCTTGCGCCAAGGCCTTGGCACGAATCCTGGACGGTTCCATCCCACGGCCATCATCCGTTATTTCCACAAGAACCTGATCAGAATGACGGGTAACAGACAGGGAGAGACGCCCCACCGGTGGTTTGCCTCTGGCAACCCGTTCTGCCGGTGTCTCAAGACCATGATCCACTGCATTACGCAACAGATGCACCAACGGCTCTGTGACCTGCTCCAGAACCCCCCGATCCAGTTCAATGCTATCCCCCTGGATCTGAAAGGTAATCTCCTTACCACTTTTCCGGGCCAGATCCCGCACCATGCGGGGGTAACGTTCGGCAATGGCACCAAAAGGCAGCATCCGGGCCTGAAAAACTTCAGTCTGAAGCTGTCGTAGCAGCTTCGAAAGCACCTTCAATGGCGGATTAAGACTTTCAGCCTGATTTTTATTAGCCCAGTCTTCAAAGGTGTGACGCACAGTCAGCAACTCACCGGATAGGGTGACTAAACGATCCAGCAATGAGGTTCTGATTCTGGTGGTGGTATCATCACTGCTGCGAAAAGAGAAATCCACGGACTCTTTTACTGGTTCAGGGGGGGGCTGTTGCAAAAGGGCAGATGCGGGTTCCGGCTCTATAGTAGGGATATAGGCGCGAATCCGGTTGGCAAGCTCCTCCGTATCCGGCAGTTCTCCCCCCTGCTCAACCAGCTCCACCATCTGTTCAAGGGTGTCAATGGCACCAAGCATCAGGTCTGCAACCGATCGAGTAATGGTGAACCGCCCGTCACGGACCTGCGACAACAGATCTTCAAGGGCATGCGCCAGGGAGGTCATCGGAACAAGTTGCATGGTGGCTGCCATCCCCTTCAGGGAGTGGGCGTGCCTGAACAACTCATGTATGGTGCCACCCTCAGCGGATTCACCCTCACAGCGCATACTCAACGAGCCAAGGGCAGTAAGATGCTCCCTGGCTTCGCTGACAAAAAGATCACGGTAACGGGAGATATCCATCAGCTAGGCGTTTTCTTTGGCATGCATCAGCTCCGGGCGGATTATCCCGCCAGCTTCTGTTTCAGCAGATCGTTGACCACTGCCGGGTTGGCCTTCCCTTTCATCGTCTTCATCACTTGCCCTACAAAAAAACCAAAGACCTTATCCTTGCCACTGCGATATTCCTCAACTTGCCCCTGATTGGCTGCCATAATCTGATCAATGGCCGCCTCAATGGCTCCGGTATCGGAAACCTGGGCCAACCCCTGCTGTTCCACAACAGCAGCCGGTTCACCACCATTCTTCCAGATCTCTTCAAAGACCTTTTTGGCGATGGTGCCGGAGATGGTGCCACCATCTATCAACTTAATCAGGTCAGCAAGCTTGCAAGGAGAAACCGGGCATTGCTCGATACTGGTACCGGTATCGTTCAGGGTGCGGGTCAACTCACCCATTACCCAGTTGGCGGAACTCTTGGCATTAGTACAGGCCTGGGCGCACTGCTCAAAATAGTCGGCCAACTGCCGGGAAGAGGTCAACACCTCGGCATCATACTCCGGCAAGCTGTATTCTGTAAGAAAGCGGCTATATTTGTCCTCAGGCAGCTCCGGCAGATCAGCACGAACCCGCTCAATCCAGTCGGAGCTGATTACCACCGGCACCAGATCAGGGTCCGGGAAGTAACGGTAGTCATGGGCCTCTTCCTTGCCACGCATGGAGCGGGTCACCCCTTTGTTCGGATCAAACAGGCGGGTTTCCTGAACCACTTTTCCACCATCTTCAATCAATTCAATCTGTCGGACAATCTCGTACTCAATCGCCTGCTTGACAAATTTGAAGGAGTTTACGTTCTTTATTTCAGCCCGTGTGCCGAAGGAGCTGGAGCCAACCGGCATAACCGACACGTTGGCATCGCAACGGAACGACCCCTCTTCCATGTTGCCGTCACAGATCCCCAGGTAGGTAACAATCTGGTACAGCTTTTTCAGATACGCGACCGCCTCGTCCGAACTACGCAGGTCTGGCTCGGAAACCACCTCCAGTAACGGGGTCCCGGCCCGATTCAGGTCAACCCCGGAGCCGCCACCCTGGCCATGCACCAGTTTACCGGCATCCTCTTCCATATGGATACGGGTGATACCGATCCGCTTGGTCTGTTCACCAACGGTGATATCCAGATGTCCTGCAAGGCAGATCGGCAGGTCGAACTGGCTGATCTGATAGCCCTTGGGCAGGTCCGGGTAGAAGTAATTCTTGCGGGCAAAAATATTGGCAGGAGAAATGGAACAGTTGGTGGAGAGCCCGGCCATAATGGCAAATTCTACTACCTTTTTGTTCAGCACCGGTAAAGCGCCGGGTAATGCCAGACAAACCGGACAGGTATTCAGGTTCGGCTCGGCACCAAAACGGGTTGAACAACCGCAAAATATCTTGCTATCTGTCTTTAGTTGTACATGGACTTCAAGTCCTATAACTGGTTGAAAGTTCATATTGCTGCCTTTGCACGGTGCCATTCGGTGGCTTGTTCAAAACAGTAAGCTGCTTGCAAAATCGTCTCTTCGCCAAAGGGACGTCCCAGCAGTTGTAATCCAATTGGCAGACCCGATCCGCTCATGCCGGCCGGAACGGAAATACCGCAGATACCGGCCAGGTTAACAGGAATCGTAAAAATATCAGACAGGTACATTTGAAGCGGATCTGAGGATTTTTCGCCAATTTTAAAAGCCGGGGTCGGTGCAACCGGGGTCAAGAGCAGATCAACCTTTGCAAAAGCATCGATAAAATCGCGCTGAATCAGGGTGCGGACCTTCTGTGCCTTCAGGTAATAGGCATCGTAGTAACCGGAAGAAAGCGCATAGGTACCGAGCATAATCCTGCGCTTAACCTCGGTCCCAAACCCTTCGGCGCGAGATTGCATCATCAGATCCATCAGGCCAGCGGTATCTTCAGCACGATGTCCAAACCTGACCCCTTCATAACGGGCAAGGTTAGAGCTGGCCTCTGCAGTTGCAATCAGGTAGTAGGTCGCCACAGCATAGTTTGTGTGAGGTAAGGAAACTTCGACAAATTCAGCCCCCAACTGGCGGAAACGCGCAATGGCCTGATCCATTGTTTTCTGAACATCAGCATCAAGCCCCTCAATAAAATACTCTTTGGGCAGACCTACCTTGAGCCCCTTGATGCCATTCTGAAAGCCTGCCGTATAATCAGGCACCGGACAATCAACACTGGTGGAGTCCTTGGGATCATGGCCGGCAATGGCTCCCAGTAGAAGAGCCGCGTCAGCAACGTCACGGGTGACCGGCCCGACCTGATCCAGAGATGAAGCATAGGCAATCACTCCGTAACGGGAAACCCGCCCGTAGGTAGGCTTTAATCCGACGCAACCGCAGTGGGAGGCTGGTTGGCGGATAGAACCGCCGGTGTCTGTTCCAAGGGTAGCAACCGCCTGTTGGGCTGCAATGGCTGCGGCCGATCCGCCTGAAGAACCGCCTGGAATATGCTCCCGGTTCCAGGGGTTACGGGTCGGACCAAAGGCACTGTTTTCGCAGGATGATCCCATCGCAAACTCATCCTGATTTAACTTGCCCAGCAGAACAGCCCCCTGGCCCTTCATCCGGGCCCAGGCAGTCGCATCATAGGGAGCGATGAAGTTTTCCAACATACGGGAGGCACAGGTAGTTCGCACCCCTTTGGTCAGAAAAATATCCTTGAGCGCAACCGGGATACCGGTTAAAGCAGCACAATCACCAGCCGCAATCCGCTGGTCTGCTGCAGCAGCGTCAAGCAGTGCCTGCTCACCGGTAACCGTAATAAAAGCGTTAATGGCCGCATCAGTGTCTTCAATACGGGCAAGTAGCGCCTTGGTGATTTCGAGGGAAGAAACCTGCCGTTTTTTCAGCATCTGGTGCAGGTCGTGGATGCTTTGTTCAAAAAGTTCCATGGAGCCTCTTTTGATCTATTCTATTACCGGCGGAACCCGGAAGTAAGAGCCATTACAATCAGGCGCATTGGCAAGGGCCTGTTCAATACCGATTGATTCAGTGGCGATATCGGCACGAAAGGCGTTCTCCATCGGCACGGCATGGGAAGTAGGCGTTACTCCCTCTGTATCAAGCTCGTTCAATGTTTCTACATAGGCAAGAATTGCTTCCATTTGACCGGTAAACAAGCTTTTCTCTTCGTCAGTCAAAGCCAGCCGTGCCAAACGCGCAACATGCTCTATATCGTTCTGGTTGATGCTCATAAATTTTGTTTCCCTCAACATCATGATTAAAAGTCCTGTTTCTTTAGCACAGAATCCATCTCTACGGCAACTCTGTTCAGAATATGCTACAAATAATTTGCTTGACAGCAGCATAGTGGATACGTAGAGTACACCTCTTCGTAAAATTAAGACGGTTTTCGACAGCTCAGCAAAAAGTATGTCATAAACGGTGTGAGGTTCGTAATGAGAACAGAAGTAGCTAAAAAAGAGACTGTTAACCATCAGTGGTTTGTGGTGGATGCAGAAAATGTCGTATTGGGACGCTTGGCAACCCAGGTAGCCAACGTGTTGCGCGGCAAGCATAAGCCGATTTTTACTCCCAGCGTTGATACTGGTGATTTTGTTGTTGTGGTCAATGCAGAGAAAATTGCGTTAACCGGCAATAAGGCTGCCAACAAAACGTATTATAGTCACAGCGGCTTTCCTGGCGGAATAAAATCCATCACAGCTGCCGAGTTGTTGACTAAAAAACCAGAAGATCTGCTCAGAAAAGCAGTCAGAGGCATGCTGCCTAAAAACAAGCTGGCGCGCCATATGCTTAAGAAGCTGAAAATTTACAGCGGTGGTGTCCATCCCCATGAGGCACAACAACCTGCACAGCTTTCCCTGTAAAGTTTAGATTTATACGTTTATTTTTGAGGAGATAAAGTTATGGCAGCAGTAAGTTTTTACGGCACCGGAAAAAGAAAAAGCTCCATTGCCCGTGTTTGGCTGAAGCCGGGCGAAGGTCGTATTGTAGTAAACAACAAAACCATTGATGAGTATTTTGGACGTGAAACATCCAAGATGATCGTACGTCAACCCTTTGAACTGACCGAGAACGTCGGTAAATATGACGTTTTTGTCAATGTTTGTGGTGGTGGCGACTCCGGCCAAGCTGGCGCGATCAAGCACGGAATTACCAAAGCCTTGTTGGAAGCACATCCAGAACAACGTGCCGAGCTGAAGAAAGCAGGTTTTATTACCCGTGATTCACGGGTTAAGGAACGTAAAAAGTATGGCCGCAAAGCTGCACGTGCTCGTTTCCAATTTTCCAAGCGCTAATCGGTTTACTGTTCATACACTGCAAACTGTGGTACATGAGGGAAGATCCGCAAGGATCTTCCCTCTTTTTTCGCCCACGCCCAAGCCGGATATTCGGGAGAAGCCATGGACCGCACCTTACTCAAAACACTGCTTGTCTATTCATTAATCCTTGCCGGGGTATATCTGCTGTTCAAGATTACCCTGCCTTTTCTATCTCCCATTGCCTGGGCTCTCATCATCGGCATCATCACCTATCCTGTCTATAAGCGCCTGCTTGGCCTGCTAAAAGGACATGCAATTTTTGCAAGCAGCCTGATGACTCTGACGGTTGCATTAATCTTTGTGTTGCCTGTAATCAGCTTACTGTCTGTGCTGGCACTGGAAGTCGGCCAGGTGTATGATCTGGTCAGTTCTTCTTTGGGCAGCACCACTGCCAATACACTGCTGCAGCAGTGGTCAACCAACCCGCATATTGCGCCCTATCTTGAACAGTTAAGATCACTACTCGGTGGTAGCGACCTCAATCTGACTGAAAATATTATGTCCAACTCCAAGGCAGCCCTCTCAAAACTGCTTGGTTTTTTGACCTCTTTTTTGACTAACTCCTTTGGATTTCTCATGGATATGCTCTTTATGCTCTTTATCCTTTTTTTTGTATATCTGGATGGAGAGAGAGCCGTATCCCGCCTGAAGCAGATGTTGCCGCTTGAACCGTGGCTTCAGCAAAAAATATCCACGGTCATCCAGAATGTTCTTTCCGGTTTTATTCTTGGAACACTGCTTACCTGCCTGGTACAGGGAATTCTTGCCGGAACCGCCTATTTGTTTCTCGGTATCCCGTCCCCCCTATTACTTGCTGTACTTACAGCGGTAGGCGGCCTTATTCCGATTGTAGGTACTGCAATTATCTGGCTACCAGCAGCCCTGTACCTGTATCTGCAGGGTGCATCTGTCAAGGCCCTGATTATGATTGTTTGGGGGTTTCTAGCCGTTGGCATGTCAGACAATGTGGTCAAGCCGATCTTTATGAGCAGCCGCGTTACCCTGCCTATTCTGCCCATCATGATCGGTGCTTTTGGTGGTTTGGCAGCATTTGGTGTACTAGGGGCGATTTTTGGGCCATTGTTATTGGCCTTAGTATATGAATTATACATATTGGAACCATCTGTTTCACCTGACTCAGGACAGTCGCCAATACCGATAGAAGGAGAGTAACTTATGTTACATGTTGCCATTGTTGGAGCAAGCGGTTACACCGGTCTTGAACTTATTCGCCTGCTAGATCGTCACCCAGAGGTAAAAATCAGCTGCGTCACTTCTGAACAAAGTGCCGGTAAGCGTATATCCGATATCTTCCCGACCCTGCGTAATCGCTATGATTTGCTGCTGGAACCTCTGGATCCGGCCGTGATTACAACAAAAGCTGATCTTATTTTTACGGCACTACCGCATCAGGCTGCCATGCTGGTGGTACCTGATTTTCTAGCGGCCGGGAAAAAGGTAATCGACCTCTCTGCCGATTATCGTCTGCACGACCCTGCAGTCTACGGCGCCTGGTATGAGCCGCACAAAAATCCGGACCTCTTGTCAGAGGCAGTGTTTGGTCTGCCTGAACTGAGGAGGGAGAAAATCAAATCAGCACGTCTGATTGCCAATCCCGGCTGCTATCCCACCAGCATCATTCTTGGCCTGAAACCACTACTTGAAAATCGTTTGATAGACATTACCACTATCATCTCTGATTCAAAATCAGGCACCAGTGGCGCCGGACGTAGCGCCAAAGTTGATTCTCTGTACTGCGAGGTCAATGAGTCATTCAAGGCTTACGGCGTGGGTGGTGTCCATCGCCATACCCCTGAGATTGAACAGGAACTATCTGAACTGGCTGGTCAAAACGTTACTATTACCTTCACTCCGCATCTGGTGCCGATGGACCGCGGTATACTTTCCACCATCTACGCCACTCCAACCCGAGACGTGACTGTTGAAGAGCTGGTTGCTCTCTACGCAGATATGTACAAGAATGAGCCATTCGTCCGTGCCCTTCCTCAAGGGCAGTTCCCCTCAACTGCTTTTGTTCGCGGCTCAAACTTTTGTGATATCGGTGTCACCATCGACAGCCGTTCAAACCGGATTGTACTGGTTTCTGCCATAGATAATCTGGTCAAAGGGGCTTCAGGCCAAGCTATTCAGAACATGAACCTAGTCTGCGGCTTCCCTGAGACGCTGGGGCTGGAAGGGCTTGCGATCTACCCTTGAACCGTCATCTCCCTATAACCACCGACGAAGCCAACAAGCGTGGCTGGCATGAGCTGGACATTATCTTTGTCTCAGGAGATGCGTACATTGACCACCCTTCCTTCGGCATTCCCCTGCTGGCCCGTTGGCTGGAGGCCTACGGCTTCAAAGTCGGGATCATTTCGCAACCGGATTGGCGCAGCAAGGAACCGTTCATGGCCTTAGGGCGTCCACGTCTGTTTTTTGCGGTCTCTGCCGGCGCCATGGATTCGATGGTGGCTCACTATACCCCCCGCAAGAAACTGCGCCATGATGATGCCTACACACCTGGTGCCCGTCATGGTGCCCGCCCGAATCGTGCTACCATCATATACACCTCTCGTCTGAAAGAAGCCTATCGGGATGTACCGGTGGTGATTGGAGGAATTGAGGCTTCTCTGCGACGATTGGCGCATTACGACTACTGGGAAGACAAGGTCAGACGCTCAATTCTGCTTGATGCCAAGGCCGATTTGTTGATCTATGGCATGGGTGAGCGTGCGTTGCTGGAACTGGCCGTCCGTATGAAACGCGGGGAGCCGCTCAGTGCACTCAGAAATCTACGTGGCACCCTTTGCATTGAAAAGACATTCCATAAGGAGTCAGTACTGCTGCCCTCTTTTGAAGAGGTCAGTACAAAACCGGAGCTCTATCTTCAAGCCTTTAAGCAAACTGAACAGGAACAGAATCCCTATTGTGGCAGAACATTGGTTCAGCCCCACGGCGACCGACAGGTTGTCTGCAATCCTCCTGCAGAACCTCTTTCAACACATGAGCTTGATTCTCTTTACGCCCTGCCCTTTACGCGGGAACCTCACCCGTCTTATACCGAACCGATCCCTGCTTTTGATCAAATCAAGACATCGCTCACCAGTCACAGAGGATGTTTCGGTGGATGTTCTTTTTGCGCAATCACCTATCATCAGGGCAAGGTTATTCAGTCCCGCTCAACAGCCTCAGTAACGGCAGAGTTACGTGAACTGGCAAAGAAAACCTGGTTCAGAGGCACGGTTAGCGATCTTGGAGGTCCCACCGCTAATATGTTTGGTACTGCCTGTGCCGCACCTGAAGGTGGCAGGAACTGTCGGCGCCCCAGCTGCCTGTTTCCTAAAATCTGTCAGAATCTGCGCACTGATGACCATGCAGCGGTAAACCTGCTTAAGGTCGCCTCAATCCAGCCCGGCATAAAGACTCTCACCGTGACATCGGGAATCCGCCATGATCTGCTGGCAACACAACCAGACTACTTTCACGAGCTGATTGAACATCATGTGGGTGGGCTTCTGAAGGTTGCTCCTGAGCATTTGGTGGATACCGTTACCCACCTGATGAGAAAACCTGCTAAGGATAGTTTTATCCGTTTTCTGGATCGTTTCCGTGAAGCGAACAAGAAGTTGGGAAAGCGCCAATCAGTGATACCTTACCTGATGTCAGGCCACCCCGGCTGCTGTCTTGAGGATATGGTTCAGCTGGCTATAGCACTAAAGAAACTTGGGTTAAAGGTAGAACAGGTGCAGGAATTTACGCCAACTCCAGGAACTGCTGCCACCTGTATGTATTATACCGGGCTGGACCCTGACAGCGGGGCGACTGTGTATGTGGCCAGGAGCGACCGGGACAAAATCATACAGAAATCCATACTGCTTTGGCATCTGCCTGACGAACGTCAACGGGTAAAGAAGATGCTGCGAGAATTGGGGCGCAACGATCTGTTACAGTTACTTGATTTAGAAGGTAACACACCTGAACGGAATAAGCACGTTGCCAGGGAATCCAGAAATCATACTAAAAGAACAGCCCGTTGATTATTCAACGGGCTGTTCTCTTTCATTTACAGCTGCCGACCGTACTTGGCTTACTTGTTTTTTACAATATTGGCAGCCTGGAGCCCTTTAGGACCCTGTACAATGTCGAAAGTTACGGAGTCGCCCTCTGCCAAAGACTTAAATCCTTCGCCCTGAATAGCAGAGAAGTGTGCAAAAACATCTTCACCACCGTCTTGCTCGATAAAACCAAACCCCTTGGTGTCATTAAACCATTTGACCTTGCCTTGAGCCATCGTTTACTTCCTCCTTCGTGTGTTACCGGACAACGCCGGATCTAAAAATAATCTACCAAGTTTCCGGAGCTGTTGCAGGAAAGTCGCCAAGCAAGGCCAATCCAGCGGGGTGCTTCGTGAGTACTGCCGTCACGTCCGAAACTTTGTTGCTGCGTCCCTGTAGCATAGCAAAAAACAGCTGTCAAGATAAATAAAGCGACTACATCTTGATCTCATTACTCTTGCTCTGCAATTTTCTGATCAATTCGGGATACCCGTTGGTGGAGATAATCCTGTTGAACTGGGTACGGTAGTTTGATACCAGGCTAACTCCTTCAATCACAACATCGTAAACCATCCAACGATTGGCATCTTTTTTCATCAAACGGTAATCCAGCGTATACTCATCCTGTTTCGATGTTACAACCTTGGATTTCACCTCAGCATAGTCTCCATCAACAAGCTCTTTCGTATACACAATTTTTTCATTGTTGTAGGATTCAATCTTACCAGCATAAGAATTTTCCAACAAGGCAGCAAAGAGATCTGAAAACTGCTTGCGCTCTGCCAAGCTGCGTTGATTCCAATGTTTGCCAAGGCTACGTTTAGCCATCTCCTGACTGTCAAAAATAGCAGAGATCGATTTTTTGATGGCAGCACGCCGCCGCTGTTCATTGGACTTCTTTTTAAGCTC
>Ga0209800_10002591_pt1 | contig 15738 bp, 10 predicted proteins | sample Higcelweek8metaG_FD_187174 | JGI IMG/M metagenome (GOLD analysis project Ga0209800, IMG submission 187174) | Freshwater pond sediment microbial communities from the University of Edinburgh, under environmental carbon perturbations - High... | ecosystem: Environmental > Aquatic > Freshwater >...
TTTATGACCTTCCTGCCGTTCAAGAGCAGACTTATTGTATAGGCCGGAAGGGACAGGGCCCAGGAGCTATCTGATCACTGCTGTCCCGCTGTGGGCGTTGCGGACATTCTCAAATCCCATCTTGTCAACCTCACGGTCGTAGGTCATAAGTCCGTTTGTTTCAGTCTCTACGTCGGTTGTCTGGGTGTAGACCGAGGCGCTGAGTCCTTTCTTTTCTACAAGTTCCCTTACAACCGAATAGAAAGCCTCATATCTCCTCAGAAGATCTGTACTGTCAGTCATATTGCGGTAACCCCAGTTCTTCTGCTCCCAGGTATGACCCGGCACTGGTAAGCCCAGGCCTCCGAACTCTCCGAGTACAATTGCTCGTTTCTCCTCTGCCGGGGGGGCGACTGGTTCAGGGTAATTATGCACATCCATGACATCGCCTGTACCCCGGTCTGTCCAACCGGAGGTGCTGTTTACCAGCCTGGTTGTATCATATGCCGAAACATAGTCAGTGACACTGGCGGTGTTGTACTGCCCCCATCCTTCGTTGTAAATCACCCACATTATTATTGAAGGATGGTTATATTTTGTGTCGATCATACTGAGCATCTCAGTCATGAATTGTGCTGAGTCAGTTTCAGACTTGGTAATATCCGGCTTGTCACCCCAGATGTAATCATCGCCGCTGGGCATATCCTGCCAGACAAGTATCCCCAACCGGTCTGCATGGTAATAATATCTCCTGTTCTCAACCTTGACATGCTTACGGAGCATATTGAATCCCATTTTCTTCAGCATTTCAATGTCATATATCATAGCCTCGTCGGTTGGCGGTGTATAGAGACCGTCAGGCCAGAATCCCTGGTCTAAAGGGCCATTCTGCCATACAAATGTATTGTTGAGCATGAGCCTGGTATAGCCGTCAGCGGTTTTGCCAAGAGAGATCTTACGCATGCCGGCATAAGACTTTACGTTGTCAACAGGAAGACCGCCGGAAATAAGTTTTATCTCCATATCATACAGTGCAGGGTCACCGGGGCTCCACAAATGCGGATCTCCGATGGAGACTGACAGAGGTTTTCCGGTTTCACCGCTTACAGTCCCTGCAACATTTCCTTTATAAAGTATTGTAACCTCGGCGAGCGATGGTGCCATATCCACGGGCGGGCATCCTTCCACACCCTTGCAACGGTCTTCTGAAACAGTGACTGTGAATGTGCCGTTATCAATGTCACTCACAACCCTCAACCCGCCGATCCAGCTGTTGTTTACAGGTTCAAGCCATACACTCTGCCAGATGCCTGTTGTCGGGGTGTACCATATTCCTCCGGGTTTTGTCACCTGCTTGCCCCTGGGCTGCCTTCCCCTGTCAGTCGGGTCCCAGACCCTGACAAGGATTTTGTGCTTCTTACTGTCGGCAAGGAACGGTGTAATATTGAATGAAAAGGGATCATAACCTCCTGAATGCTTACCTGCAAGCTTTCCGTCGATCCAGACCGACGTCTCCCAGTCCGATGCTTCAAAGTTCAGAATCATCTGCTGTCCTTTCCATTCCTTCGGAAACACAAACTCCCTCGAATACCACAGGGCAAGGGAGTCTGTTACCCTCTGGCAGACACCTGATAATGAAGATTCAACAGGGTAGGGGACCAGTATCTTGCCATCGGGGCTACCAAATTCTGCATCTTTAAGGGTTATGGCAAAATCCCATAAACCGTTGAGACTCATCCACCGGTCTCTTACGAGGTCAGGCCTGGGATACTCAGGCCAGGGGGATACGGGGTCAATGTCTTTTACCCACCTGGTAAACACCGGACTGCCTGCCGGGCGCCACTCTGTCTTTGATTCACGCGGGCTGCAGCTGAACAGTAAGGTGCCAAGCACCATAGCCGGGATAAGGTAATATTTCATAATGACTGTTTTTTAGTGGGGCGAATCAGCCGAGTTTCATATTCTCAACTTCTTCCATATTTCTTTCGTTGTAAACAATTTTACCCATGGGTGTGTAAAGCCACTCGATGAGGTCGCCGTATTTCTCGATGATCTTTCCCCTTACAACTTTCATTGTTGAATTCATCATTCCGTTCTCCTCGTTGAAGCTCTCGTTAAGCACACCGATTGCCACCGGCAACCATCTGTGAGGAAACATTGCTCCGTATTTCCCGTTTATCCGGTATTCATTTACCTCGCTTTCCAGCAGGTTGAGGATTATTCTCTTGCCATCCTCGGTGGATGCTGAAATATTTCTTTCCTCGAGATACATTTTAAGAGCATGCTGGTTCGGAACTATCAAAGCAACAGTGTATGGTCTCTGGTTGTTGTAAAGCATGCACTGGTCAATGAATTTTGACTGTTCGCTAACCGCTTCCTCTATTCCTTCAGGACTGAATTTCTCTCCGTCGTCAGCTATCAGAAGGCTCTTGAACCTGCCCATGACATACAGGAAACCGTTGCTCATGTAACCCATATCACCTGTATAAAGCCACCCTTCGCGCAGGGCTTCAGCAGTGGCAGTCTCATTTTTCCAGTATCCGTGCATTACATTCCCGCCCCTGATCACAATTTCGCCCTTTTGACCCTCAGGCAGACTTTCACCCTTGTCATCACAAATTTTAAGCTCCATGTTATTCACAAGGTAACCTGAAGACCCCAGCACATGACGCGAAAGTGAATTTGACGAGATGATAGGCGAGGCCTCTGAAAGGCCGTAACCCTGAAACATTGGCACCCCGATAGCATAGAAGAAGCGCTGAAGTTCGATGTCAAGCAATGCTCCCCCGCCGATGAAGAATTCAAGTTCCCCGCCGAACGATTCACGGATCTTTGAGAAAAGTATTTTGTCGAACATCCTGAGGAAAGGTTTTTTGAGCTTTTGCAAACCCTGACCCTTATTGTAGCCTTCCTTATTGTAGGCATATGCCATCCTCATTGCTGTATTAAACAGTGTCTCAGTTACTTTGCCTTTTTCCTTGATGCCTTTCTCGATATTTTTCCTGAAGTTCTTGGCCAGTGCAGGCACGCTCATGATCAGGTTCGGTCTTATCTCCTTCATGCATATCGGAATATTGCGCAGGCTTTCCATAGGCGTCTTTCCGATTTTGACGGAAGCAATGCTGGCTCCCATGCCCATAAATGCATATATGCCGGCTGTATGAGCGAAAGAGTGGTCCCAGGGAAGTATGAGAAGCGTTTTAAAGTGCTGCGGAATATCCATCAGGCTGTAAGACTGGTAGACGTTGGTGACATAATTACCGTGACTCAGTATGATTCCCTTCGGATCGGCAGTGGTGCCTGATGTGTAGCATATATTGGCGAAATCAGCCGGTTTGATGCTCCTTGTAAACTCTTCGAATGCAGATCTGCTGGCAGGATTCTCAAGCCATTCTCTTCCGATCTTGCGTACCTCGTTAAAGTGTATCTCACTGTCCGAGTATTCTTCACGCGGGTCCATGAAAATTACCCGGGTAATTCCGGGACACTGATCGATTACTGCCCTTATCTTTTCACTCTGTCCGCTGGAAGTAATAACCATTTTTGATTCAGAGTGGTTAATGCGAAATTTTATCTCTTCAGGATTTAGCTTGACTGACAGAGGCACATTTATGGCTCCCGCATACAGAATCCCAAGTTCCCCGATTACCCAGCTGTTCCTGCCTTCGGACAGGAGAGCGACCCTGTCTCCCTTCCTGACTCCCATCTGCATAAGCCCGGCGGCAAATTCATGCACCTGATGCCTTACTTCCTGGTAGGTTGTCCCTTCATATTTGTCCTGTGGCTTTTCCCACAGATATATGTTTGTTGAGTACTTTTCAACATTCTCCTCGAAGAACTGGATTAATGATTTCATGGTACTTCCCTTAATTTTTTTTTTGGCAAACTAATATAGGAAAGAATTGAATCAATATGGCAGTGAATATCAGATTTTCATAGGAATTGTGTACATAAGGTTGTATCTTTATAAACTGAAACCTCTATAAGCTGTTAAATATGAAGAGATTAATCATGGTATTGATGGCCGTACTGCTGCTCCTGCCCTCATGCAAGTTCATGGAAAGTATTAATCCGTTTGGCAGAAAGGCCAGGGCGACGGAGGCACTGCAAAAGCAACAGGAGGCTTTTCGTGTAGCTGACTCGATAAAGGTAGCTGCTCAGAAGATTGAAGAAGAGAAGGCAAGGCAGGCAGAACTGGAAAGAGTGGCCGCCGAGGGGCAGGCCATGCTGGCTGCTGAAACGACTTCAAAGCACCATATTATCGTGGGTAGCTTCCTGAACCGCGCCTATGCAGCTTCATGGTCAGACCATTGCAGGGAAATGGGATATGATGCTAAGATAATTGAATGGAATGACGGACGCTGGAACCTGGTCTCTGCAAAGTCATTCGGGACTTTGCGGGGGGCCTATAATGAACTGCCGGCATTCATGGCCAGCTTTGACATGCAGGCCTGGGTTCTTACAGGCAGGTAAAATCAGCGGTATACAGTAGCTGATCTGTCGGGTCCCACTGAAACAATGGTTACCGGCACCCCGGTCTCATGCTCGATAAATTCAATGTAAGAGGAGAGACCTGAAGGCAGTTCATCCCACTTCTTACAGCCGGTTATCTCACAGTTCCATCCCGGCAACGATTTGTAGATTATTTTGTCTATTTCTGACAGACAGTAGGGCAGTTCTGTCACTTCTTTCCCTGCAACAGAATATGCGGTGCAGACCTTAATTTCGTCAAAGCCTGAAAGAACATCGGCTTTCATCATGAAGAGCTGCGTAACACCGTTCACCATAATTGAATATTTCAAAGCAGGAAGGTCAAGCCATCCGCAACGGCGTGGTCTTCCGGTTGTGGAGCCGTATTCATTGCCCCGGTCGCGCATTTTCTGACCGTCTTCATCATTGAGTTCCGTTGGAAAAGGACCGCTCCCTACGCGGGTACAGTAAGCCTTGAAAATGCCGAAAACCTCACCCGTTCTTCCGGGTGCAATTCCCAGTCCTGTGCAGGCCCCTGCAGCAACAGTGTTCGAGGAGGTGACAAACGGATAAGTTCCGAAATCGATGTCAAGCATGGTACCCTGGGCGCCTTCAGCCAGAACCCGTTTACCCTCACTAAGACTCCGGTCAATCAGGTACTCACTGTTAACCATTGTAAACTGCCTTAGAAATTCTATTGCATCAAACCATTCTGCCTCCAGCTCAGCCAGGTTCAGTCCTGAATCGAAGTCTCCAAGTCTTTTTTTATGCTCGGTTGTGTGAACCTCATATATTTCCCTGAAATCCTTCTTCAGAATATCACCAACACGAAGACCGCTGCGCGAAGCCTTGTCAGTGTAGGCAGGTCCTATTCCGCGCAGGGTGGAACCGATTTTCGATGTGCCCAGTGACGATTCACTGGCGGCATCAAGCATTTTATGGGTCGGCAGTATCAGGTGCGCCTTAAAAGAGATCACAAGCCTCTCGCGTACCTTTTCAACCCCGATACCGAGATCGTCGACCTCCTTCCTGAAGACCACGGGATCAAGAACCACCCCGTTACCTATTACATTAATCTTTCCCTCATGGAATATCCCCGAAGGTATAAGATGGAGAACATGCTTCTGATTATTGAATTCAATTGTATGACCCGCATTTGGTCCGCCCTGAAACCGGGCTACAACTTCATATTCATGACTCAATGCATCAACTATCTTCCCTTTTCCTTCATCACCCCATTGGAGCCCTAACAATATGTCAATCTTCATATTAGATAATCCTGATCTGGTTGAAAATCAGACAGCAATTTACGCATTATTTTATGGCAAAACCGCATTGGGTATAATTAAGCTTTATTTGGTCCTGTCTTTTTTTACTCCGTATATGTACAGCGAATGGTAAAGCGGAATGAAATTGTTATTTTCTCCGGCTGCCTTAATTATCTCATCAATTCTGGGGTCACTGAACTCAATGACGCTTCCGGTATCTGTATCGATGAGATGATCATGCCTTGCAGACTGATATGCCTTCTCATATTGCGCCATGTTGCGGCCGAACTTGTGTTTGATGACAAGCTTACAGTCAATGAGGAGCTCAATTGTATTATATAATGTAGCCCTTGAGACACGGTAATTCTTTGTCTTCATGAAAATATACAGAGATTCGATATCAAAATGTCCCTCCCTGCAGTAAATCTCATCGAGAATGGCAAACCTCTCCGGGGTTTTACGGAAGGCGTGCCTTGACAGATATTCGGTAAAGACCTGTCTGACTGTTAACCTGACCTCGTCATTAGCCATTTTTGCGGCAATTATTGATCAATTATTATTAGTATACTCTTACTCGATGAATTCTTCCACCCTTTTTACACTCGCCACGCCCCTGACATTAGAAAGCTGCATAAGAAGGTTGTTAAGGTCACTTGTATGATGCACATAAAGGTCAATTGTCCCTTCGAAAATTCCGTTGTAAACCGAGACGTTTATGTTGCGGATGTTTACACTCAGCTCTGTTGAAATAATGCTGGTGATCTCATTTACCATACCTATCCTGTCTATTCCGTTGATGCTGATTCTTGCAAGAAATGACGCCAGCCTGTGAATTGTCCACCTGACGGGGATAATCCTGTTTCCTTCATTGGACATAAATCTTATTGCATTCGGGCATTTCGGTTTGTGCACTACTATCGAGTTGTCAGGTGCCATATAACCGATTACCTCATCTCCCGGGATTGGATTGCAACACTCGGCAATCACATAGGAGTTACCGGTATTGTCTACATTCTCCCTGAGCAGATAAGGATGACTTTTGTCAAAAGGAGCAGGTGATTCTGCCTCCTGTTTCACAGGTTCTGACCTTTTGGTAACCCCTCCTATAGCCAGCTTCCAGTACTTCTTCAGGCTTCCTTCCGGTGCTTTTTTGAGAACCTTTCGAAGTTCGTCGAGGTTGATCACCCCCAGGCCTATCCTGGAATACAACTCATCCTTACTGAGAACCTGGTAATTATCAAGCAGTTTTTTAATGATGTCAGAATTAGGCACTACCCCAAGTTCTCCAAGTCTCTGCTCCAGCATATCCATGCCCTTCTGGATGAGGTCCTTGGATTCATCTTTAAGGACATCTTTTATTGCTCCCTTTGCCCTTGAAGTGTGTGCATATTCGAGCCATTCCTTTTCAGGTTTAGCAATGCTTGAGGTGATTATTTCAACCTGGTCGCCGCTCTGCAATGTGGTGGAGAGCGGAGAGAGCTTATAATTTACCTTGGCACCGATTGCCTTATTGCCAACGTCCGTGTGGATGGCGTAGGCAAAATCAAGTGCAGAAGCACCCTTGGGCAGATTCACGAGCAGCCCTTTGGGTGTGAAAACCATTATCTCCGATGAAAAGAGGCTCATCTTGAAATCGTCAAGAAAGGAGACAGGATCTGCCATTGGGTTGGCAAGCATTTCTCGGATATGTTTCAGCCACTTGTCAAGTTCGCTCTCTGACTGCGAGGTGTCACCCTTGTATTTCCAGTGAGCGGCAAAGCCTCTCTCGGCAATGTCATCCATTCTCTGACTGCGTATCTGCACCTCTACCCAGCGGCCACCCGGGCCCATTACGGTAAGATGAAGAGCTTCGTAACCGTTGGGCTTGGGTCTGCTCACCCAGTCGCGCAGCCTGTCAGGTTTTGGAGTATAGATATCTGTTATTAGCGAATATATCTGCCAGCACTGGGTCCTCTCGCTGATGTCCTCAGGACCCGGCTCGAATACGATACGGACGGCAAGAAGGTCAAAAACCTCCTCGAAGGGGACATTTTTCGACTGCATCTTTTTCCATATGGAATAGATGGATTTAAACCTGCCGGAAATGTCGAAGACAATGTTATTCTGATTGAGTTTGTCGATTATAGGCAGGCTGAACCTGTTGATCAGAGTGATGTTCTTTTTCTCATCCAGCTTTATCTTACGGGCAATTTCCTCATAGATGCGCGGATGTCTGAATTTGAAGCTCAGATCTTCAAGCTCGGTCTTTATTGCGAAGAGTCCTAACCGGTGTGCCAGCGGTGCATAAAGGTAGATGGTCTCCCCGGCAACTTTCATCCTCTTGTGCTCGGGCATTGACTCAAGAGTCCGCATGTTGTGAAGCCTGTCAGCGATCTTGATGAGAATGACCCTGATGTCATCGGAGAGGGTCATCAGCATCTTCCGGAAATTCTCAGCCTGCATTGAGTTGGTCTCTTTGCTGTAAGTTCCCGAAATCTTTGTCAGCCCGTCAATGAGGGTGGCGATCTTTGGTCCGAACTCCTTCTCAACCGTTTCAAGGGTCACATCGGTGTCCTCCACAACGTCATGCATAAGTGCTGCCGCCACTGACTTGGCTCCCAGACCTATCTCCTGATTTACAACCCGTGCGACACTTATTGGATGGATAATATACGGGTCGCCGGAATTTCGGCGCATGTCCCGGTGTGCTTCGTTTGCAAATCTGAATGCCTTGTCAATGAGAGCCCTGTCGCTGGGTTTATCACACCTGTAAAGACTGTCTGTCAGTGATTTGTACTCGGCTTCAATCCGGCTGATATCCTCTTCTGTGAAAATTTTCGTCTTTGTTTTGCCCATCAGTCCGTCAGGTGATTGGAAGTGTCAAAGATACAAAAATCGGGCTTAAAAACTCCACAGGTAAATCAATGCAGAATGGTAACTGTACCGTTCCGGCGCTCGGTCATTCCTGAAGGTTTTGTAAGAGTGAGGGTCCAGAGGTATGCGCCGGCAGGCAGCGGCGTGCCGCCCTGGCGTCCGTCCCACCCCGTGCCGTGGGCTGAGGTGCGGAAAAGCAGCACCCCGAGACGGTTGAAGACCCTGAACTCATATGTCACCGGGGTGAACGAGAGCACGGGGGCGAAGGTGTCATTGAGGCCGTCACCGTCAGGGGTGAAGGCGTTGGCAACATATATGTTTTCAGCAACCCTGACCGCCGCCGCTGACGAACGGCACGCCGTCATGCCTGCCGGCGCATCAGCCCTCACAGCCGTCACATTATAAATCACTTCACCTGCAGCAATGTCATAGGCAAAACTCCTGTAATCTTCAGTCCAGATGGTGTCTGACAACTCCGCGGCAATCTCCTCAGGTCCGCTGCCTGTTTTCCTCCATACCGAGAACAGCGCCGGTAAGGAAGGGAATGGATTGTTCCACCTCAGCACCACCTCGGTTCCCTCCTGAAAAGCTGACAGAACGATATTCCTTACCGGCGCAGAGACTGCAACCGGGCTTCCGCAGCTACTCACCGCCGATAACCTGAAAAGGTTAATGAGCGTTGTATCAGCGCTGCTGTCACTTATTATTACAGTTCCGCCATTCCCCGCGACAGGGTCTGAGAGAATCCATGACCCTGATGCACCTGTCTTTCTTTCAGTCCTGAATGTGTGAATATCGGAAGAAGGGTCGTAACTGCCCGTAATTACGATTTTCCTGTCAGTAACAGCAGTTGCGTCCGCTATTGTCCAGGCTGGTGCCCCTTCACTGCCCGTTACGAGGCATTGCCTGTTGGAGGTAGAAAGCTGACCGGCGCCGCTCATTGCCGAAACATAAAGACAGTATCCGGTATCCGGTATGTATCCTTGCAAAACATATGATAATGAGGTCACCGGAACAGTACCCTGCAAAACTGCAGGGGCATTGTCAACGGAGAGGTAAATGCCGTAACCGTCTGCCGGATGAGCGGTGTTTGAATATTGTGTCCATGTCATTACAATACGTCCGTTGCAGGTATCATTTACCGCCTCAAGGTATACTGTGCTGAGGCTGTTGCTGAGAGGACTTATATTCAGTGAGGAGTCCATCGCGGCAACTACGTATGTAACACTCCGGTACCTGGCGGCAGAACCTGTATGTGTATAGTTTACAGCAAAGGGAGACCAGAGCGTGTCAACGGCAAATGCGGTGTTGTTGGTGAAAGCATAAACCACATAGCTTCCAACATCTGTTGAGCCGCCTGGAAGCCAGTCAAGTACTGCAAATCCGGTTGCGGGGTCAACCGATACCCTGTCGAGCACCGGAGGCAGCGGCTGCGTGACATCCTGGCCCTTCAGACTTATAAGGGCTAAGGAACAAAAAGTAAATGTCATTATTTTTCTGCAAAACTTCATTTTGCTCCTGCAATGATCTCGACGGCATTGTCAGTATTGTAATACGTTGCCACCAGGTCCTTTATTTCACCGGGCGTAATGGTTTTTACTTTTTCTTCAAATCTCCTGTAATAGTCCGGATCCGGTCCGTAATCAATCAGTCCCCTTATTGCTTCAGCAGATGCAAAGGGACCGTCAAAGGTTCTTGCGATCTCACCCATGATATGGTTTCGCACGGTCAGCAGTTCTTCAAAGCCCACTTCAACAGTGGCAAGCTCCTTAATCTCCCTGCGTATCTCTTCCAGAGTCTGCTCACGGTATTCATTTGCCACTTCGGTCACAACGGCTATAAAACCTATTTCCCTAAGGGCACTCGACACTGAACTTATCCCGTATGTAAATCCTTTTTCTTCCCTGATATTGTGCATCAGCCTTGACCCGAAGTATCCTCCCAGGATAACATTGGCCACCTGCAGCCCCTGGTAGTCCGGATGTTGTCTCGTTATGCCACGCCATCCGACCCTGACTGCGCTTTGAACCGAGTTACTGACTTCGAAGAACAGCCGGCCCGGTGATGCCGTTTTGAAAATGATTTCAGGATAAACCGGTTTGTTCCACTTCTCTTCACCACCGCAAGAAAAGTATTTTTCCAGCTCCGGCAATGCTTTCTCAGGATCCTTGCCTGCAACTGTAATGTACATGTTGGAAGGCCTGTAATGCAGTGAATGAAACCGCCGGGCATCTTCCAGGGTAAGGGAGGTGTAGTCTTCAGGAACAGTAACCCTTCCATAAGGATTGTCCCCGCCAAAGATTGCCCTGTAAAATTCTTCTCTTGCTATAACAGATGTCTTCTGCCTGTTAGTCCGGAAGCTCTGAATCCTCTTTTCCATAAGCATTCTGAACTCGGTAGCCGGAAATGAGGGCTGAAACAGCACCTCGGCTGCGAGAGCCATTACCTCACCCAGTTTCCTCGTCAGGGTCACCGCAATGAGACAGGCGGTATCCTTGTCAGCCATATGGGTGAATGCTGCACCGGTCCTGTCGATGAGGTCATTGATTGACATGGCATCGTGAAGGAGAGTGCCCTCGGTCAGCATTGCATTTGCCGTGGAGGCTGCCAGATGTACATCTTCCATACACTGGCCCGCGTTGAATACGAACTCAACCCTCAGAAGGTCCAGGGTTCCGGTGCCGAGAAGATAAACGGGTACACCGCCGGAGAGCTCATGCATGGCCGGAACGGGAAAACTGCCGGCTGACGGGGTTATTATCACAGGAGGTACGGTTCTGTCAACTTTGCTCATAACGTTTCCGGTAAGTAATGTATCACGCTGCAGTTACCTTCAGTGAATGTTCTTGCGGAGCATTCCATAATCTCCTCCGCGGTAACACTCATATATTTTTCTTTCTCGGTGTTGATACCGTTTGCATCCCCGAGAAGCTCATTGTAGGCCAGATTAAATGCCCTGTTTCCGGCGCTCAGAAATGACATCAGCTGGTGCGATTCGTACCTGTTTCGTGCCTTGTCAAGTTCAGCATCAGTGACCTGTTCTCCGGCCACCCTGTTCAACTCATCCCTTACTGCCTTCTCAGCTGTTCTTATATCCACACCCTCCCTGAGCCTTCCTGATACTATCGCAAGCCCGGGGTCGATTTCAGCCGAAAGATAGATGTCAGCCTCGCTGAATATCTCCTTTTCTCTTACCAGGATGCCAGGGAAGCGCCCAGAGTCGCAGCCGGAGAGAATGTCGGTAAGCAGATCCAGAATATAAAATTCCCGACTGGTTCTGCCTCCGGTATGAAAAGCCATGAGCAACTCTGCTGATGGAACCCTGCGGTGAACCGTCATTTCTCTTCTTTCATCCTGAACAGGTTCCCGGGGAAGATTACGTGTATAAGGAGTCCCGGGAGCTATATCATCAAACCATTTTTCAGCCAGCCGGAAAACAGTTTCAGGCTTTACATTTCCTGCTGTGCTGAGTATTGCATTCGACGGTATGTAATGTCTTCTGAAAAAATCTGTGACACTTTTTCTGTCCGCATTCTGAATGTGAGCGATGTCTTTGCCTATTGTCGGCCATTGATACGGATGCTTTTTATACGCCAATGGTCTGAGAAGCAGGAAGAGATCACCGTAAGGCTGGTTGAGGTAACGCTGCCTGTATTCCTCCGTGACAACACTTTTCTGTGTCTTTAGTTTTTCTTCAGAAAGATCAGGACCTTTAAGCCTGTCGGACTCAAGCCAGAGAGCAGTCTCCAGGTTTCCCGAGGGAAGTGTAATGAAGTAATTCGTGATGTCACTATTGGTGAATGCGTTGTTCTCTCCTCCTGCAAGCATGACGGGAGTATCGAAGACAGGCACATTGTCTGAGCCCTCAAACATCAGATGCTCAAAGAGATGGGCAAATCCGGTAGCTCCGGGATCTTCATCCCTGGATCCCACATTGTAAAGCAGATTGGTAGTGACCATGGGCGTGGAGGGATCATAATGCGCCAGAACCTTAAGCCCGTTTGACAGTATATGTTTTTCAAAGCTGATCATGAAAATACATTTTTCAGTAACCGGCAGGTATAAGGTACCAGTGGCCGGAATTCCCGTCAAACTTACCAAAATTAAATGGTGCTCCTCATTTTGTCCTATATTTGTGTGCAGGTGAGTTAAAAGGATTTCGTACCGACGATGCCAGAGAGTATATTTTCAAGGATACAAAAGATTATAAGTTCATTTTTTGCCGACCAGCAGAAACTCCTTTACCTGCTGAGTTTTGCGGTAGGGATTGCCAGCGCAATGGCGGCAGTCGCAATGAAGAATGCTATCCATTACACTCACATCCTGTTTACACAGGGCGTAACTGACGGATCAGCGGGTATTCTTTCTCTTGTCTACCCGATGGCCGGAATATTGCTTACGGTGCTTGTAGTAAAATACATGGTTCGCGATAATATTTCGCATGGCATCAGTCGTGTGCTATATGCAATTTCACGACGTAACAGCTACATCAAAAGACACAATAACTGGTCATCGATACTCGCAAGCTCCCTTACAATAGGGTTCGGAGGATCAGTAGGAGCCGAGGCACCGATCGCCCTTACAGGAGCCTCTATCGGCTCGACTGTGGGACGTTATTTTAACCTCAATTACAAGAATATTACACTTCTGCTTGGGTGTGGTGCCGCAGGAGCTATCTCAGGCATTTTCAAAGCCCCTATCGGGGGCATATTGTTCACCCTGGAGGTGCTTATGCTTGACCTGACAATGTCATCAATCGTTCCCCTCCTCATTTCTTCAGTGACAGCAGCATCCGTTGCCTATTTCTTTATGGGCAATGACGTGCTTTTTTCATTCCAGGTGAGGGAAAGCTTCCTCCTGCGGAACCTCCCTTACTATCTTTTGCTGGGGGTTTTCAGCGGCCTGGCCGGAGCCTACTTTACAAAAATGACAATTAGTATCGAAAAGCTCTTCCAGAAGATCGGCAACACATATATCAGACTGATCACGGGAGGTATTGTGCTTGGTGTCCTGATCTATATATTCCCCTCACTGTATGGTGAGGGTTATGATACTGTAATGGTTCTGTTGAAGGGAGAGTCACTCGCTGCGGTAGGCCAGACTCTCTTCGGGGATGTAGCGTCAGGAACCTGGATCATCATCCTCTTCCTCACCGCCCTGGTGCTTGTCAAGGTGGTGGCCACCGCATCTACAAACGGTGCCGGCGGGGTTGGAGGCATTGTGGCACCCACACTTTTCACAGGCGGCGTGGCAGGTTATCTTTTTTGCAGCCTAATGAACACTGTTTTCGGTCTTGAACTTCCTGAGAGTAGTTTCACCCTTGCCGGCATGGCCGGTCTGTTCGCTGCAGTTTTGCATGCCCCGCTTACTGCAATATTCCTGATAGCAGAGATTACGGAAGGCTACAGCCTCTTCATCCCGCTAATTGTAACATCAACGGTCGGTTTCATTACAATCCGCAGTTTTCAGAAACACTCCATTTATCACCAGCAGCTTGCATCGACAGGTGAGCTGATAACGCACGACAAGGACAAGGCGGCTATAATAATGCTCGAATGGACCAAAGAGGTGGAGACCGACCTGGTGACAGTACACCCCGGGGACACCCTCGGTGACCTGGTGAAGCAGGTAGCCAGATCCAAACGTAACATCTTCCCCGTTGTTGACGAGTTCAATATCCTGGAGGGTGTAGTACTTCTTGACGACATCAGAGATAAGATGTTTATCTCCGACCTTTATGAAAAGGTAACAGTAAGTGAACTTATGACAATTCCACCGACATATATTGACATCCATGAGAAGGGCGACGTAGTCCTGGATGCCTTCACACGGACAGGTGCATGGAACCTCCCGGTGCTGGACGGCGGACAGTATGTGGGGTTTATTTCCAAATCAAGAATCTTCGGGGCTTACAGGGAATTGCTGAAACAGTTCTCCGAGGAATAAAAATTTTCAGGTGGCCGAACAACCTGATGCTTAATTATCTACATTTGCGGGCTTAAATTCCTGAGGGATGACTTACAACAGGTCCGACTTTCTCAATAAACTCAGCCTCATGGGGGTGATAATGTCTCTGGGGATAATCTACGGCGACATAGGTACCTCCCCGCTATATGTCATGAAGGCGGTGGTAAACAATGCGGGCACTGTTGACAGGATGCTTGTTCTTGGTATCGTTTCAGCAATTATATGGACCCTCACGCTCCAGACCACAGTCAAATATGTTCTGATAACCCTGACGGCTGACAATAAGGGTGAGGGTGGCATTTTCTCCCTGTTTGCCCTTATGCGCAAGAGAAAACGCAACCTTTATATTGTTGCTGTTATCGGAGGCAGCGCACTCCTGGCTGACAGCATAATCACACCTTCAATTACCGTAGTATCAGCTGTAGAAGGGTTACACATAATCAGACCAGACCTTCCGGTGACGGTTATTGCACTTGCCATAATTACATTTCTGTTCTTCATTCAGCAATTCGGGACCTCTGCCGTGGGGAAATCATTCGGTCCTGTCATGTTTGTCTGGTTTACTTCCCTTGGCGCTTTGGGATTTGCAAGTCTCATTAAAGTACCAGGGATGCTTGCAGCATTCAGTCCTGTCTACGCCTACAAGCTTCTTTCGGCTCATCCCCAGGGATTTATTCTTCTCGGGGCGATATTTCTCTGCACTACGGGAGCGGAAGCATTATATGCCGACCTTGGGCACTGCGGCCTGAAGAATATACGGATAAGCTGGATATACGTCAAAAGCATGCTCATCCTCACATACCTGGGACAGGGTGCCTGGCTTCTGGCTAATCCGGAAAATGCAGTACCGGGTGTAAATCCGTTTTATGCAATCATGCCTGAATGGTTCCTTCCGTACGGAATATTACTTGCCACAGTTGCGGCAATAATTGCAAGTCAGGCGCTGATAAGCGGCTCCTATACACTTATAAGCGAAGCCATCTCACTGAACTTCTGGCCCAAAATAAAGATAAAATACCCCTCTTTCGCAAAGGGTCAGATGTACATTCCTTCAGTTAACTGGGCATTATTCCTGGCGGTAGCTACGGTGGTCATTACATTCCGTACATCCTCAAACATGGAAGCAGCATACGGTCTTTCAATAACTATAACAATGTTGATGACCACCCTGCTCATGATCGTCTGGCTGCGTCTGCACCAT
>Ga0209800_10002592_pt1 | contig 15722 bp, 14 predicted proteins | sample Higcelweek8metaG_FD_187174 | JGI IMG/M metagenome (GOLD analysis project Ga0209800, IMG submission 187174) | Freshwater pond sediment microbial communities from the University of Edinburgh, under environmental carbon perturbations - High... | ecosystem: Environmental > Aquatic > Freshwater >...
GCATACCACATCTGATTATTCTTCAAACCCCATTGCGGGGCAACCCTGATTTCAAGCGGTGATGAACCGTACAGACGCTGGATGCTGATCCGGGACGGCAGTCGTTCCAGAAAATCAGCTGCAGTGCTGACATACTGCTCAAGGCTGATCGGATTAAATTCACCTCTGCGGTACATGGCAGCAAGTTCAGTCCCTTCCACGGCATGCAGTTGATGTAATTTGACCGAGGTGATTGAGGTAAGCGAATCAAGAAGGTCCGCAGATTTGACAAACTCCTGTGGCTGCTCTCCAGGAAAGCCGTAAATCAGATGGGCGCATATGTCAAAGCCCCGTCCGCTGGCACGTTTAACGGTTGCAATAAAATCATCCAGCGAGTGTCCCCGGTTGATCTGCTCCAGAATCGCATCATCAGTTGATTGTAAACCAAGTTCCAGACAGACATACCGATCCTTGGCAAGTGCAGTCAACAGTTCAAGCGCCTCGTCAGTCAGGCAGTCTGGTCGGGTACCAACCGAAATGCCAATTACATCCGGCAGGGCCAGGGCACGCTGATAGAGTTCTGCAAGATGCTCTACCGAAGCGTAGGTGTTGGTATATTTCTGGAAATAGACAATGAACTTCTCTGATTTCAGGCGCGTGCGGTGATAGTCCATCCCGGTTGTGACCTGCTCCTCAAGCGGGATCTCAGCCAGGGTATCGCGGGGAGAAAAGGAGACGTTATTACAGTAGATGCAGCCACCGGTGCCCTTGCTACCGTCACGGTTGGGGCAGGTAAAGCCTGCGTCCACATTGACCTTGCTGACCCGGTAACCGAAACGCTGGCGCAGGTAGTGGCCATAGGAGTTGATCCGCAGCTCTGGATGGATATGTTCGGAAAAAGACGACTGCATAAAGACCTTTTTAACGCAGAGACGCGGAGTTGCAGAGACGCAGGAAAGGCACGATCCAGAGGGAGATACGAAACAGATAGCTTGATCTCTGTGCCTCTGCCTCTCTGCGTTAAGGTTATGACATCAGCCCCCGTCGGAACGCCTCGGCAGCCGCAGCCGGATCAGGGACAGACAGGATATCGGAGATCAGCGCCACCCGGTAACAGCCTGTGGCGGTTACCTGCGTCAGGTTAGCCTGCTTGATCCCGCCCAGTGCAAAGATCAGATCCCCGGTCGGCAGACTGCAGGCCCGCCCAAGCTCCGTAAGCCCAACCGGCTCGCCATAGGCAGCCTTGGAAGGGGTAGGAAAAACCGGACCAAAGGTGACAAAATCCGCCCCCTTGGCCAGGGCGGCGACCGCCTCACCCACGCCATGACTGGAATAGCCGATCAGCAGATCCGGTGCAATCCGCCTCGCTGCCGTGACCGGCATGGAGTTGACTCCCAGATGCACACCATCCGCCTCAACTGCCAGGGCAATATCAATCCGTTCATTGATCAATAAACGGGCATCATATCGGCTGGTCAGTGCCCTCATTTCCCAGGCCAGGTCATACAGTTCAGCCGTGGACAGATCTTTTTCCCGCAGTTGCACGGCCCGTACCCCGCCGGACAGGGCCGCCTCCACCACCTCCAGCAGCGGCCTGTCAGCGGTCTGATGGCGATCTGTGATCAGATAGAGTGAAAAATCGATCACGACCCGATCAGGTCAGTCAGGGGACTGGATGCGGTGGCATACAGTTTCTTGGGAATCCGGCCTGCTTCATAGGCCAGCCTTCCGGCCTCGACCCCCAGTTTCATGGCCCGGGCCATGGCAACCGGATCTTGTGCACCGGCAATGGCGGTGTTCATCAGGATGCCATCACAGCCCAGCTCCATGGCCAGCGCAGCATCAGAGGCGGTACCCACCCCGGCATCCACGATTACCGGCACACTGACCGCTTCCATAATGATCTTGAGATTATAGGGGTTACGGATGCCCAGGCCGCTGCCGATCGGTGCTGCCAATGGCATCACGGCAGCGCAGCCCAGCTGCTCCAGCTTTTTGCAGAGAATTACGTCGTCACTGCAGTAGGGTAGCACCGTAAAACCCTCGGCAACCAGTACCTTGGCTGCCTTGAGCAGCTCTTCGTTATCCGGGAAGAGGGTCTTTTCATCACCCAACACCTCCAGCTTGACCATATCTGACAGGCCGGCCTCGCGGGCCAGACGGCAGGTGCGGATGGCGTCTTCAGCTGTAAAGCAGGCTGCCGTATTGGGCAGCAGGGTGTACTTCTTCGGGTCAATGTAGTCCAGCATGCAGCCTTTGCCCATCTCGGCAAGGTTCACCCGCCGTACTGCCACCGTGATGATCTCGGCACCGGAAGCCTCCAACGCTGCCACCATCTGCTCATTACTGGCATACTTGCCGGTTCCCACCATCAGGCGTGAGTTAAACTCTTTTCCTGCAATAGTCAGTTTACCTTTAGACATGGCCCTAACCTCCCCCTACGAAATGGACTATCTCGATTGCATCTCCGTCCTGCAACGTATGCTCAGCGTATCCGGCCTTTGGTACGATGGCGAGATTGACCTCTACCGCCACCCGTGTCGCGGTGATCTGCAATTCATCCAGCAGTTGCCGGACGGTACTACCCTCAGAAACCTGGCGTGTTTCTCCATTAATGGTGATCTGCATGCGTGTCTCCTTCAGCAATAAAAAAGCCGCCTCTTTGTTAAGGGGCGGCGATTTGGATATCTTATTCAAAATCGACCGCTTCCCTACGCCGGAATTACCCGGATCAGGTTCCAAGGGTCGCAGCCAGATGCTGCTCTCAGTCGAAACTCCCCTAGCGGAACTACATTCAGTTGCTATAATCAAGAAAGAACGGGTATCAAAACTAGTGTATTCAATGGCTGTTGTCAACGGTATTCATTCCCGATAGGCGCTATAAAAAACTGAAACAGGTGCCGTTTCCGCAGAGTATGGTATGGTTGTCTGCAGGTTGATTACCTGATGCCAGAAGGGAGTCCTGTGTCATGGCTGATAAGCGCACTATTTTGAGAAAGCGTAGAAGGATAGCCCTCTCTTTTGGTACTGCCGAATCGGTAAGCAGGCGTGCTTTTACTGAAGATATCTCACCCACCGGCTTATTTATCAAAACTGCCAATGTTTGTAATCCCAATACCGTCATCAAGGTGGATCTGTTTGCAGGCGAGTTGCCCATTTCTTTTGATGCACGGGTGATGTGGGCAAAACGGGTACCCCAGAACCTGTTTCACCTGGTTAAAAAAAGCGGTATGGGGGTACGGATTATCCGCTTTCACCAAGGCCGCGATTGCTACCTGTCACTTTGTGAGGAGCAGCGGGCTCTGGTTTTAGAGCCGCCCACAGCGGTTACAAGCGTCTCACCAGACAGCATTGTTGCAACGGTTGCTTCTCCTGATTCCAGGTTGCATTCGAGTTGACATCTTGTAGACCTTTGAGGTTTTAAAAACCTCAAAGGTCTGGTCTAAGTTGGTGACATCTTGATTGCAAAAGCTAAATGACACCTGATCGGCCAGGTCAGGTCTGGTCAGCCTCCAAGACGGTAGCCCTTGAACGCCTGAACCCTGTCCATCGTTGCTCTAAATTTAGGCATAAATTGTTGTGCCTGACTGCTCCAGGCAGGTGAAATTCCAGATATCTCACCGATAATAAAAGACTCTTCTCTTTGGTACGTGAGCTGCAAGCCCGTTCGGTAACCTGCATCGAAAGGAGTTTGCCATGCTGAACAGCAATTCCGTAATCATAGACGACACCACCCTGCGAGATGGTGAGCAGACAGCCGGGGTAGTTTTTTCCCGTCGGGAAAAACTGGCCATTGCCCGCCTGCTGGATCTGGTCGGTGTGCAGGAGATTGAATGCGGCATTCCAGCCATGGGAGAGGATGAGCAAGACAGTATCCGTGCCCTGGTGGAGATGGGTCTATCGGCCCGTCTGATCACCTGGAACCGTGCCTTGGTAGCGGAGATTCAAGCCAGTATTGAGTGCGGCATACAGGCCGTTGATATTTCGCTCTCGGTATCGGACCAGATGATCAGCCGCAAGCTGAAGAAAGACCGCAACGCGGTCAAGGAGCAGTTGAAGGTGGCGCTGGGTTTTGCCAAACAGCATGGGCTGTATGTCTCGGTGGGTGGTGAGGATGCCAGCCGGGCTGACCTTGGCTTTCTGGTGGAGCTGCTGCAGATTACCCGTGAACTGGGTGGTGATCGATTCCGGTTTTGCGATACCCTTGGCATCATGGACCCTTTTACCATGTACGACAAGGTGGCCTGGCTGCGGGCTGCTGTACCTGAGGTGGAGATTGAGGTCCATACCCACAATGATCTGGGAATGGCTACGGCCAACGCCATTGCCGGGGTCAGGGCAGGTGCCCGTTTTGTGAACACCACCGTCAACGGCCTGGGTGAGCGGGCCGGTAATGCAGCTCTGGAAGAGGTGGTAATGGGATTGAGACATGCCTGCTCAATTGAAACCGGTATTGATACCCATCGCTTCCGTGAACTGTCGTTGATGGTGGCCAAGGCCTCCCGCAGAGAGTTGCCCTCCTGGAAAGCGGTGGTGGGGGAACGGGTCTTTGCCCATGAATCCGGCCTGCATGCCGATGGCGTGCTGAAAGATCCCCACAACTACGAAGGGTTTGATCCGGCTGAAGTGGGGTTGGTGCGTCAGATTGTAGTGGGCAAGCATTCCGGTGCCAGCGGCGTGGTTGAGCGGTATCGCAAACTGGGCATTGTGCTGGACCGGGATGATGCCACCTTGCTGTTACCGGCAGTACGTCTGGAAGCACTGCGGCAGAAGCGGGATTTAAAAGATCGGGAGCTGATGAAGATTTATCTGAACGGTGCAGCGTTGCTGAAGGCAGCCTGAGAAGGAGTCCCCATAATGTGCAGATCACAAGCAGAGTTTATAACCATTGCAGAGGCGGCCGGGTATCTGGAAACAACGGAGACCAGGATTCTGATGATGTTAAAGAAAAATGAACTGAGCGGCATGCAGGACGATGACGGCTGGAAGATTGACAAGGCCTCGCTGCAGCTTTGTGGCAAGCCGCAGCCATCTGATATTGCAAAAAAAGGTTGCGGTGGTGGTTGTGGCAACGGCGGTTGTGGCGGACATTGATTTCTGTAGCGGTCATGACAATAGACCGCAGGTAACGTGGGTCTGGCGGGTACACACGTATTTTAAACCGTTTTTTGTCTGGATAATCAGCGGAAATCCGCCCAGATCAGATTTGATCCGCGTGCTAAGATTTCTGGTTTTACTTGGAGGTTCGTATGTTGGTCGTCAAGGCATTTGATCTGAAATTCAAATATCGCAAATATGTTGAAACCCGCGACGAGCCGAAATTCTCCGGCCTGCCTGACCCTTCGCCGTTTAACCGGGATGATCTGTATGACGTGTTGCCGATGATGGGGGCGGTGATGGATCAACTTGGTACAGATGACGGCAAGATGCTGAATAGCCTTGAGGATTTTCTCAACACCATGCCGCGTTTCATCACCAGTCGTGAAGAAACCTTTCATTATCTGGTGGGATGCGGCAGCCAACTGATGGAGCGATAAATAACAGGAGGACAGGGTAGTGGCTTACATTACTTTTTATACAAAGATCGGCTGTTTAACATCCAAAAAGCAGCTTGCGCTGTTGCAGGAGGCGGGACATCAGGTGATGATCCAGGATCTGCTTGCCCATGACTGGACAGCAGAAGAGTTGCGTTCTTACTTTGGGGAGTTACCGGTACAGGACTGGTTTAATCCCAACGCCACACGGATCAAAACAGGCGAGCTTGATCCTGAACTTTACGGGGCAGACGAGGCGTTGGCCCTGATGCAGCAAGATCATCTCCTGATCCGGCGACCTTTGATGGAATCCGGGAATATCCGTAAATGTGGATTTGACCCGACAGTCATTCATGAATGGGTAGGGCTTGCCAAAAATGGTGATGCCTTTGTGTTCAGGGGTGATCTGAATAGCTGCACAAATCCGGCGGTTGCAGATCAGCGCCCGTGTCTTTGATCTTGTAAACAGCAGTTGCCACAGAGATCACAGAGGGAAAACAGGAAGATACAACAAATGGCCTGATTCCTTTTGGGTGAGGGGCTACATACAGTTTTTTTGTTGTTCTCTGTGTTTCTCAGTACCCTCTGCGGCTAACTTCAGTCTCAAGGTTGATCTGATGACCTGCTCGATCCCGGAGCAAGGCTTATCTCTTGATTGGCAGGCCGGTAGCTCCATTTTCTGATAACGAAGGAGTTTCCCCATGTACAAAGCCGGAATAGCAAACGGCAAGTCCCGCACCCCCTACCACGAGTTTTACGCTGATGACTTTACCCCCCGTGAGCATTACCAGCTGTTGTGGGACCATATCAAGGCCACCGGCAACAATGCTCTGGAAGCCAAGGCCCATGAATCCCAGCTGGCGCTGCAGGCCGAAGGGGTTACCTTTACGGTCTACGGCGAAAGTGACGAGGGGATCGAAGGGATCGAGCGGATCTGGCCCTTTGACCTGATCCCCCGGATCATCACGGCACCGGAGTGGGTCAAGATCGAATCCGGCCTCAAGCAGCGGGTGCGGGCGCTGAACCTGTTTCTGGGGGATCTGTACGGTGAGCAGAAGATTATCAAGGATGGGGTGATTCCGCCGGAGTTGATCTATCAGGGGCGGGATTTCCGGCGCGAGATCGTCGGCATCGTACCGCCCCGTGGCATCTATACCCATATCAGCGGCATTGATATCATCCGTGATGAAAAAGGGGAGTTTCTGATCCTGGAGGATAACCTGCGTACCCCTTCCGGCGTCTCCTACATGATCGAAAACCGGGTGATAGAGCGCAGGATCATGCCGGAGTTTTTCAACAAATACCGCGTGCGGCGGGTTGAGCATTACCCATCGCTGTTGCTGGCAGCCCTGCGTTCACTTTCTCCGCGTGGCAAGGATAACGCCGAGATCGTGGTGCTGACCCCCGGTATCTACAACTCGGCCTATTTTGAGCATACCTTTCTGGCCAAGGAGATGGGGGTAGAGCTGGCAGAAGGGCGCGATATGGTCACCATCAATGACATCGTCTACCTGAAGACCACCACCGGCCTGCAGCGGATAGATGTGATCTACCGTCGGATTGATGACGATTTCCTTGATCCGCTGGTGTTCCGCTCTGACTCTTCCCTTGGCATTGCCGGGGTGATCAACGCCTGGCGGGCCGGTAACGTTGCCATCGTCAACGCACCGGGCTCCCTTGGCATTGCCGGGGTGATCAACGCCTGGCGGGCCGGTAACGTTGCCATCGTCAACGCACCGGGCAGCGGCATTGCCGATGACAAGGCGGTCTATCCCTATGTGCCGGATATCATCCGTTACTATCTCGGCCAGCAGCCGATCCTGAACAATGTTCCCACCTACCAGATGACCAACGTCAAGGATCGTGAATATGTCTTTGACAACATGGAGCGGATGGTGGTCAAGGCGGTCAGTGAATCAGGGGGTTACGGCATGCTGATGGGGCCTTCCTCAACCCCTGCCCTGCGTAAAGAGTTCATGGATCTGGTGCTGGAAAATCCCCGCAACTACATTGCCCAGCCGGTGGTCTACCTGTCCCGCCATACCTGCTATATGGATGGTGAGCTGGAGGCGCGGCATCTGGATCTGCGCCCCTTTGTGATCTACGGTGAGGATATTGAGGTGGTGCCAGGTGGCCTGACCAGGGTGGCGTTGCGCAAGGGATCACTGGTGGTGAACTCATCGCAAGGCGGCGGAAGTAAAGACACCTGGGTGCTGGCTGAATAGAGGCGCATAGTTTCCGCAATCTCTGCGTTGGCCTTCAGCTTTGGTTGTGCGGCGTACTGGGTGTACGCCTCCGCCCAAAGCCTCGTCCGCCTTGACCTTGCGAAAACTATGCACCTCTTGAACTATCATCGATTTTTTCAAAAGGGGATATACACTAATGTTAAGCCGTATAGCCGATTCAATGTACTGGATGTCCCGTTATCTGGAGCGTGCCGGTGAAACTGCCCGTCTGATGGAGATCAACCTGCTCTATCTGGTGGAGGCTGAAGAGGATATGGGAGAGGAGGACAAATGGCGTCCGATTCTGCAGATCACCTCCTCCGAGGCGCTCTATACCGAGCTGTTCGGTGATAGCGGTATCAGCACACCCAGGGTTCTGCAGTTTGTCAGCGCCGGGCGGACCAACCCCAACTCGATCCGCAACTGCCTGCGGCTGTTCCGCGAAAATGCCCGGGTGGCCCGTGACCGGATCTCAAAGGAGATGTGGGAGGCGGTTAATGAAATCTGGATGGGGTTCAATGAACGTTTAAAAGGGCAGTTAACCGCAGAACGGGCCGGATCACTGTTTGTGGAGCTGCGTAATCAGGTGGCCCGCTTTAACGGGCTGGTGGCCTCCACCATGATGCGTGGCGAGGCCCACGCCTTTTCCCAACTGGGGGGGGCGGTGGAGCAGGCCGATATGACGGCCCGTATCCTTGATGTCAAATACCATATTATCCTGCCTGATCTTTCCATGGTCGGCTCGGCCCTGGATTACTACCAGTGGGCTGCGCTGCTCAAATCCCTGTCCGGTTTCGAGGCGTTCCGGCGCTGCTATCATTCCGGTTTCATGCCTGCAGATGTGGCCGAGTTTGTGGTGCTCAACCCGGATTTTCCCCGTTCCATTGTCTTTCTGGTACAGCGGATGGAAGCCGCACTTGCCATCATCGGCATGGAAGGCAAGGAGGCAACCCGCTTTGGCTTGGACAATCTATCGGCGATGGTTACCACAACCGCTCTGGGTATCTTTAATGAGGGGCTGCATGAATACCTGGAGCGTCTGATTCTGGGGATAGCCCGGCTACATGCCGCGTTGGCCGAGGATTTCTTTCAATAAGGAGTAGGGGAAATGCGCTACCTGATCGAACATGAAACCGTGCTGGCCTACCCGGAACCGGTACGGGAACATCACATTGAGCTGCGTCTGGCACCGAGGTCAAATGAACATCAGACCGTGTTATCCAGCTCCATTACCATAGAGCCGGCTGCAGAGCTGGCCTGTTACACCGATTATTACGGCAACCGGGTTGATTATTTCTGCGTCATAGTCCCCCATGACCGTCTGGTGACTCGTCTGAAGGCGGAGGTGGAAACCAAACGGGGCAACCCCTTTGAATTTACGCCGATTGATCCTGCTGAGCAGCAGGAGTGGCTGGATCAGGCGGTTAAAAAAGCCCCGCCGTTGAATGACTATCTGTTGCACCGCAGTCTGGTGACACCAGCGGCCATGAAGATTGCCAGTGCCTTGAACTGTGCCATGCCGCGCTTTGAGCGTGACAAACCGGTTATTACAAGCCTGATGGAGCTGATGGCCTGGATACCGTCTGTGCTTGAGTACCGCAGCGGCGCAACCGGGGTTCACTCTGAACTGGTGACTGCGGTCAAGCTGGGGGCCGGTGTCTGCCAGGATTTTGCCCATCTGTTCATTACGGTTGCCCGTTCCTGGGGGATTCCGGCCAGATATGTCATGGGCTACCTTGATCCCGGCATCATCGGTGAAGGGGAAGAGCTTGCCACCCACGCCTGGGCTGAGGCGCTGGTGCCGGGGGGAGGCTGGATCGGTTTTGACGCCACCCATAATCTGCTGGCCAATGACCATTACGTTGCGGTGGCGGTGGGGCGTGATTCCTACGATGCAGCGCCCCAGCGGGGCAGTTTCAAGGGAGGCAGCAGCGGCGGGATGCCGCAGGTCAGGGTCAGCGTCCAACAACAGCAGCAACTGCAGTAAAACAGTAAACATCAGAGCTTTTTTCAGATGTCCTGGTGTGCCCTTCGGCAAGCTCGGGGCGAGCAGTAAATGTTGTACAACCAGCTGATGGTCCGTTTGTGGTGAGCCGCCTGTCGAATCATGACGTACTATTCAGGAAAAAGCTGTATCCATTTTTGTAATATGTTTATCGATCCCATGCTCCAGCGTCCCGTCTGCCAACTTGGCAACGTAGCGCGTTACATCTGCATCCCCATGCGGCGTGCGGGAACGAGCAAAACTGCAATGAAGCAGGAGATGCCACCCATGTCTGTTTTACCAACCATACAAACCGAAACCTTTTTTACCATTGAGATGCCGTACTGTGAGCGGATGGAGATCAGGCGCACCGTCATAACCGGGGGTAACGGCCCGCGAGTGGCGGTGGTTGCCGGTATCCACGGGGATGAGCTTGAAGGGCTGTACGTCTGCCACTGTCTGACTGTCTGGCTGCAGGAGCTGCTGCAGAAAAATCCGGCAGGATTACTTGGCAGCGTTGAGTTGTACCCGGCGGTCAATACCCTGGGGCTTGACACCCTGACCCGAGGGCTTCCGGTGTTTGATACCGACCTGAACCGCGCCTTTCCCGGTTCCGGTTCCGGCCCTCTGCCAAAACGGCTGGCCGATGCCGTGATGCATGCCTTGGCCGGTGCTGATCTGGTGGTTGATATCCATGCCAGCAACATCTATCTGCGCGAGATCCCCCAGGTGCGGATCAATCAGGAGTTTGAAGAGCTGCTGGTGCCGATTGCCCGAAGGATGAACCTGGATATGATCTGGCTGCACGGCGCCTCAACGGTTCTGGAGACAACCGTAGCCCACAGCCTGAACAGCAGCGGTACCCCCTGCCTGGTGGTGGAGATGGGGGTTGGCATGCGGATTACTCCTGACTACTGCCAGCAACTGGTGACCGGCCTGCTGGCAACCTGGCAACAGATGGGGCTCCTGGCCCCGGATCTGGTACTGCCGGAAACCAGCCACACCGCCCTGATTGCCGATGACAGCAACGTTCACTACCTGAATGCCCAAACCTCCGGCATGTTTGTAACAACCGCCTCTCACTGGACGGATGTTCATCGCGGACAACTGTTGGGAACCATTGTCAGCCCGTTCAGCGCCGAGGTGCTGTCTGAAGTTCGCTCTCCGGTAGACGGTATCCTCTTTACCCTGCGGGAGTACCCGCTGGTCTACGAAGGGTCGCTGATGGCACGGGTCATGGCCCGCAAAGGGGGTAGATCATGATTCGCAACCTGCTCTGCATGACCGCCCCGGTTCGGGATGGGTTTGAAATTCCCTGTCACGAGATCGGGCCATCCTCACACCATCCGGCAGCAGCACTGGTGGGCGGGCTGCACGGCGATGAGATCAACGGTATCTTTATTCTCTCCCGTCTGGCTGATTTCCTGAACAGCGTCGAAGCGGGAAAATATCCTGAACTGAAACTGCGTAAACGGGTGTTGATCATTCCGGCAGTCAATGTGTTGGGGGTTAATCTGCGGACCCGCACCTGGCCCTTTGACAAGACTGATATTAACCGGATGTTCCCCGGCAGCACCATCAGCGAAACCACCCAGCGAATCGCCTACGCCGTGCTTGAAGCAACCAAGCGGGCTGACTACCGGATCGACATCCATACCGCCAGTACCGATTTTGAAGAGATACCGCAGGTTCGCCTGTACGATCCCTCTGATCAGGAACGGAAAAGTGCCGCGCTGTTCGGACTGCCTGCAGTGATGGAGCGTTCGCTGTCGCCGGTCTTTACCACCACCCTGATGTATTCCTGGAAGGTCTGGCCGGGCCAGAGTTTCATGTTGCGGGTCGGCCAGGGGGGCACGGTGCAGCTGGATCACTGTCAGCGGGTCTTCAGGTCGCTGGTCTCATTTCTTGGCAGGACCGGCGTATTGGAAGGGGTACAGATTGCAGCAGAGGATGAAGAGGTCTGCTTCTTTGACAAACCCAGCGGTTTTCGGGTCTTTGCTGAAAAAGCAGGCACCTTTGTCTCTGATCGCCAGGTCGGTCGCTGGGTGCGGGCAGGTCAGGAGCTGGGGTATATCTATGACAGCTTCGGCGGCAATGTGATTGAAAAGGTTGTCTCCCCGGTGGCCGGTCTGTTGACCGGTATCCGCAGGCATCCGCTGTTGTTTGAAGGAGATCTGGTACTGCGGGTGAACCGGAAAGGCTGAGGTGGCGTAACCATGCTGCATATCATACAAAATGATCCGCAAGTACCGCCCGGTAATCTGGCAGAAAATCTGATGGTTCCGTATCAACTGCATCACCCGTATAGAGACGGTCAGCTGCCGGGCCTTGAAGAGATGAGCGCGCTGATTGTGCTGGGTGGCGCCATGGGGGCCAATGATGATGCCAGATACCCCTTCCTGACCGATCTGAAAAAGCTGATCAGTCAGGTGGTTGCAGCGGGTATCCCGTATCTCGGCATCTGCCTGGGGGGGCAGTTGCTGGCAGCCGCCTTGGGGGCGCAGGTTGTTTCAAACCGGTGGGAAGAGCTTGGCACACTTCCGGTACAGTTGACTGCAGAGGGGCTGACAGATCGGTTGTTTCAGGGTTTGCCGGACAGGTTTACCACCTTTCAATGGCATCATGACAGCTTTGATCTGCCTCATGGGGCAGTGCTGCTTGCCTCATCACCGGCCTGTCTCCATCAAGCCTTCCGGTTTGGTAACAGCGCCTGGGGATTGCAGTTTCACCCCGAGGTTACGGAGCAGATTATTCGCGACTGGTCTGCCTGGGACCCGTCAACAGCCTGCCGGGTAGATGAGTTGGTGGCGGCATTTAAAGCCCGGACAGATGAATATCGCGCTACTGCCAGGCAGATGCTGAATAATTTTTATGCAGAAAATGCGCGGCAGCTCAAGCAGCCGGTTATGTGTCATCCCGGGGGGGCGCCCGATTTTAGAGCAGCAGCTTGTGGTGAAGGATGTGACGGCACTCTCTGCGTGGGGGATACACGATGAAATCAGTGCTTTCTATCCTGCCGAATCTAATTGGTCGCCTTTCGGTTTCGCGCAAGTTGATTCTGATTTATCTGCTTGATCTGGTTGGCGTTATTTTTGTTACGTCAATTCTGATTGAAGAGAAGTTTATAGCAATTAATTTTGCCCGCAAAGAACTGAACGGTAATGCCCACATCAGTCTTGTCTGTGATGTAATTTCAGGCGTTTCCCAGGGACATCAATTGGGCAGTATCCCAAAACGGGGAGTTGATAACTCTGATCGTAGTATCGCGCTTAATGCAAGCCATACAGCGCTTACGCCTGAACTGCGCGACAGGCTGCATAGTTTTACACAGCAGGCGCACAGCCTGAGATCGGACAGCTCGCGGCTTCCATTGATAATCCTTGGACAGAAGCTGGTTTCTCAAATTGGTGATCAATCCAATCTGATACTTGATCCAGACCTGGATAGTTACTACACGATGTCTCTTGTCGTGCTCCGCTTTCCCGAACTGCTCCGTCTGCTTCAGCAATTGCCTCCTCCTGACCAGAAACAGAGGAACGGCACTGCGTTGATGATTGACGGACAAATCTCCGCCCTGATTGCCAACATCGAATCTGACTATGCATCTGCTTTCGCAAGTAATGCGGATGCATCCCTCGCACCACAACTGCAGTCAAGCAAATCAAAACTCATTCCGGCACTGCACACGCTTCAGGATGCAGTCCGGCAAGGGCATCGTCAGAAGTTCACCTCGTTACAGGGACAGGCCGTTGCAGACACATTCCATGCATGGAAAGAGGCAAACAAGGCACTTGATCGTCTGTTGGTGGCCCGTGTTGAACGCCTGTTTACCCGTATGTGGGTACATCTTGGAATGGCTGCATCGCTGTTGATTATCATACTGTTTTTTGTTTTCTATATAGCCCGTCAGATATCCTTGCCGTTACGGCGCCTTGCAACGGTTGCCCGTGAGGTTCAGACCCAAAATGACTATACCTTGCGTGCTTCCTGGAACAGTTCGGATGAGATTGGCCATCTGGTCAATGGCTTCAATACCATGCTGGACCGGCTCGACCGAGAACGACTGGTGCAGCAGCAGCTGGCTGCACAGGCAGGTGCTGCAAAGGCTCAGCAGGAGCTGCTAGAAGCGATTCCCATTCCGCTGTTGGTCACTGCAATCCCTGAACATAGGATTTTGCATGCCAACGCACCAGCTTCAGTATGGGTCGATACTGAAAACAGGACGGATCCCTGGAGTGTCGGCCTGTCCAGCGGTGACCGGGCGCGTTTTTTCCAGAGGATTGCCGATCAAGGTGTCGTTCATGAATTTGAGGCTAACTGGCGGGGAACAAAACAAAATGAGTGGGCGCTGCTTTCTGCCAGACGTCTTGATTACCAGGGGCAGGATTCAGTACTGACAACCTTCTCGCCGATAAACGACATCAAGCGCTTTCAAGCGCGTCTGAAGATATGGGCCTCAGTTTTTGAAGCCTCGTCTGAAGGTATCCTGGTTTATGATCGGGACAATCATGTCATGCTTGCCAATGCGGCCATTACACGTACAACCGGCTATCATGTTGAAGAACTGCTTGGCACCGGGCCTGAGTTCCTCAGCTCTCCCCGTCAGGATGAGGGTACCAGCCGTATGATCCGGCAAGCACTCAGTGGTAACCGGGCCTGGCAAGGGGAATTCCTGCTCCGCCGTAAAAGCGGCGAAGATGTGCCGCATCTGCTGGCCATCAATACGGTGCGGGATGAGCAAGGGCTGCCGACGCATACCATTGCACTTTTTGTTGATATTTCAGATCGCAAGGCGCAGGAGGAAAGAATACGACATCTTGCGCATCATGATGCATTAACCGGGCTACCCAATCGTCTGCTGTTTGATGAGCGGCTGCATATGTCACTTCAGCAGGCCGAGCGGCATAAGACGCGTGGAGCCCTGATGTTTATTGACCTTGATCGGTTCAAGAACATTAATGATTCGCTTGGGCATGCTGTTGGTGATGCCTTGCTTTGTTCAGTCGCGGCTCGTCTTGTTGATTCAGTGCGTGCAGGAGATACGGTCTGCCGTCAGGGTGGCGATGAGTTTGTGATTGTGTTGCATGATATTGCCGATGAGCAGGAGGTTGTGCATGTCGTCGAAGGACGTTTGATACCTTTGATCCGTAAGACCCATTCAGTATCCGGCGTTGAAATACATACGTCTTGCAGCATCGGTGTAACCATCTTTCCGGACGATGGAAATGACATAGAAACCCTGATGCGTAATGCAGATGCAGCAATGTACGTTGCCAAGTCTGACGGGCGAAATAATTTCAAGTTCTTTAGTGAAGAGATGAACCGCAACGCATTAGAACGTATGCATATTGAAAACAGCCTGCATCGGGCACTTGAAGAAAAACAGTTTGAACTGTACCTGCAGCCGGTTATCTGTGCCCATACCGGGGAACTGATGGCGGCTGAAGCACTGATACGCTGGCACCATCCTGCAATGGGGCTTATGCCCCCAACTACATTTATACCTGTTGCCGAACAGTCGGGACAAATCGTCGCCATCGGGGCCTGGGTGATTGAGGAGGCCTGCCGCCTGCATGCCCGATGGTCAGCGGCAGGGCTCGGAGAACTACCTGTCTCGGTTAATGTTTCGGCGATACAGCTTCAACGCGGAGGATTTGTTGATGTTGTCATGGCTGCCATTGAAATGTATCAGGTGCCACCGCATTGCCTGCAACTTGAACTGACTGAAACCCTGGTCATGACTGGCAGTCAGAGTACTCTGGATGATCTGCAGCGTCTCAAGGAGGCAGGAGTTGAACTGTCACTTGATGATTTTGGCACCGGCTACTCAAGTTTGAGTTATCTACACCGTTTTCCGTTCAATAAATTGAAAATTGATCGCAGTTTTGTGTGCGATATGATCGAAGATCCTGCTGATCTTGTTATTACACGCACGATCATAACCCTTGGGCATTCGCTCGGCTTACGGGTTGTTGCAGAAGGGGTTGAACATTATGAAGA
>Ga0209800_10002593_pt1 | contig 15721 bp, 11 predicted proteins | sample Higcelweek8metaG_FD_187174 | JGI IMG/M metagenome (GOLD analysis project Ga0209800, IMG submission 187174) | Freshwater pond sediment microbial communities from the University of Edinburgh, under environmental carbon perturbations - High... | ecosystem: Environmental > Aquatic > Freshwater >...
TGCCATATTGGGCATTTATAGTTGGCCCGGTCATCGCCTATGTTATTGCGCTCTCAACTGTTAGTTGGCAAAGCTGGCGGGCGGCAACGAGGAATCCGGTGGAGGCGTTGAGATATGAATAGCTTATAACTGTCAGCATTGGCTAATAGCTGTTAGCTACTGGCTTTTGGCTATAAGCTATTCAAGTAATTCAAAATAAAAACTCGCGGGGAGCAAACCCTGATACGTTCTTTGAAAAGATAATCATCAGAAGATGGAGTAATGACATAGTTCATTGGAGCATTCAAGTCGTCGAAAGCCTGAAAATTACCTTTGGTCAATTGAGGTGAATTGGAGTATTTTATTTCTGCGGTTGCAACAACCTGCAACCCTTTGGTAAAAACCAGATCGACTTCAGTTCCCTGATGCGTTCGGTAGAAGTACAAATCGATGTTGCTTGGTTTTGTAGCCAATATCTGGCAGAAAACAAACGTTTCCCATGAACTGCCAATTATGGGGTTACCTGATAAATTGATTAAGCTGTTTACGCCAAGTAAATGGTGCAGAATCCCGGTATCGGTAAGATAAACTTTAGGTGTTTTCACCAGCCGTTTCGAGATATTCCAATGAAATGGATGAAGGCTTTTCAGCAGGAAAGCATCTTCCATGAAATCGACATACCGCTTAATGGTAGGAACCGTAACACCCAATGAATTAGCCAATGTCGATGCATTGAAAAGTTGTCCGTTCAAATGGGCCATCATGGTCCACAAACTGCGGATGGTCTTAGGCGAAGCGCTCAAACCCAACTGCAACAAATCGCGGTTCAGGTAAGTGCTGATAAAGTTTTCCATCCAACGGCGCGACAAATCATCTCTTCCGGCAAGAAGCATGTTTGGAAAACCACCTTTCACCCACAAATCGTTCTGCGAAACGGCATCGGGGATTTCGGTCAAATCGAAAGGATACAGTTGATGGTAGGCAATACGTCCTGCCAACGATTCCGATGAATGCCTGATCAGTTCGGGCGAAGCAGAGCCAAGCAGAAGAAATCTTGCCGGTTCACGGTGCTGGTCAACCAACGCACGCAATAGAGGATAAAGTTCTTTTTTATTCTGAACTTCGTCAATAACAATCAAGTATTCGGAATGCTGTGACAAGAACAATTCAGCATCATTCAGTTTAAACAAATCTGACTGCTTTTCCAGATCGAGATAAAGTGTAGGTTTTTCCGATTCCAACATAATCTGCTTCGCCAACGTTGTTTTACCAACCTGACGCGGGCCGATAATAGATACAACAGGGAAAAAAGTTAACGACTCTTTGATTTCAGCCAATATTCTTCTGATAATCATCTTTTAAATATTTTAAATTTTCATGGCAAATATAATAATATATCCATGAAATTTTAAAGTTTGATTTTAAATTTTTATGGATGAATACCCCAAAATACTCTAAAGGGATGACCCACCCCTAACCCCTCCGAGGAGGGGTTAGGGAACTACCAAATTTGGAAAGTTGAGCATGTAAAAAAAGTAAAATGAACGAAAAAAGCAATAATGTAGATTCAATAAACACCCCTTTAGGGGGTTTGGGGGTCATAAAAAACAAACAATATGATCACATTAAAGAAGCTATACAAGTATTACGAAAACAAGCTTCAACGCACATTTGTGTTGAAAGATGTCAACCTACAGATTCGATATTTCGGGTTTGTATTTGAGGAAGGCAAATGTTGTGTTTACTTATAAATCAAAGGATAATTTTCAGGAGATTTAATCATGTCAAGCGTAAGATCAATATCAAGATTTTTCCAATACAGATGGAATTCTGACAATCGCTCAACAGCCGACAGATCAGAAATGCGGGCATTTTCAAACCATGGAAATGATTTGAAAGGGAGAAAATACTCCTTTTCATCAATCAGTATCCAAAATCCGTACTGGGAGATATTGGTTACTTCAATATCCAAAATGCTTTCTCCAACTTTCATTGATTTCATCTCTGTTTTCTTTAATAATTGCCTCCACTCTAATCAATTCAGATTCGGTAAAACCAACACTTTGAGCAAGCTCAATGTTTGGAGTCATCCAAAATTTTGCTTCTCCATTAGGGCTTACTACATGGATATGAACTCTTTTTTCTTCTCTCGAAAAGAAAAAGAAACGATAATTCTTTTCTCGAAATACTGTTGGACTCATATAAATACAAAAATATAAAAATTAGTACTACAATGATCACTTTAAAGAAGCTATACAAGTATTACGACAACAAGTTTCAACGCACATTTGTGTTGAAAGATGTCAACCTCACCATCAACCAGGGTGAATTTGTTTCGATTATGGGGCCTAGCGGCGCCGGAAAATCGACGTTGCTCAACATTATTGGCATGTTGGACGAGCCAAGCGAAGGAGAGTATTTCTTCCTTGACCAACCAGCCCACCTAATCAACGAAAAGAAAAAAACCGAGTTTCACAGAAACTATGTGGGATTCATTTTTCAGGCGTTTCACCTGATTGATGAAATGACAGTATACGAAAACATTGAAACCCCGCTCATTTACAAAGGGGTCAAAAGCAAAGAACGTCAGGCTATGGTGGCCGATATGCTCGACCGCTTTAACATGGTAGCAAAAAAAGACCTTTTCCCCGCACAGCTTTCAGGAGGCCAACAGCAATTAGTAGGCATTGCCCGTGCCGTTGTTGGGAAACCAAAACTTTTACTGGCCGATGAACCCACTGGCAACCTTCATTCCGATCAAGGGAAACAGATCATGGAGCTGTTGCAAAAACTGAATGAAGAGGGTATTACCATCATTCAGGTTACACACAACGAAGAGTTTGCTAAATACGGAAAACGGATCATTCGGATACATGATGGTTTGGTAAGAAGTGATGAAAACATTAACCCCCCAACCCCCTAAAGGGAGGGCATGGAACTACCTAATTTGGAGATTTGAACTTTTAATAACAAGAAAATGAACGACAAAAACAAATATGAACCACTGCAAAAGTCCTCTTTAGGGGATTTAGGGGTGATTTGGGGGTAATTATTATGCTATATCAATTTGTAATTCGAAATATCAAAAGTCGTCCCTTCCTTAATTTGATAAAGGTTATTGGATTAGCTCTCGGGTTAGGTGGAATATTGTTTATTGCGCTCTTTCTGAAGAACGAACTCACTTACGACGCAAATAATCAGAAAGCAGAAAGGATATTCCGATTAACAGTTACTGACCCCAAATACTTTGGCAACAACCACTTTGCAAGAATAATGAATTCGGAGCAAGTACCTGAACTGGTTGAGTATTTCCCCGAAATTGAAAGCTATGTTAGGCTTGCACCTATTCGTGGCGGGGTAATAATGTACAACGAAAGGTATTATTCCATCAACGAAGCATTTGTCTGCGACAGCACGTTTTTCAATCTTTTCGATGCCTCTCTTTTAATTGGCAATAAACAAACGATACTCGATGCACCAGGCTCCATGGTTGTTACCGAAACGTTTGCAAAAAAGATTTTTGGCAACGAAAACCCTGTAGGGAAAGTTATCTCTATTCCTCCCGGACAGTATTATGGCGAAAAAACCGATTTTATGGTGAAAGGGATAATGAAAGACTTTCCGCAAAACAGCCATTTTCATCCCGACCTGATTACTACGCCGGCACAAGGAAAAATCAGTTGGTGGGCATGGACTTATTTGCTGTTGAAAGACCGTACCAACCCCGATAAAATCGTATCGGGATACGCTGGATTCCTAGCAAAACAAAGCTCGGAACCTGTCGATAAAATCGAAACAAAAGCCTACCTGCAGAAGCTCACCGACATCCATTTGCATTCCGACAAACTACGCGAAATTGAAGCAAACGGAAACATGACCAACATTTTTGTGCTGGCAATTGCTGCAATTATTTTATTGCTGATTTCGATGAGCAATTACGCCAGTCTAAATTTGGGTATGGCTGGTTTTAATGGGAAGTTCATTGCAGTAAACCGGATTTTAGGCTCCACAAAAAACATGAACTTGAAATATTTCTTTTATGAAAGCCTGATCATTATTTCAAGCTCAATTTTGATCACTTTTATACTTTCTACTCCAGTTAATAAATTCATCTCAAGCCAGTTTCAAATAAACCTTTTTGAAGGAAATTCAGTGCTGATTGCAATCACCATAACCATTTTCAGCCTGTTTGGGTTTTTTGCCGGATTACAACCAGTATTCAAACAATTTTTGGGAAAACTAAATCAAAAGGTGAATAACAATCTCCTGCAAAGAAATAATCTGACAGTGAGCAAGTCAATCATCATTTCTCAATATACCATGGCTATAGTCCTTATTGCAGGGGTATTCATTATTTCTCGGCAAAACCATTTTGCCCTCAATAACTCTATGGGTGTTCGTGAGGATAATATCATCTGTTTTGAATCGGTCCATGCCGATATTCAACAAAAATTTGAAATTTTTAAAGCCGAACTTTTAAAACACAATAGCATAGAATCGGTCTCAGGAATGTTGGAACCCCCCGGAGGCGAGGCCAACGATATGTTTGAATTTGAATTGGAAGGATTACAAAAACAAGAGGCTAATTCAAATAATTCGATAGGTGTTTTCCCATGCGATTATTCATTTGCCAATTTGTTCAACCTTAACTTTCTTAGTGGCAACAACTTTACGGAAAAAAATGTCGATATTGAAGGTTCCGGAGAATTCATCATCAATGAAGCGGCGCTTCATTATCTCAATTTCAACAACCCAAATGATATAATCGGAAAGGCATTTCAACTTAATCAATCAAACAATGGTGTCATTATCCCGAAAGGAAGAATTATTGGCGTGGTTAAAGACTTTCATCTTTCAAGCATGAAGAAAAAAGTTGGCCCGTTGGTACTCTTCAAACGTGACAAATTGTGGTTGATCAATTTCGTGGTTTCGTACAAGTCCGGAATGAGGGAAACTGCCGTTACCAATATGCGAAATATCTGGCAAAGCATGTTCCCGGCCTATCCTTTTATTCATGAAAACGTTGGGTCGATGTACAGGAAAGTATATAAAACTGAACTGTTACAAGCCAAACTACTGACCATTTTTACACTTATATCGCTGGTTATTTGCTCGATGGGATTGCTGGGCATTTCGTTACTGATTGCCCAAAAACGGGTAAAAGAAATTGGTATCCGCAAAGTGAACGGCGCCCAAATATCTGAAATATTGATTATGCTGAACAAAGACATAGTAAAATGGGTAGCTATTGCCTTTGTAATTGCCACACCACTCGCCTACTTCGCCATGAATAAATGGCTTGAAAACTTTGCCTACAAAACCGAACTAAGCTGGTGGATATTTGCCCTTGCCGGGTTGCTGGCTTTGGGAATTGCATTGCTAACAGTTTCGTTTCAGTCTTGGAAAGCGGCGACGAGAAACCCGGTGGAAGCGTTGAGGTATGAGTGATGAAATCACGCTTTTGGCGTGATGGAGAGTTTGATGTATAAATTAGAACTGAGTTAGAAAACAGAATATTCAATTAAAAACTAAACAAAGATGAAAACCAAGATTTTAACCACTATTTTTTCAATTTTAGCCTTCTCTTCTATCAAAGCTCAGAACCCAATTATTAAACACATCTTCACAGCCGATCCGGCTCCACTGGTGTATCACGACACACTGTTTTTATATACTGGGCACGATACTGCATCGGTTAAAGCTCCAAACTACGAAATGGCCGACTGGCATGTTTTTTCAACCATCGATATGGTTAATTGGAAAGACTACGGGGCTGTTATATCGCCAAAAACTTTTTCATGGGCAGAGAAAGATGCCTACGCCTCACAATGCATCCACTATAAGGGCAAATTCTATTGGTTTGTAGCTGTGGGCCATAAAAGCGACCAGAACAGTAAAGGTGGTCTTGGTATTGGAGTGGCTGTTTCTGACAAACCTTATGGTCCATTTAAGGATGCCATAGGTAAAGCACTCATCGTAAATGAGATGACAACTGACATGAAGTATAGCTGGGATGATATGGATCCAACGGTACTTGTTGATGATGACGGTCAGGCATACCTTTACTGGGGCAACGGGAGTTGCAAATATGTGAAACTGAAGGAAAACCTGATCGAAATGGATGGCCCGATTACTACTTTTAAACCTCAAAATTACACCGAAGGCCCTTTGCTGTACAAACGGAACAATTTGTATTATCTGGTGTATGCTGCCCAATTCCCTGAAACAATCGAATATTGCACAGCGCCAACACCAACCGGCCCTTGGACATACAGGGGCATAATTGAAGACCTTGTAACCAACTGTACCACAACCCAGGCCGGAATTGTTGATTACAAAGGGAAAACCTATTTTTTCTACCACAATGGAGCATTGCCCACAGGTGGAAACTACCGGCGTTCGGTATGTGTCGACTACATGTATTATAATCCTGACGAGACAATTCAAAAGGTTATTCAGACAACAAAAGGTGTTGCCCCAGTTAAATAACTCAATTTCATTGGTTAAAATGCAATTTGTAAAATGATATAAAATTATGAACCGGATTATCTTTTCATTTGCCTTGAAAAACCTGACAAAGAACAAGGCGTTCTCAGTAATAAACATAGTTGGGCTGTCGGTGGGCATCGCCGCTTTTGCCCTGATACTCTTTTATGTAAAGTCCGAAAAAAGTTACGACTCCTTTCATGCCGACAAGGACAAAATATACCGGGTTGAAAGCCAGTTCAGGCTAAATGGACAAATAACACAGGATATCGCCACAGCCTCGTTTGGATACGCCCCTGCCATGAAACAGGAGTTCCCCGAAATTGAAGCGGTGTGCCGTATCAACCATTTCAACCACGAAAAAGATATCCGCTATAACGAAATTGTCAACCGGGAAGAACATATATTCATGGTTGACAGTAACTTTTTTTCGTTTTTTTCTTATCCTTTGTTAGAAGGAAACCCAAACGATGTCTTGAACAGCCCCGATAAGATGGTACTATCAGAAAAGGCTGCCCATAAATATTTCAACAACGAAAGCCCAATAGGTAAAATAATGCAGGTGAAAGAGATGAATTCTGTTCGGAACTACACGGTTTCGGGAGTGTTTAAAGAGCTTCCTGCTATTTCAAACGTGAAGTTCGATTTCCTGCTAGCCTACGATTACAACAATGATTTCCTCAACAACTTTTGGTACATGCACGAAACCTACCTGTATGTGAAAGTGCCTGACATTGCTGCGGTTGCCCACATCGAAAAAGCATTCCCCGATATGGCCGAAAAGTATAAAGTGTACGACGCGATGAAAGACCAGCGTTGGGAGGTGAAGCTAATTCCGATTGCACAAATCCACTTAAATCAACAAAAACCTTATGAACTGGAACAAAAGGGGAACAGCCGTTCGTTGGCTTTCCTGTTTGCCATGGCCATACTCATCTTGCTGATTGCCTGGATCAACTTTATCAACCTGTCCACGGTTTCGATCATTGAACGGCGCGCAAATTTTGCCATTATGAAAGCGCAAGGGGCAGATTTTCGCCACATTTTGTCACAACTCCTTGCTAATGCCACGTTCATCAACTTGATTGCACTGGTGGTTTCGATTGTTCTGCTGTTGGTTTCGGTACCTTTGCTCGAACGTTCGTTCCCGGTTTTTCAGGTTGCCGGTTTTTGGAAATCACCAATGGTAATTTTACTGATTGTAAGTGCGTTTGTGGTTGGGGTTGTGCTTACAGGCATTATCCCGGGGCTTACCCTACCTATCGTAAAAGGAGGTTCAGTCTTAATGAAAGGGCATGGCACATCGGGGGCAAACCTGTTATTGCGAAAAGGACTGGTGATTACCCAATATTCGCTGGCTGTCATCCTGCTGATATGCACCATTATGATCCGCAAGCAGATGAACTTTATGCAGGCGCAGGAACTTGGCGCCAACATCAACAACGTGCTTGTTTTTAAAACCCCTACAAATGCCGAAAATTATAATCAAAAAGTGGCCTCGCTTCGCGACGAGATGAAACGGATGAGTGGTGTTGAAAGCGTGGCCATGTCGAGTGTTGTACCCGGTCAACAGGTAGGCAATATGGGAAGCCACAAACGTGCCGATGCACCTGTTGGCGACGACCGCCTGTTCGAGATGCTCAGGATCGACGCTCATTTTCTTCCGCTTTACCAACTTAAACTTAAAGAGGGGCGAAATTTCAGGGAAGATAACCAAACCGACTATCAGGGTGTGATTGTGAACGAGCAGGCGGTAAAATGGTTTGGGTTCAGGAACAGTGCCGAAGCTATTGGAAAAACAGTGAACCTCGAAGGCGAGGGGAACCGTCCTTACACCATTCTGGGCATACTCGACAATTACCACCAACAATCGCTAAAGATGGATTTTACCCCGCTGGTTTTTGTCATGAGAGGCGAAAACTATTGGTTCCCATTGAGATACTTCTCGGTACGTTCAACAACTGCCAACAAAGAGTCTCTGGTTGCTGAAAGCCGCAATATTTTCAAGAGATATTTTCCCGACTCATCATTCGATTATTTTTTTACCGACCAGTATTTTAACATGCAATACACTTCCGATAAACGGTTCAGCAGCTTTTTCATGATCCTTTCATGGATTTCGATATTCATTGTTTGCATAGGATTGCTGGGGTTATCGGGCTTTATCATGGCATTGCGAACCAAAGAGATCGGGGTACGAAAAGTGAATGGAGCAAAAGTGTCACAGATATTGGCGCTGCTTAATAAAGACTTTGTGGCTTGGGTAGCTATTGCCTTTGCTATTGCCACACCACTCGCCTACTTCGCCATGAATAAATGGCTTGAAAACTTTGCCTACAAAACCGAACTAAGCTGGTGGATTTTTGCCCTTGCAGGTTTGTTGGCATTGGGAATTGCATTACTAACAGTTAGCTGGCAAAGCTGGAGGGCAGCAACGAGGAATCCAGTGGAGGCGTTGAGGTATGAATAAAACACCTCCCGCCCCCTCCCGATCCCGAAAAATCGGGATCGGGAGGGGGGCAAGAAACAACCAGATTTGGAAATTTGATTACATAAAGGATGAAGAGTAATGAACGACAATAACAAATATGCAGATAACTTACCCCCCCTTTCCGCGGGCGCAGTAGCTACGCTGCGGAGGCGCTAGGGGGTTGGGGGTTTCTAACTCAATGACATCATGATTAAAAACTACTTTAAAATTGCCTTACGGAATATCAAAAGATATTCCACGCATTCAATCCTAAACATAAGTGGTATGGCTATTGGCATGGCCTCAGCAATTTTAATCCTTCTATGGGTTCAGGATGAATGGAGCTATGACCGTCATTTCGAACATGCTGATGATATGTATCGGGTGATCGAAAAGCAAAATTCCCCAAGTGGAGAGGTTTCTCTTTTTGCACCAGTTCTGAGTGCAATTGCACCTGCACTAAAAAATGAATATCCCGAAATTATTAGGGCTTCCAGAATCATACATACCCCTTTAACACTAAAAAAAGGTGATGAATTTATCGAAGAAACGGTTGTCGTTGTTGATAAAGATTTTCTTAAAATGTTTAATGTCAGGTTTGTTCGGGGAGATATTAATACCGCTTTTAGCGATCCTCACAATATTGTTATTACTGAAGAAACAGCACAAAAATATTTCGGAAACGAAGATGCGCTTGGCAAAACATTGCCATCTCGTGGCTATATGGTAACTGTCACAGGTGTTGTGAAGCCTTTTCCGCATAATAGTCACCTCCAATTTAATTTTTTAGTTCCTATTGAATGGTTAACGCTATCAGGAGGAAACATAAATGATTGGGAGGATCGTGGGCGAAGTTATACCTACGTTGAACTTAAAAAAGGGACTGACAGCAAACTGGTTGAGAAAAAAATCCAGAATTTCATTAGCAACCATAAAAAAGGATCGGATGCTGAGATTCTCCTTCAAAACATCCAAAAGATTCACCTGTATTCTTCAAGAAAATACGCATACGATATTAGCGGCCATGGAGATATTACTTATGTCAGAATTCTTGCTCTAATTGCTGTTTTTATTCTCCTTATTGCCTGCATTAACTTTATGAACCTTTCAACCGCTCAATCAGTCAAAAGAGCCAGAGAAATTGGAGTACGTAAAGTGGCCGGAGCAAACAAAATAAAAATAATTGTTCAGTTTTTAGGAGAATCGTTATTGATTGTATTTGTTGCCCATGCAATTGCGATGATTTTGGTTGAATTGCTATTGCCTGGCTATAATAATCTTATCGGGAAGCAGTTGGCTGTAAACTACGATAGTGTGGGTTTATACATTGGTTTAATCACCATTGTATTGTTTTGCGGTTTATTGGCCGGAAGTTATCCTGCATTCTATTTGTCATCTTTTAAGCCTTTGGATATTATTAAAGGCGCTATCAATCAAAATCCAGGCAATGCAAAATTCAGAAGAGTTTTGGTTATTTTCCAGTTTTCACTATCTATCATTCTTATTACATGCACTTTAATCATTAAAAACCAGCTCAGCTATATGCAAAATAAGAAGCTTGGATTTGATAAAGACAACATAGGCTATTTTATGTTCCCAATACGACCTGGAGACCCTAAGCTGGAAGCTTTAAAAAAAGAACTCTGCAACAATCCAGATATCGTGAGCGTAACAAAGGGCTATAGCCCAATTAATCTTGAGTTTACTTCAGGAGGTTATCATTGGTCCGAAAAAAAGCCAGGTGAAGATGTTTTATTTCATCATCTCGATACTGACGAGGATTATGCCAGAACATTTAATCTTGAACTTAAAAAAGGCCGTTTCTTCTCTCCTGAATTTTCAACGGATAATACCGCATTAGTAATCAATGAAAAAGCTGCTGAAGTTATGGGTTTAAAGAATCCGGTTGGGGAAGTACTAACAACTCCATGGGGAGCTAAATTTACAATTATTGGAGTACTGAAAGATTTCCACATTCAATCGTTACATCACAAAATTGAGCCACTTATGATGCAAAAAGGTGAGTCCAACAATTTATATATCAAAATGAAACCTGATCATATACCAGCAACTGTTGAATTTATTAATATGACTTTTAAATCATTTAATCCCGGACTACCCATTGACTTTCATTTCTTGGATGATGATTTTGACAAACTGTACCGGTCAGAACAACGGATGAGTAAAATATTTAGTTATTTCTCGTTACTGGCAATCATTATTTCATGTCTCGGCCTCGTAGGATTATCATTATTTATGACAGAGATCAGGACAAAAGAGATCGGGATTAGAAAAGTGAACGGAGCAAAGTCCCTCAAAATATTCTCCATACTTTCAAAAGAATATATCGTATGGGTACTCATTTCTATACTGATTTCAAGTCCTGTTGCCTGGTACGCTATGCACAAGTGGCTCGAAAGCTTTGCCTACAAAACCGATCTGAGTTGGTGGACTTTTGCGTTGGCTGGGCTACTGGCGCTGGGAATTGCATTGCTCACGGTTAGCGGGCAAAGTTGGCGGGCGGCAGTACGAAACCCAGTGGAAGCACTCAGATATGAATAAGACACCCCCCAACCCCATAAAGAGGGGAGCAGGGAACTGCTAGATTTGAAAATTTGAGCATATAAAAAGAGTTAAATGAACAAAAAATACAATTATGAAAACTCAAATGAACATAAAAAAGCACACCATGATTGCAGTATTACTGACATTGCTTTCATGCACAGGTTTTGCCCAGGAAAACAAGATTCCCACCCTAACAAAAACCTTTGACCTTAATCAACCCGGCTCACTTTATGCCCGTTCATCGGGAGGTGGTATTGAAGTAAAAACTAACAATCAGAACAAAGTTGTGGTACAAGCTTTTATTCGGAAAAATGGTTTGCTTTTAGCTCCATCTGACCCGATGGTCAAAGAGGTTTTAGACGACTATAACGTGAATATCGAAAAAGATGGGACTGAAATTACAGCAACTGTTGAACGAAGAACCAATTTCAATTTTTGGAAAAATGTGGGCATTTCATTAGTCATTAGCGTACCCCGCAAAATGTCATGCAATGTTTCATCAAGTGGTGGCGGGTTAAATATTTCAGGAGTAGTTGGCAATCATAAATTTTCGAGTAGTGGCGGTAGCGTAAACCTAGACAATATTGAAGGTGATACCGATGCAAGTTCATCGGGTGGCGGGGTAAAAGTAATAGGCTATAATGGTGAACTTCAAGTCAGTTCAAGCGGCGGTGGTATTACGGTGAATGAAGCTCACGGAAAGGTTTTTGCACATAGTTCGGGTGGTGGTGTAACCCTGATAGATATAAATGGCGATGTGGAGGCTGGCAGTAGCGGAGGTGGAGTTAAAGTTTCAGGTGAATTTGGATATTTAAAAGCCACGTCGAGCGGAGGATCGGTTAAAGTCGACCTTGGCAGCTTAACGAAGGAATTATACCTTCAATCGAGTGGCGGAGGGGTAGATGCAATCATCAGAAACGGGCATAAACTTGGCCTCAACCTGGATTTGAGTTCCGACCATGTAAATATCGATCTTCGCAATTTTTCAGGAAAGTCAGAAAAGAACCGCGTAAACGGAACCATGAATGGTGGTGGAATCCCGGTTTATATGCATGCTTCAGGTGGAAATGTTAATGTGCGGTTTGAAGATTAATAAAACCAAATAGCTATGAATTTAAGAAACATAATTATCGGTTGGAGAAATATCAGTAAAAATGGTGTTTTTTCTATTATCAACATTTCAGGACTATCACTTGGAATAGCTGTAGTTGTTTTAATCTTGTTTTGGATTGTGGATGAATTAAACTTCGACAAATCGCATAAAAATCTTGAACAGATTTACACAGTTTATGAACATCAGCAATATTCTGAAGGACAAGAGTTACACACCAATTGCACCCCTTTCCCGCTTAGTCAGGAGCTGGTTAAAAGTTATCCCGAGATTGAGAATGCAACAACTTATGTAAATATATGGGATCAATTAATCAAATATGGCGACAAAGAATACAAACAAGGCCCGGTTATTTGTGCCGACAGTAATTTTCTAAAGATCTTTTCATTCAAAATAATTGAAGGCGACCCCAATACCCTGGCATCGTCTGATAAAATGATCATAACCAAAGAACTGGCTCAATTATACTTTGGGAATGAACCGGCAATAGGTAAAATACTCACCATTAACGGACAGAAAACATACACCGTAGGTGCAGTCGTTGCCCCCCAACGCGCCAATACTACCATTAATTTTAAAGCGCTCATTCCAAACGATTTTATGAAATCGTGGGGTGTCGACCTTACCCAATGGGGAAACAACTGGCCTAGTACCAATATACTATTAGCCAAAGGCGCCGATAGTAAAGCGCTTGATTTAAAGACTAAAAACATTTGCAAGGATAAAGGACAAGAAAACACTACCCTGCATCTTTTCCCATACAAAAATGAACACCTATATTCCTATTCAGGGAAAAGCAACAGGATTCAATACATTTATCAATTTTCAGGAATTGCCTTAATTATCATTCTCATCGCATCAATCAATTTCATTAACCTTTCGATTAGCAATGCAGAACAACGCCGCCCAGAGGTTGGTGTACGTAAGGTACTTGGCGCAAATAAGCTAAATATAACTCGCCAGTTTGTTACCGAAAAAGGCATTATGATCTTTTTAAGCATTTTGGTCAGTATCGTTTTGATAACCATTTTATTGCCACTGTTTCGTTCTGTTTCCGACAAAAAGATCATCATCGAGCAGCTCGTTAACGGGAAACTGATAATCATGCTCTTAATTGTTCTATTCATTGTACTCGGGTTATCAGTTGTCTACCCTTCTTTATATCTTTCTATGATCAACCCTGTCCTTGCGCTGAAAAAATCAGTTGAAAATAAAAAAAGAAAGATAAGTCTAAAAAGCATGTTGGTGGTAGTCCAGTTTATATTGGCAATTATTCTCATTAGCAGCTCATTCATCATCTCAAAACAAATAAGATATATCAACAATTATGATTTGGGCTATAACCATTCAAATCTGGTTTATCTTGAACTAAACGGGGATTCAAAAACGAAATATGAAGCTATTAAACAGGAATTGACAAGCATTACGGGTGTTGAATCGTTCACCTGTTCCGACAAATTACCTTTTTGGGGTGGCAACTCCTCATGGGGGCACAACTGGGAAGGTAAAGACCCCGAGAACAAAGTACTTATTTGCGCGATGCGTAGCGACAATAATTACCTCAAGACCATGGGTATTAAATTGGCTGAGGGTAGTGATTTTCCAAGTTCTTATAACAAAATATTAAAAGATGCGGATACCACTAAAACCTATCAGGTAATTTTAAATCAGGAAGCAATCAGGCGGATGAATATGAAAGACCCCGTAGGTAAATCGTTCAAAGCATGGAATTATTATAAAGGTACGATTGCCGGGGTAACTGAAGATTTTCATTTCGAATCGCTTCACCGAGGCGTTGAACCAATGCTAATGCTGCCTTTAACTGAAGACCCCGGATACATTATTGCACGTGTAAATCCAAATAATTTTGCACAGACCATCGATCAAATTAAAAGTTCATGGTCAAAAGTAATACCACAATCAACTTGTGAATTAGGTTTTTTTGATAACCGGCTAGCCACTCTTTATAATTCTGAAGTCAAGATCTCCGGGCTATTCAAGTACTTCACTTTTGTTGCCATTTTCATTTCAAGCATTGGTTTGTTCGGATTGTCATTGTCAATTATTGAACGGAGAAGGAAAGAAGTAGGCATCAGAAAAGTGAATGGCGCTAAAACTTCAGAGGTAATGATTCTGCTTAATAAAGATTTTGCAAAATGGGTGGTCATATCCATTGTAATTGCCACACCCATAACCTGGTTTGTGATGCACAAATGGCTCGAAAACTTCGCCTGCAAAACGAATTTAAGCTGGTGGATTTTTGCTCTTGCTGGATTTCTGGCTTTGGGAATTGCGCTGTTAACCGTGAGCTGGCAGAGCTGGAGGGCAGCAACGAGGAATCCTGTCGAATCACTCAGATATGAGTGATGATGATCGAGCCACAGGCATGATGGAGGCGTTGCGATACGAATAAAAAAGACATTAACAATTATCGTTTACAACTAAGTTTCAAAATGAATTCAATAAAATCAGCTTACCGCAGGTTGTTCCGCAAAGGGGAACACTCAATGACCCGCATCATATCATTGGCTGCCGGACTGGCATTTGGCATCTTGCTACTATCCGAAGTTTTTTACAATTACAGCTTCGATAGTTTTTATCCCGATGCCAACCGCGTTTACGCGGTATATGAAAACTTCAAAACGGATAAATCGGCTGATAAATTGTCTAGTTACGGCCATGTTAGTGGGGCCATTGCTCCCGGATTAAAAGCCGAAGTACCTGGCATTGAAACCGCCACACGCCTTAATCCCATTGGTTCATCTGTTTTTTATACCGAAGACAAGAAAAGTTACAAGGCCGAATTTTCACTGGCCGATGAATATCTTTTTGAAGTCCTTCCCCGGCCAATAATTAGTGGGAACCCACAAGAAATTTTCAGAAGTCCAATGACGTGCATGGTTTCAAGTAAAATTGCAAAAGAAATAGGCGGCAACGTCGTTGGCAAGATGATTGAACTGAAAGAATATCCCAATAAAAAGCTCACTATTGCCGGTGTTTTTAAAGCGTTGCCCGAAAACACCAACTACAAAAATGACATATTCATTTCGATGGTTTCTATCGGCCAGTTTTCCAAATGGGATGGTTCAATGAACTGGTTAGGCAACGAC
>Ga0209800_10002594_pt1 | contig 15711 bp, 12 predicted proteins | sample Higcelweek8metaG_FD_187174 | JGI IMG/M metagenome (GOLD analysis project Ga0209800, IMG submission 187174) | Freshwater pond sediment microbial communities from the University of Edinburgh, under environmental carbon perturbations - High... | ecosystem: Environmental > Aquatic > Freshwater >...
ACATCCTCTGTGGTCAAATCTTAGAAATGCAAAGCCGTTTTCCGGCAGAATTTCAGATAGCAGATGCTGTTTAGCAGATTCCATTGACCCCTCAAGCCCGTGTGATCCAACCACAAGCGGCGCTCTCTTATCTGCTGGGAGATGGAGCATGCCATGCAATATTTTATTGTCACATGTAAATTCTATTTCTATGATTTGTCTCTTCATGCTTGTTTTTATGGCACACATAAGATAGAATTTCAAGGTTTTTGTTTTGACATTTAACGATTTGAAAGCTCCATTGATTACAGGATAAATATATGAGTTTGCAGAAGAGAAAAAATATAGAACTTGAGATACTTGACCTTGCTTTCGGGGGGATGGGAATTGCAAAACCTGACGGCTTTCCTGTGTTTGTTGACAGAACGCTTCCAGGAGACAGAGTGGCGGTTAGAATCACCAGAAAGAAGAAAAAATATGCTGAAGGCAGACTTATTGAACTGCTTGAACCTTCACCTCTCCGTCAGAAGGCTCCATGCAGTTATGCAGAGCACTGTGGCGGGTGCAGATGGCAGACATTGCCATATGAAGAGCAGCTAAAATACAAGAAGCGCCATGTAGTTGATTCTCTTGAGCATATCGCTCTTATCAAGGGAGTTGAGGTAAAGGATGTGTTGCCGTCTGAAAATCTTTTCGGATTCAGAAACAAGATGGAATTTTCATGCAGTGAGAGCAGATGGCTTGCCCCGGAGGATCTTCAGAACCCTGATATGATAAAGGACTTTGGCTTAGGTCTCCATGTTCCTGGTACATTTGACAGAATTATTGATATAGAGAGATGTCTGATTCAGCCAGATACAGGAAATCAGATTCTCAGTGACATCCGGCACTATATCAAGAGTTCTGGCCTGCCTGCCTATGGATTGAAAAGTCACGAAGGGTTCTGGCGTTTTGTCATGCTTAGAAGCTCTTTTGCTTTTGGTACTTGGATGGTCAATATTGTTACCAAGGAGGAGAATGACCATATTCTTGTCCCTCTTGCCCGCCAGTTGATGGAGAGATATCCTGAAATTGCATCAGTGGTGAACAATATTACATCAAGAAAGGCATCTATTGCCACAGGTGAATATGAAAAGGTGCTTGGTGGTGAACGGTGCATCAGAGAAAAGCTTGGAGATTTCACCTTTGAAATTTCAGCCAACTCCTTTTTCCAGACCAATACAAAGGGTGCTGAGAGTCTCTACTCGTTAGTCTCTGCCTATGCAGAGCTTTCCGGCACAGAGCATGTTGTAGATCTCTATTCAGGTACTGGCACCATCCCGATATGGCTCTCAAAGGATGCCAGGCAGATTACCGGCATTGAGATTGTTGAGAGTGCTGTTGAAGATGCCAGAAGAAACAGTTCAATTAACAATATTGAAAACTGTCAGTTTCATGTTGGAGATATACGTCAAGTTCTTCCATCTCTTCTTCTGGACTCTGACAGACGGTGTGATGTTATGATCATTGACCCTCCCAGAGCCGGGATGCATAAGGATGTGGTTGATCAGGTGATTGCCATTGCCCCTCAAAAGATCGTTTATGTCTCATGCAATCCTGCCACCCTTGCAAGAGATCTTGCCATGCTTCAGGGCAGATACAAAGCAGTTGAAGTTCAACCTGTTGACATGTTTCCACACACATTTCACATCGAATCTGTGGCACTTCTCAAAGCTATCTGAAAAAAAATCCACTATCTTAAATATATTGCATGGTACCTTAAATCTCACAAAGTTGAAGTTCCATGCATATATTGATTACAAATTTGTACTGAATCTCCATTCCTGTGTAAAATCAAAGCAATACGCTCTTATTGTAAATGGAAAGTAGCTGCTTTGAGCAGATTAAGGGGGTATTTGTTTCAATTTTATAGAATGAACCAAGCCTATCTGATTGCAATATTGTAATTTGTACTAAACAGATAGTGTGGCTGTTCTAAATCTGTAGAGGCTGGTAAGCTCCTTTTATTGCAATAGTGTAGTTTATCAAGCCTATGATATCCCCCCATATTTTAGAAAAATCACTTAATTGCACTCTGTTCAATTTTTTATTACCTCTCAAGTATGAATCATGCAGAGCATTACTATCTTTCAACTGTTTTTATTCACCTTAAGAGGGGCTAACAGGTATTAGCCACCCCACATGCCACCTGCATAGATGGGGATGGGCAGGTTGGATATCTGTACCTCTTCATAAATTGTATTGACCATTTTAAAATTACAGAACTGATAGGAGAATTTAATGCGCAAAGTGATGAAAAGAGCAGGGTGTCTGGCATCTGTTTTACTACTGGCTGTACCACAATATCTGTCTGCAGGAGAGATTCACCAGATAGATACAGGAAGTACCTCCTGGATGTTGGTTTCAACGGCTCTTGTCCTGTTGATGGTACCGGGCCTTGCAATGTTTTATGGTGGCCTTGTAAGAACCAAGAATGTTATCGGGACAATGATGCACACCTATGTCGCTCTGGCAATCATAGGTGTACTATGGGTTATATGCGGATATTCATTGACTTTTGGTAAAAATATCATGGGTGGGATTGTAGGCTGGAACAGCGACTATTTCTTTCTCAATGGGATTGACGATATGGTTACTGATGGAATACCAGAATATGTGATCGCCATGTTCCAGGGAAAGTTTGCCATTATAACCCCTGCGCTGATCAGCGGAGCCCTTGCTGAGAGGGTCTATTTTAAAGGATATACTCTATTCATTGCACTCTGGTTTCTCTTTATCTACTGCCCCTTATGCCACTGGGTCTGGGCAGCAGATGGATGGCTTCATACTATCGGTGCAGCTGGTGCAATAGATCTTGCAGGTGGTATGGTGATCCACGTCTCGGCAGGCACCAGCGCTCTTGTTGCAGCCCTCTATCTGGGACCTCGTAAAGGGTATCCCAACACGGTGATCAACCCTAACAACCTTGTTATGACCATAATGGGTGCAGGGCTTCTCTGGGTCGGATGGTTTGGATTCAATGCTGGTTCTACCCTTCAGAGCGGACTTGAAACAGCGCGAGCACTCACAATGACTCAGGTTTCAGCTGCAACTGGTGCTTTGACCTGGCTTGCTATTGAAGCCTTTATGTTCCGTAAGGCGACTTCTCTTGGCTTTGTATCAGGTATCCTTGCAGGGCTGGTTGTTATCACCCCGGCAGCAGGGGTTGTACAGCCTGCTGGCGCTATGATCCTTGGTTCACTCTCATCCATGGTCTGCTATTTTGCTCTTCAGGTAAAACTTAAATTAAAATATGATGACAGCCTGGACTGTTTTGGTATTCATGGAGTGGGAAGTGGCCTTGGCGTCCTTCTGCTCTCTTTTTTCATCCGTGAGAGCTGGATGCAAGATGCTGCTGCCACCTCATCAACAGGCATCTGGACAGCCTGGAATCAGTTCACGGTCCAGCTTATTGGAATGGGGGCAACCATTCTTCTTGCTGCTGTTGGAACCCTGATCATCTGCATTGTGGTAGAAAAGAGTCTGGGATTCAGAATTGATGAGGAGAGAGAGGTAGAGGGCCTTGACAGATCACTTCATGGCGAACATGGTTATGGTCTTATAAGGGCAGATTGATTGCAGGAAGTTGAAGATTTTAAATAGATCATCTGGCATCTTTTATTTACTTTTCTAAATACTGTTGAGAAAGTATGAAGGATGCCGCCTATTTCCTGGAATATTTTCCATATTGGAGCCATCCGCTCTCTTTCCAACGTTTTAAAATTCTCTGCACAAGCTCATTTTCATCCCCATATGATATATGGATATCAGTTTCGTGGGAGTATTGCAGCTTTAGATCAAACTGGGGAACAGAGATGTAGAGGTTATCATGTCCAAGAGCACCATACCCCCCCTCCATTGCCAGGTGAAGCGGAGCCTCAATCTCTTTAATAGAGATAAGAAGTTCTTCCCATCTACTGTTATCATAAAAATGTGAGCCCCATGAGAAACCATATAGTACAGATACATGGGATATCCCCAGATCCTGTAATGTATTAATATTATTTCTCAGATCCTGCCATAGATCTTCAGGTTCAAGAGAATCAGTAATAATTTCTTTATTCATGAAATCCTCGTAAAATTTGGTATAAACCCCATGATTACAGCTATTTGAAAAGACTTTCACATAAAGGGCACCTTCTATTAACCAGATACTACTTTTCCCGTACAGGATAAACCGTGGGCTAGGGTTTATAAAAAAGTAATTAAAAGTTAGAAAAAAGGTGCCCAGACTATGTTTAAAGTTACTATCCGCTACTCTGGAGCCTCACAGAGCGCCTGGAGGAGTTTATACCGTTTGTTAACCTTGCTCTGCAGGATGGCCAGGTTTTCATCGTTCAGATGTTTAAACTTACCGAGCCTACTGGTAAGCTCCTGAACAGGTTTTGGTTTGTTCACCTTATGGGTCATCTGAAACTTACCGTCAACAGCCTCCCAGAGAGGAAAATAGTTGGTTCTGACAGCGGCACGACACACCTGAATGGAGTCATCCATTGGAATTTTCCACCCAACAAGGCAGGGGCAGAAGACATGTATATAAGCAAAACCCTCTTTGGCCTTCTCTTTTGCTTTTACAAGCTTTTGTGCATAATCCTCAAGGTGGCTCAAGGTTGCAGTGGCAACATAGGGGATATCGTGCATGGACATGATAAGAGGCATGTTTTTGGAACCAGTAGTTTTGCCCTGGCTCTGGCTCCCGACAGGGGTGGTGCTGGTTGATGCTCCAAATGGGGTTGCACTGCTTCTTTGAATACCTGTATTCATGTACCCCTCATTATCATAGCAGATGTAGATCATCTTCTCATTGCGTTCAGCAGCACCACTCAGGGTCTGAAATCCTATATCCTGGGCACATCCATCTCCTGTGAAGCAGACTACATTGGCATCAATGCCCGCTCTCTGATAATATCTGGCAAGTCCTGTGGCGCTGGATGCAACGCCTGTCATGGTGCAGGCATAGTGTCCCAGTTTATGCCAGGCTGCAACATTCTGTCCGTTCAGAACTGGAGCAGAGCAGGAGGGGGTTCCCACAAGCACAGTATTTTTCCCCATCACCTTTGATATAAACCTGACATTGAGTTCCAGAGCACATCCTGCACAGAATGCCACTCCGCCTGCAAATTGATCCTCACTCTGAAAGTATTCAAACACTTTTGGTCTTTTTTTCTCTATCGTTGACATTTCATATCCTCACTTTTCCTATGGTAACCAAGTGACTTCCTGGTAAGAATCTCCTTGGGATGCTTTAAAGATCGTATCTATCATCTGACCGATATGCTCTTTGGTGATATCCATGTTGGCAAGCCCATCAATAAAGCTTAACATCGGTACATGTCCAATATTGGATGAAATTGCCTTGGTCTCCATATAAAGCGGGCCACATCCCCAACCAAAACAGATGCTGCGGTCCAGTACACCAATGGCTTTTTTGCCTTTCAAGGCGTCACTGAGGCGAAGAACGGGAAATGGTCTATAGAGTCTCAGTTTGACCAGACCCACCTTCATACCCTCTTCTCTTTTTGCATCTATCACTGTTCTGGCAGTACCTACCGCACTGCCTGATGTGACAAGAACAATGTCAGCATCTTCAGTGCGGTAGGTCTCAATCTGACCGCCATAACGGCGACCAAATGCCTGGCCAAACTCCTCGTCAATGACATCGACTATGGGCATGACGCGATCCATGGCTGCCATATGCTTTCTACGAAGCTCCACGTATCCCATACCGATTCCATGGCTGCCACACCCAATAGCCTCTCCGGGAATCAATGTTGGACGCTTGGGCTGGGATTTTAGAACAGAGAGATATTTGTCAACATCCTCTATCGCCGGAATATTTACAGATTCTGCCAGAAAAGAGAGGTAATAGCCGTCATAGTTGATAATGACCGGAAGCTGGATGCTGTAATCTTCTGCAAGACGAAATGCCTGTATTGTAAGATCAAGGATCTCCTGGCACGTTTCAGCAATCAGCTGCACCCATCCGGTATCGCGAACAGAGATCATATCCTGCTGTCCTGAACAGACCGCATGGATGCCAGGAGGTTCCCTGTTTACGTTAATCATAACCACAGGAGCCCTGTATCCTGCGGTGTTGAACATGGCATCGTACATGTAGACAAGACCATAGGATGATGTGGCTGTAAAAGTTCTTCCACCTGCCATGGATGCACCGCACACCACATTCTGGGCTGAATTTTCCCCCTCAACAGTTACATATTCGCAGTCAAGAATCCCGTCAGCATGGAACTGGGCAAGCTGTTCAATCAGTTCACTCTGTGGTGTGATGGGGTAGGCGGCCACAACATCGGGACGACAGAGCATGGCACCGTAGGCAGCCGCAGCATTACCAGTTATCACTTTGGTTTGATTACTTACTCTATTTTGGGCACTCATTGGCATAGTCTCCTTCCGATCTCATGGTTATTGCACCCTTGGGGCACTCTTTTGCACAAATACCGCACCCCTTACAAAACTCAAGGTTTGCTTTGTAATAATCTCCATCATCAACCATACATTGTGGAGGGCAGTAGGTGAAGCAGATCCCGCAGCTGTTGCAGATTTCTCTATTTACAACCGGTCGCTCAGTTCTCCACTCTCCTGTTTTCAGACATAATAGATGGCTGTTGGCATATGACCAGCTCGCCTCTGTTTCAAATATGCAGCACTCTTTTTTCTCTGTTACTGCCATCTTTGCACCTCCACTTCGTCATAACCACGTTCGGCGTTGCGAATATTTTTTTTAAGCATTGACCCTGTTAGATAATCCTCCATCCCTTTGATTACAGAATCAAGAGAGAACCATCCTGTGGTCTTTGCCATGGCACCAATAAGACAGGTGTTGGGAATATCCCGTCCGATTTCGCACAAGGCCACATGGGTGGCGTTAATAATGCCAGCCTTTTCAAGATTTTGAGAAGGTTGCGTTTCAAGTTGCCTCGGGCTGTTTAATATTAAAATTCCACCTGGTTTCAAACCGGTGAACAGGGTCTCTAGGCTCAGAAGTGTTGGATCAATAACCATGAGGCAGTCAGGGGCATATATCTGGGTTTTTTCCCTGATGATCTCATCATTGAAGCGTGTAAAGGCTATCACTGGCATTCCTCTTCGTTCAAAACCGTACATTGGAAAACTTGCCACATGTTTGCCTTCTCTGGCCATGACAGATGCCAGCATTTTGGCAGCCATCACTGCCCCCTGGCCTCCTCTTCCGTGAAATCGGATCTCTTTTCCTGACATTTTCACCTCTCTTGTCTTTTATTATAAGAAATGTATGCGGTACCCCAATGTTGTTATGACTTCTAATTTATTTATCATTGCGATGTCAAGCATAATATTAACAGAATCAACCGTTTTCTTACGTAAACTGTTTTTATTTGAGCTGTTGCGCTTCAGTGAATAGGAGGATGCTTTTTCATAACTAAGGATCAGATGGCATATCCTGTTTTGGCCCCCTCCCGCATGGCATCAACAATAAGCCCTGGAGTATTGGAGCTGCCGATATTATATACCTCGGGAACAAGAGCGTTCAACGCCTCTGCAAGCTGAGTGTTTGGGATAAGATCCTGAGTTGTTATGATATGTCTGCCTTTGATAATATAGGATCTTTTATCCTTCATCCTTATCTGGAGCCCCTCGTCAGTTACCTTTTCATAGACAACATCAGACCATATTGGAACCCGTTTCTGCTTGAGCCAGGGCCAGAGATTCTGAAGATCGTCAACAGTGATCTTATCGCCAAGCTCCTCTTCTGGGCCGTTGTGGACAATTACCACCTCCCTGCCTCTTTTGGTAAGAAATTCTGCCAGTTCGCAACCATGGAGGGTTCCACCCACGATCACCACCTTTTTCCCTACAGGCATATAGAGTTTTGATAGCTTCTCTATCTGGGCGGAACTCAGAAAATTGAGAAAGAATTTGAGCTGTTTATGCATGTCACCTGCCTTGAGAACTTTTGAACTCTCTCCTCCAGGTATATTAAAGGTGCCGTGGGCGGGACCGGCTGCAACAATAACAGCATCAGGCTTCACTTCTCTGACCAGCTGGGCGTTGACCTCTTTTTTCAGATGGACGGTAACCCCCTCTTTTTTCAGCTGTGTTTCAAGGTAGTTGACAAACAGGATTAGATCTTCTGTCTCCAGATCTTTGACAATGGCAGCCAGACGGATAAGACCTCCAAGATATGCCTCTCTTTCGTAGAGTACCACCTCATGACCACGTCTGGCAGCTACACGTGCAGCCTCCATCCCTGATGGGCCTCCGCCGATCACCATCACCTTTTTTCTCTTTTTTACCGGAGTAAAGGTAAATTCTGGAATGATCTCCCGTCCAAGTGTAGCGTTTGTCCTGCACTCAAGTTTTTTGTTCCGGTTTCTCATATCAAAACAGTGAAGACAGCCGTTACACCAGCGGATATCTTCAAGGCGATCTTCCATAACCTTTTTGGGAAGATCCGGATCTGCCAGAAGGCGGCGGGTCATCCCCACAAAATCAATGCTTCCTTTTTGAAGATACTCCTCTCCAAGTACAGGATCAAAACGACATGCTGTCCAGATAGGTATCTTTACCCCTTCTCTTTTAACCGCCTCAACAAGCGGAACTGTGGCCCCTTTGCCTCCACGGCTCCAGTCCAACCCTGCAGGCAGATCGTCAGGAGGTTCAGGAAAGAGAATACGATCAGGCTGAAGCAGGCCTCCACGATGTCCGTATCGCTCTGCGCGGCAGTTAATTCCATCTGCAACTTCTGCCACCAGTTTAGCCATCTTGGCCCCCTCCTCAATGGTGGTGGCCAAGGGGTGGTTATACTCTACAATGTTGAACAGAGTGTGGACGGCAAAGTTTGGGCCGGTCCTTTTTTTTGCCTCTTCAATGCAGCGACGCAGGAAACGGGTCCGGTTTTCATAGCTCTGAGCCCCATACTCGTCATCTCTTTTATTCCATACACGTGATAAGAAGGTGTTGCCCTGGTGACATGTCCCGTGGTTGATTTCACAGCCATCAAAACCTGCCCTGTACGCCCGTTCAGCTGCACTTGCCCATAAGTCAATCTGCTCTTCTATCTCATCTCTGGTCATTGCCCTACAGGGTAGAAAATCTGGTCCTGGCAGCTCCTCTTCACCCATTGCAGAGGCGCACTTGACATCACGAATTCTGGGGTTCCTGGGCAAAAGGCCTGTGGGGTTCCATGGCCCTGCATGCTGAAACTGGATGGAGACCTTGCACCCATGCTTGTGTACTGCGTCAGTCAGTTTTTTAAATCCAGGAATGAGACGATCATCGTCAAAATGGAGCTGTACACCATCGTATGTGCCGTCGTCATGGTAGTGAATATGCTGGATACCCAGAGGATACTCTGTCCCGCAGGACTCTACCACAAGAAACCCCACCCCTCCTCTGGCAAGACGTTCATAGTAGGCAACCATTCGGGGGCCGCATGTCTGATCCTCCTCCATAAAAGAGGTGCCGTTGGCAGTTTTGATAATACGATTTTTTACCTGAACCGGGCCAATCATTCCAGGTTCAAGAAGTTTTGAAAATCTTGATGACATATGGTATCTCCCTACTGTTTCAAGCTGTTTCTAACAATTTCAACCCCAGCTTTCAGTTTCTCTGTTGTTATCTTAAGCCCATCAAGTTCATCTGGTGCCAGATCCCATTCCAATATTTCCATGACACCATCTCTTCCAATGATGGCCGGAACCGACATGCTCAACCCTCTCTGGCCATATTCGCCATCAAGGATAAGTGATACAGGAATCATCTGCCTTGTGTCTTTGACTATAGCCTCAACAATAGCTGCAAGACCTATGGCACATGTCCAGCCTGCTGTCCTGCCAGACTTGAGTTCCTCAAATCGTCTCAGAATATGGGGAACTTCTCCTCGGATATTCTGTTTGAACTCTTCGCTTACCACTACTTTTTCCCCATCTATGCAGACAGAGCTGAACAGAAGTACCTGAGTACTTCCATGCTCTCCGATTACCACACCTTCCACCTGGCTCACCTTAACGTTATATGCTCTTGCCACCATCTCCTTGAAACGGAAGGAGTCATTGGTGGAATAGCCGATCAGTTTCATGCGGTCAATACCTGAGCTGATCTGTGTTGCCACATTCAGCGGGCCTGGGGGGTTACTGGCTGTAATCACGATAGCATCAGGGCAGTATCTTCTGATCTCATTGCAGATATCTCTTATAATTTCAACGTTCTTAGGCAGCATCTCCATGCGGTCGGCAATGACACCCTGAGCAGCACCAGCGCAGTTGATCACAATATCTGATCCGACCATGTCACTGAATTGACCAGCATACACCTTCATATCGAGGTGGGAAACGGCAGTACTCAGATCCATGGCATGCTGCTTCAACACATTTTGCCGTTTCCCCCCTATGAGGAGCATTTCGCTTGCCAGCCCCTTTGCTGCAATATAGAATGCTCCACACGATCCAACGCACCCAGCAGCACCAATAATGGTAATTTTCATATTTTTATCTCCTTTTTGCCATCCCAGAAAGAGCGCATGTTTTTTTTTGTTTACAGGCTCTCTTGCTGATATTAGCTGTTTTTTGAATACGGTACCCCAGAAAAAATATGGCATCAAATAACATAAATATTTTTTTCATGGAAACAGTTTTTTATCTTGAGTTGAGAATTGAGATTCTGATTCTATACAAAAGTCTTTTCAAACAGCTGTAATCATGGACTTTCATATTTTGTTGTGGCAAATCAGGCTGCCGTGTAGGGTCATAACAATTCCTAAAGAATCTCAAAAGACACATTCCATATGTTTTTTAAGATCTGGTCAGTGTGTACGGTATCCCAATATTGTTGTCAACTATTTTTTTTTGATGGGTAAATTTATCTTGATACGAGGAGGAAAACTGCTCTATGCTCTCTTTTTTTTTACTCTGTCAAAGCGTTGTAAAAAATACATTAAGATATGAAGGCAATTATAATAAGCTGAGTTAACAACCTCTTTTATGATCGAAAAAAATCAGAAAATAAATATTGACATCCTGGTCTCAGTCCTGTATTAGGGTACCGCATACTGAATATAAATATATGGAATTGAGATAAGCTGATAAGATCAGCAACAAAATTGTATGTACATTTTTTTTATGAATTCTGGGGTACTGAATACTATTTGCATACCCATGAGTCGAGCAATTTCCGAAAAAAACAGCATAGAAAAAATGAACCACTGAATCAATTCTGCATCCACCATTCTACATCAGGCCAGAACGTTTAATATATCTAAATAGTGTTGAGAGAAGGAAGGGTGGTCAACCCTAAATAATTAGAAACAGCATTTACACCATGATCTTTTAAGAATTCTGTTAACGATTTGGATGTTGTCAGGTCAGTTTTATTATTGAACTGCAATAGCCCTTTTTGAATATTTCCATTTTATTCCAACCCATTATAAGAGGTGAGGTTTATGGCTGAGAAGTTTGTCCTAAAGGAGCTGTGTCGCTATTCATTAGGAACATTTGGGGAAATTATATACAGAAATGCGCTGTTCCATCCAGATGATGAAGCGTTTGTTAAGGGATCCAAGCGAGTGACTTTCGCCGATTTCAACAGTCAGGTTAACCGCTTAATTCATGGTTTGCAAGCTGCTGGTTGTACAAAAGGGGATGTAATCGGTATCCTCTCATGGAACTGCCTTGAATATATGGAGGTCTGGGGGGCAGCCATGAAAGGTGGATTTATTCTGGCCCATCTGAGCCCCAGATTGACAGAAAATGAACTTCTGGCCCTTGTTGAGTATTCTGAAGCAAGAGTGCTCTTCTGTGGATCGGAATTTGCCGATATGGGCAGACTCTTTCAGCAGCGTATCCAGAGTTTGAAACACTTTTTTGTCTTTGGCAGAGAGGTCTCTGCGGCTGCTGATTACCAAAGTTTACTGGCTGGATCTACAGACGGTGAAATAGAGATCCATCTGACAGCAGAGGACCCAGTTGCCATATTTTTCACCAGCGGAACAACCGGGACTCCAAAGGGAGCAGTCTATTCTCATCGTCAGAAACTGGAGAATTGTGAGACCAAGGCACTGGGGCTGGGAGTACAGTTCAAAGATCGTAATCTTCTTGTTCTGCCCATGTTCCATATTGGTGGAGATAGCCATATATGGCCTTTTTTCATGTGCGGTGGATGTAATATTATTATGGAAGAGGTTACGTTTACCCCATCTGCCATACTGCAGACCATTCAGGAGAAGAAAATCACAGATGTCCAGATTGTACCGACTCAACTTGTTGCGCTGCTCAACACCCCGGATGTAAAACAGTATGATCTGAGCAGCCTCAAAAGAATCTGGTATGCTGCCTCTCCCATGCCGACAGAGGTATTGAAACGGGGGATAGCGATGTTTGGCCCCATCTTTATGCAGGGATACGGGATGACCGAATCAGGCCCTAATACAACCATGCTCTCAAAAGAGGCCCACAATCAGGCAGGTACAGAGTCTGGGAATCCGAATCTGCTTGCCTCATGTGGTCGTCCCTGCTTAGGAGTTCAGATGAGGGTCGTTGACATGGATGATCAGGATCTCCCTGCAGGGGAGATAGGGGAGATCATAGTACACACCAGCCGCCTCATGTCAGGGTACTGGAAGCTGCCGGAAGATACAGACAAGGTACTCAAAGATGGGTGGCTCTATTCCGGTGACTTGGGTTACTATGATGAGAACGGTTATGTATATATTGCTGATCGTAAGAAGGATATGATTATAACTGGTGGAGAGAATGTCTATCCTAAAGAGGTGGAGGAGGTTCTGTATAAACATCCGGCAGTTTATGAGGCGGCTGTTATAGGGATTCCAGACTCCTACTGGGTGGAACGTGTCCATGCAATGGTAGTCCTGAACAGCGATGCCAAGGCTACAGAAAAGGATATTATCGATTTTTGCAAGGAGCGCATGGCACGTTTTAAGACTCCAAAGAGTATTCAGTTCCTGTCAGAACTGCCCAAAAGCCCACAGGGTAAGGTCTTGAAAAGAGAGTTGCGAAAAATGATTTAGAGGAGTGAATTTGTATAGCGGCAGTTGTAGTTGCTTTTAAATATCAACATCTGATTTTAAATTAGGAGGAAGAGTAATGAAAAATGCAACCCGTTTCCTGAGTGTGATTTATGCAGTATCATTAATTATATCATGCAGTATGGCATGGGCTAAACCAGTCTCATTCAAATTTGCACATTTCGCCCCCCCAAACGAACCAGCTGTAATATGCGGCCAGTGGGTAGAAGAGGATCTGAATAAAAATGCAAAGGATCTTGTGGATTGCAAATACTTTCACAGTGCTCAGATGGGCGGTACAATTGAGATCGTTAAAAAGGTGAGCATGGGGATGTTGCAGGGGGGGTTCATGACTGGAAACTACGCCCCTGATCTAAGTTCAAAATTCGGTATAGGAACTCTGGCCTACTGTATGGACACATATAAGAAGTGGAATGCTCTTATTGAGAACAGAGAGTTGAGAGATGAGCTTTACACCTCCATGCTTGATAAGGGGATACGTGTTGTTGATGTCACATATTTTGGAGTTTACGGCCTTGCCACAACTAAGCCGGTCATGAAGCTTGACGATCTTAAAAAGATGAAGATGAGAACAACTCAGGCTCGCTATCCTGTAGCTTTCTGGAACGCAATGGGGGTCAATCCTGTCCCTTTGGACTGGGCTGATGTCTTTCCTGCAATCAAGCAGGGGGTTGTTGATGGTACTGACCAGACAGCCTTTGTTGAGGATTTAAGACTTGCGGATCTCTGCAAATATTTCACCCGCACCAACCATATGATAGGTCTTACCTTTTTTGTGGTAAATGAAAAATGGTACCAGAGTCTCAAGCCTGATGTAAGAGATATAATCATGAAGAGCATATCAAGCAACTTTGCCAGAGAGCGCGAACAGGATATGCAGCTCAACGATCAGATGCCAGCATCCTTAAAAGCCAAAGGTGTGCAGGTTATTGATCTGCCAGCAGAAGAGATGACAAAATTTAAGGATAGCCAGATGAAGGTATGGAAAGAGCTGGAACCTGAGGTTGGAAAAGAGTGGCTGGATAAGATTACTAAGTTCACCTCCAACTTATAATGGTCATGGGAGAACTGCCCGGAATGGAGATAAACTGCCCGGGCACTCTTACTTGGAGAGCGGTATCTTGTTTTCTGCCATGGGAAGCTTTTATGGAAAGAAGATACTAAACCCATATTTTTGGAGAGAGATCATGGAAAAAATCAGCACTATAATCAGTAAAATTGAGAGATGGGGAATATTTGCCTGTTTCTTTTCAATGTTGACCGTATTAACCGTTAGTATTCTGAGCAGATATCTGTTTGAACGGCCACTCTCCTGGCCTGATGAACTTACAACCTATCTTTTTATTCTGATGACATTTCTTGGTGCATCTGCTTCTGTAAAGGATAACTCTGAACTCAAAGTAGAGGTACTGTACGAAAAGTTTTCCAGACTGCGCATTCCTATGGATATCCTGCTGCATCTGGTACGCCTTGTTGTCTCCATTATTTTTATCGTCACAGGTTATGATTTTGTCTCTGTGGAGTGGCAGATGAGTACATATACCCCTATTCTCAGAATTCCCGTTTTTTTAATTTTCAGCCTGCTGCCATTCTGGGGAGTTCTTATGGCTTTCAGATCCATTGAACGTTTTTTCAGATTGTGGAAAAGGAGTTGATAAGTGGAAATAGCTCTCTTTATGTTTGTTCTGCTCAGTATGCTTATGCTTCGTATCCCTGTCTATATATCTCTTTTTCTGACAGGTGTGTTTGGCATACTTGTGTTTACAGATATTGAATTTGTTTTTATTGCCCAAACAGTTGTCAAAAAACTTGAGAACTTCTCTCTTCTTGCCATCCCTTTTTTTATCCTTCTTGGCGCTGTCATGGTTCATGGGAAATCTGCCCAGAGACTTGTCAGGATTCCTGAAAAATTGCTGGCTCGTCTTCCTGGTGGCCTTGCCATCACAAGTGTTGTCAGTTCCGGTGTCTTTGGAGCGCTTTCAGGCTCAAGCATCTCAACTGTGGTGACCATCGGAAGCATCATGCTTCCAAATATGGACAGAAGCGGTTATCCAAAGAACTTTTCTCTTGGTCTGATCACAAGTTCCGCCATTCTTGGCATAATAATTCCGCCCAGTATTATCATGATCATCTGTGCTCTGACTGCTGGAGTATCGGTTGTCAAGCTCTTTGCAGCTGGCTATCTGCCTGGAATTTTGATTATCATCGCATTATGTCTCTACGCCTTTTTAAAATCCTTGCATGAAAACCTCGGGTTAAAGCCTCAAGCGGAAGATGCAGAACAAGAAGAGAGAGGGATCTTAAAAGTGTTATGGGATGCTATTTTACCCATTTTACTTATTTTTGTTCTCTTTGCAGGAATCTACAGCGGAGCCTTTACCATCACAGAGGCATCTGTGGTCTCATGTGTCTTTGCTCTGATCATTGAAGCTCTCTTTTTCAGGACATTGACCTGGAATGATTTTTATCGTCTCATCCTCTCCAGCGGACTTATAAGTGGTGCTCTTGTCATAACTGTCTCTGGAGCTGGGGTACTTTCCGAATATATTACAATTCAAGGTATTCCTGAGAGAATACTTGATTTTTCAATGCAGTATATTCCTAATAAAGTTATTTTTCTCATATTCACCGATTTTCTTCTCCTGCTGGTTGGC
>Ga0209800_10002596_pt1 | contig 15708 bp, 12 predicted proteins | sample Higcelweek8metaG_FD_187174 | JGI IMG/M metagenome (GOLD analysis project Ga0209800, IMG submission 187174) | Freshwater pond sediment microbial communities from the University of Edinburgh, under environmental carbon perturbations - High... | ecosystem: Environmental > Aquatic > Freshwater >...
CATGAACCGCCGGGCGTTCTGCCCCGTGAGCCAGATCGACGCCCGCTACGTGGAGAACCCCGAGGAATACGTGGGCAAGACCTTCCCCTTCCTCATCACCAAGCTGGAGGAGCGCGGCCGCAACATCGTGGTGTCCCGCCGCGTGCTCATCGAGCGCGAGCGCCAGGCCGCCACCGAGGAATTCTTGGCCGCCATGAAGCCCGGCGAGGAGATCGAGGGCACTGTTGTCCGCCTGGCCGATTTCGGCGCCTTCGTCGAGATCGCCCCGGGCCTGGAGGGCATGGTCCACGTGAGCGAGCTCGGGTTCGCCCGCATCGCCAAGCCGGACGAGGCTGTGAGCATGGGCGAGAAGATCCGCGTCAAGGTCCTCGGCGTGGAGCCCGGCAAGAAGCCCGGCCAGCTGAAGATCTCGCTTTCGCGCAAGCAGACCATGAGCGATCCCTGGGACGGCGTGGCGGACAAGCTGAAGGAAGGCGAGAAGCACACCGGCAAGGTGGTGCGCCTGGCCGACTTCGGCGCCTTTGTGGAGATTCTGCCCGGCGTGGACGGGCTGATCCACGTGAGCGAGATGAGCTACACCAAGCGCGTGAACAAGCCGAGCGAGATGGTCCAGGTGGGCGACGAGGTCTCGGTGGTGCTGAAGGAGATCGACCTGGCCAAGCGCCGCATCTCCCTGTCCATGAAGGACGCCGAGGGCGACCCCTGGCTGGAGGCCGCCGCCAAGTACGCGCCCGGCACCCAGGTCACCGGCATCGTGGAGAAGCGTGAGACCTTCGGCATCTTCGTGACGCTGGAGCCCGGCATCACCGCGCTCTTGCCCAAGTCGCGCATGGCTGTGGCGGTGGACCCCAAGCAGTTCGACAAGCTCAACCGCGGCGACTCCGTGACCCTGGTGGTCGAGGACCTGCGCGCGGGTGAGCGCCGCATCGCGCTGTCGCCTCTTGAGGTGCGCGCGGGCTCCCAGGAGAGCGGCGGCGGTCGCGAGAACAGCGACTGGAAGACCTACGCCAAGCCCGCCAAGGCCGCCAAGGGCGAGGACAAGCCTGCGGGCATGGGCAACCTGGGCGACATGCTGGCTCAGGCCAAGGCCCAGAAGAACAGGAAGTAGAAGACCAACGCTTCAAGGATGTAACGAAACGGGGCGGCCAATCCGCCCCGACTTCTTTGTGAGGATTTCCATGGCTGAGCCGACCAACAAGATCATTTATTCCATGATGGGCGTGAGCAAGTACTACGACAAGCGCCAAGTGTTGAAGGACATCTCCCTGTCCTACTTCTACGGCGCCAAGATCGGCGTGCTGGGCCTGAACGGCTCGGGCAAGAGCTCGCTCCTGAAGATCCTGGCCGGGCTGGACACGGACTTTCAGGGCAAGATCGCCCTGTCGCCCGGATACACCATAGGCTTCCTGGAGCAGGAGCCGCATCTTGACGAGACCAAGACCTGCCGCGAGGTCGTGGCCGAGGCCGCCCAGGAGACCGTGGACCTGCTCGCCGAGTTCGAGCGCATCAACGAGAAGTTTGCCGAGCCCATGGACGACGACGCCATGCAGAAGCTCATCGACCGCCAGGCGGCCGTGCAGGAGAAGCTCGACGCCCTGGACGCCTGGGACCTGGACAGCCGCCTGGAGATGGCCATGGACGCCCTGCGCTGTCCCCCGGCCGACACTCCGGTGAAGGTCATCTCCGGTGGCGAGAAGCGCCGCGTGGCCCTGTGCCGCCTGCTGCTCCAGAAGCCGGACATCCTGCTCCTCGACGAGCCCACCAACCACCTGGACGCGGAATCCGTGGCCTGGCTGGAGCACCACCTGCAGCAGTACGCGGGCACGGTCATAGCCGTGACCCACGACCGCTACTTCCTGGACAACGTGGCCGGCTGGATCCTGGAGCTGGACCGCGGCCGGGGCATCCCCTGGCAGGGCAACTACTCCTCCTGGCTGGAGCAGAAGCAGAACCGCCTGGCGGGCGAGGAAAAATCCGAGACCGAGCGCCAGAAGACGCTGGCCCGTGAGCTTGAGTGGATCCGCATGTCCCCGCACGGCCGCCACGCCAAGGGCAAGGCCCGCATCAGCGCCTACGAGAACCTGCTGTCGCAGGAGAACGAGAAGCTGGCCCCGGAGCTGGAGATCTTCGTGCCCGCGGGCCCGCGCCTGGGCAACGTGGTCATCGAGGCGCAGGGGGTCAAGAAGGCCTTCGGCGACAACCTGCTCGTGGACGGCATCAACTTCATCCTGCAGCCAGGCGCCATCATCGGCATCATCGGCCCCAACGGCGCGGGCAAGACCACGCTGTTCCGCATGATCACCGGCAAGGAGCAGCCCGACGAGGGCACCCTCAAGATCGGCGAGACCGTGAAGCTGGCCTACGTGGACCAGGACCGCAGCCTTGACCCGGACAAGACCGTGTACGAGGTCATCTCCGGCGGCAGCGACACCATCAAGCTCGGCAACCGCGAGGTCCACGCGCGCGGCTACATCGGCAAGTTCAACATCACCGGCAGCGACCAGCAGAAGAAGGTCGGCGTGCTCTCCGGCGGAGAGCGCAACCGCGTGCACCTGGCGGCCATGCTGAAAGAGGGCGCCAACGTTTTGCTGCTCGACGAGCCCACCAACGACCTGGACGTGAACACCATGCGCGCGCTGGAAGACGCGCTGGTGAACTTTGCGGGCTGCGTGCTGGTCATCAGCCACGACCGCTGGTTCCTGGACCGCATCGCCACGCACATCCTGGCCTTTGAGGGCGACTCCCAAGTCAGCCTGTTCGACGGCAACTGGAGCGAGTACGAGGCCGACCGCAAGGCCCGCCTGGGCACGGCGGCCGACCAGCCGCACCGCATCAAGTACCGGCACCTGACCCGCTAGCGCCCAGCGGCGCTGCGCCATCTGCTGAAAAGGCCCATCCTGGTTCACAGGGTGGGCCTTTATTCTTGAGCGCGGCGGCGGAGTGGGGTATTCGACCAGTACGAAGCGCTGACAGGGCGGGCTTGCCGCTCTGGCCCGCAGCGGAAGTCCGGCGGCTGTTCCGGTGGATTCCAACATGCAAAGGGAGGGTGAAACCGTGCGCAAGACCTTGTGGCTGTCCGGTCTCCTGCTTCTGGCCCTCGGCTTTCCAGGCTTTGCACCGGCCCAGGACGGCAAGCCAGCCGACAAGCCAGCCGCCAAGCCAGCCGACACCATCCCCACGGACAGGGGCGATCTCGTCATCACCTTCCTGGGCCATGGCACCCTCATGTTCCAGTGGAACGGCAAGGTGGTCCACGTGGACCCCTGGGCCAGCCAGGCCGACTATTCCGGCCTGCCCAAGGCCGACCTGATCCTCGTCACCCACGAGCACAAAGACCACCTGGACCTGGCGGCCATCAAGGCCCTGCGCAAGCCCGGCACGGCCGTCGGCGCCTCGGCCAAGGCCTCGTCCGGGCTTGATGGCGCGGTGGTGCTGCAGAACGGCGATGCGAAGGAGCTGGCCGGAATCCGCGTGGACGCCGTGCCCGCCTACAACATCGAGCACATGCGCTCGCCCGGCAATCCGTTCCACCCCAAGGGCGAGGGCAACGGCTACGTGCTGCATTTCGGCACAACCCGCGTGTACGTCGCGGGCGACACCGAGAACATCCCGGAGATGGCGGCGCTCAAGGGCGTGGACGTGGCCTTCCTGCCCGTGAACCTGCCCTACACCATGACCGTCGACATGCTCGCGGACGCGGCCAGGCGGCTTCAGCCCAGGATCCTGTATCCCTACCACACCGGCGACACGGACCTGGACAAGCTCGCCGCCCGGATGAAGGCTGTGCCCGGCGTGGACACGCGCATACGGCCCATGAAGTAGACCCGTTGACAGCAGCCCCGTCGACCTCCGGAGGCCGAATGCCCGAAACCCGCGCCCATAACGCCCTGAGCACCTGGAACGGCCTGCCAGCCCTGGCGCGCCGGGCCCTGGCGCGCGGCTCCGTTGGCCGCGACCATCTCGTGGGGCTGTCTGCGGACCTCCTGTCCCTGGCCGCCTCGTCTGAACCGGCTGGCCGCGCCAGGCTGGCCGCGCTCATCCAGGATTTGCTGGGCATGGCCTGGGCCGCAAATCCCCTGGACGGCGGCCTGGCGCAGCTCTGCTCCGGGCAGCCCTGGCCGGGCTGGCCCAGGCTGCCGGAGAGCGTCGCCGACACGCTCAAGGCCTATGCCAACTTCTGGCGTCCGCCGCCGACCTCCGATCCCTGGTGGACCCTGCCGGGGGACTTGGCGGGCAATGGCGAGCGCCGGGCCACGCTGCTTTCCCGCCTGGAGGCCGAGCCCAGGAACCTGTTCTGGAAGTCCGAGGCCTGGGGCTTTGCCTGGCCGCGCGCGGACTGGGCCCTTGCGGACGCGCTGCTGCGGCCTGAGTCCTGGCCGCGCACCCTTGCCCCGGTGCGGCTGCAGGCCCAGGCCCAGGCCCTGTTGGCACGGGGCGAGGCTGCGGATGCGCTTGCCGCCCTGTACGGCGTGGGCGCGTTCTTTCCGGGCGGCAGCCCCGGCCTGCGCGCCGAGTGCCTGCTGCGCCTGGGCCGCGAGGCCGAGGCCGTGGACGTGCTGGCGGAGTCCGTGGCCCGCGCACCCTGGCGCACCAGCGAGGTCCTGCGCCTGTCCGACCTGGTGGACGGCGCGGCGCAGGAGGTTTTGCCCGTGCCCGGCAGCGTGGCCGTGCTGTTGTACACCTGGAACAAGGCCCGCGAGCTGGACGAGACCCTGGCGTCGCTGGCCGCGTCCGGCGTCATCGGAGCAGGGCAGGGCGCGGGGCTGTGGGTGCTGGACAACGGCAGCACCGATGCCACGCCGCAGGTTCTCGCCGACTGGCGGGCCCGGCTGGGCGAGTCCTTGAGCGTCCTGCGCCTGCCCGTGAACATCGGCGCTCCGGCTGCGCGCAACTGGCTCATGTCCCTGCCGGAGGTGCGCGGCTACGACTTTCTGGCCTTCCTCGACGACGACGTGGCCCTGCCGGGCGACTGGCTCGGACGGTTCGGCTCGGCGGTCGCGCGTTTCCCGGAGGCCTCGGTTTGGGGCTGCCGGGTGAAGGACGAGGCCAATCCGCTTGTGGTGCAGAGCGTGGACTACACGCCCCAGGCCGCGCAACCGGACCAGGAGGGCGGCCAGCCCATGACCCTGCCGACCCTGCACCAGGGCCAGCCGGACCTGGGCCAGTTCACCTATCTGCGGCCTTGCGTCAGCGTCACCGGCTGCTGCCACCTGCTGCGCACGGCGGACATTGAGCGTACCGGCGGCTTCGATATCCGCTTCTCGCCCACGCAGTACGACGATCTGGAGCGCGACCTGCGTGTGTTCATGGGCGGCGGGCACGCCGTGTACCAGGGGCATCTGGTGGTGGGGCACAAGCGCAGCAGCGGGCAACTGGCCGAGCGCAGCGCGGCCGAGACCGGCAACGCCACGGCCAACACGCACAAGCTGTTGACCAAGCACCCGGCGTCGGCCCTGGCGGACCTCTGCCAGGGCGGCGAGGAACTGCTTGAGCGCGACATGGAGCGCCGCCTGGATTGGCTGAAGGACGCCCTGCCCACAGCCTGACGCCACCGGGCGCACTACGCATGGCCTGCCGCAGAATGCCGGGCGGTCTGGCGATTCCCGAAATGTTCAGGCGGAAGTGGAAGCGGCTGCATTGCGCCGGGCCAATCAGGCCGGGCGCTCAAGCGCTGTGTCTGGCGAAAAGGCCGTGGGCCGGGTCAGGTGCAGGAGGCGGGCCGGTGCTCGGCGCGGAAACAGTAGCCCACGGGCTCGGTGCGGCCCTCGATGAGGGCCATGAGGGTCTTCTGGTCCTCCAGGGAATCCAGCTGGAACGACAGGCCCAACTGGTAGCTGCCGTCCCCTGCGGTCAGCACGCGGCTGACCTTGGCGTTGACAGGCAGGCGGATGCCCAGGACGCTGTCCGTGAGCACGACCTCGATGCTGCTGGCCTGGGGCAGGGGCTTGTCCGTTTCGCAGAGCAGGCCCCCGAAGCTGATGTCCCTGGCCACGGCGAAGGCCTGGTTCTTTTCGTTGCCGAGGCGCAGCGGAAGCGGGTCGGACAGGGTGTAGCGCGTATGGTTGCGCTGGTGGTCGCTGAAGGGGCGCACGCAGTTGCGCGTGACCTTGGCCTGGTAGAGCGCCTGGTCGGCCCGCTGGACCAGGGAGGCCATGTCCAGGGCGTCGGTGGGGAAGCAGGCCAAACCGACGCTGATGGTGAGGGCGGGCAGTTCCTGCCCGGCAAAGACGACATGGTGCCGCTGCACGGCCTGGCGGATGCGTTCGGCCACGCCCACGGCTTCTTCCCGGGTGGTCTGGGGCAGGATCACGGCGAACTCCTCGCCGCCGTAGCGCACGACGCTGTCCAGCAGGCGCGCCGTCTCGCCCAGGATCTGGGCGATGTCGCGCAGGGTCTGGTCGCCCGCAGAGTGGCCGAAGGCGTCGTTGAAGTCCTTGAAGTGGTCGAGGTCGAGCATGAGCAGGGTGAAGGAGTGGCCGAAGCGCCGGAAGCGCTCCATCTCCCTGGGGACCTCCTGGTTGAACGCGCGGCGGTTGAATAGGCCGGTCAGTTCGTCCTTGTAGGCGTTTTCCTCCCTCTGGCGCAGGAGGTTCACCTCCACCAGGACGGGCTCGCGCAGCATGCGGTTCACCTGCGAAAAGTAGTCGCACATGGCCGTGACCAGGCTGACGGTGCGCCCAAGGGTTTGGCAGAGCCCCTCCTGATGCCGGAGGATGGCCTGGACGGTGTCCTTGGCCTCGGCAGGGGGGATCTCCAGGCGGCTCAGGCGGTAGAGGGCTTCGGCGTAGATCTCGTCGCCGCACTCCCGCGCAAGGTTTTCCCACTGCCCCTTGGTCAGGAAGCAGGTGGTGGCCGAGCGTTCGATGAGTTCGTTCAATTGCCCGGAATATTCTCCCGGCAATTGTTGTGGAGCGGTCATGATGCTCTAACCTGCTGTATTTCGAATATAAAAGAGATTCGACAATTCATTCCCCTCTATATATTTATAGCGTAAGGTAAAGTCAATGCCTGTGCGTGGATTTTGTCTCCTTGACAGTTTCTTCTGCCAGCTGCATCTGCATTACTTAAAGAATACACTCAAAGAACAGTGAGGACCCCATGGTTGCCGAGTTCCGCAATGACGACAGCGTGCTTCTGAAGCGTGTGGAGGAGGTTCTGCGTCAACGCAAAGGCCTTGGCCTGGAGGGCCTGGTGGGTGGCCTGGAAACCGTGGTCCTCAATGTCGAGCCGGACCGGCTCAAGGACGCTGCGGCGGAGTTTCTGGACACCAGCGGCTACTTCTTCGGAACCGCGCTGGAGAGCCCCGGAGCTTCGGCCTGCGTGCTGGAGCTGCCCGGCTCGGCGGACTTCCTCCTGACCGCGCGCAAGGGCGGACCCAATCCCTTCGACGCCGAGCCCAAGGGGCCGAAATCCGCGCACCTGCCCCGCACCAGGGTCGAGACCATGGTCTTCCTGTGCCGCGACCTGGAGCGTTTCGTGGCCCTCCAGAAGGCGCGCGGGGTGCGCTTCATGAGCCCGGAGATCCTGCGCTCGGAGGCCTCCCTGTTCATCCAGACCGAACCTTCCGCGCATAGCGCCCTGTCCTACGGGTTCGTGCAGTGGCTGGGCGCCGGGCGCCAGTACGGCGGCGGGTATTTCAGACCGGCCGACTGGTCCCTGCCCAAACCGGACAAGGCGCACCTGCGCAACATCGGGATCTTCGACCACGCCTCGGTGCGCGTGCGCGCCCGTGAGCGCGACGACGCCATCGTGGAGTTCCTGGAGCTCACCAACTACGACTATTCCATGTCCGTGTACGTGGACAACCTGAACTCCATCACCAACGTGGCGCGCCTGCCGGGCGAGCCCTACGCCATGGTCATCACCTCCGGCCTGGGCGAGGCGGCGGGCGGCCAGCCCGGCCCCACCGAGAAGTTCATCGAGAACTACGGGCGGCGCATCCACCACCTGGCCTTCCGCACCGAGCGCATTGAGCAGACCTTTGCCGGGCTCAAGGACGCGGGCATGGACTTTCTGGTGGAGCTGGTTGGCTCGCCCGAGGAGGGCCTGCGCCAGACCTTCAGCAAGCCGCTCAAGAACACCCTCCTGGTCAACGAGTACATCAAGCGTTATGAGGGCTTCGACGGGTTCTTTACCAAAAGCAATGTCACGCTGCTGACAAAAGCCACTGAAAATCAGTAGCATGGACGTAAGGATATGGCTGGCGGATTGCTTGACAGGGCCGGGTCGCGCGCATATATAGCAAACAAGTGAGTACATGTTCATATGAATACACCGACCAACCTGGATGTCTGCGAGAAGCAGTGCCTGCACCTGGACCGCGTGGAGCGGGTGCGAGGGGGAATGCTTGACGACCGGGCCGCAGAGGGCCTGGCCGAGATTTTCGGTCTGCTGGGCGACCGCACGCGCGTGCGCATCCTGCATGCCCTGACCCTTGGCGAACTCTGCGTGTGCGACATTTCGGCCGTGCTCGGCGCCACCTCCTCGGCCGTGTCGCACCAGCTCCGCCTGCTGCGCACGGCCAAGCTGGTCAAGTCCCGGAAAGAGGGCAAGAACGTCTTCTACACCCTGGATGACGAGCACGTGCGCCAGCTTTTCGCCCAGGGCCTGGAGCACGTTTTGGAGCCCTGAGGCGGGCATTTTTTTTGCCCAGACAACTGAACAAGTGCGCAATTGTTTGCGCAAGAGAAGGGAAGCGTCATGGAGTATCTCACAAGTTTTCTGACCGAGAGCTGGCACGTGTTCCGCCAGGCCGCGCCGTTCCTGCTCTTCGGGTTCTTCATCGCCGGGCTGCTCAAGGCCCTGGTGCCCGTTGACCTGCTGGTGCGGCACTTCGGCGGCCGGGGCTTCGCCTCGGTGCTCAAGGGTGCGTTGCTCGGCGCGCCGCTGCCCCTGTGTTCCTGCGGGGTGTTGCCTGCGGCCATGGGCCTGCGGCGCCAGGGTGCCGGGGCCGGCGCCACCACGGCCTTCATGATCGCCACCCCGGAGACCGGCGTGGACTCCCTGGCCGTGACCTACGCAATGATCGACCCGCTCATGACCGTGCTGCGGCCGCTTGCCGCCGTGGTCACGGCCGTGACCGCCGGGCTGGCCGCCAACCTGCTGCCCGAGCGTTACATTCCGGCCCTCAAGCCTGTTGGGCAAACCACCTCGGGCTGCGTCTCCGGCTGCTGCTCTGGCGGCTGCGCGAGTCCGGCCACCCCCACATCGACAGCCCCTGAGGCTCTTGCGCCCCTGTCCACGCGCCTGCGCCACGGCCTGGACCACGCCTTTGGCGAGATGCTGGCCGACGTGGGCCTGTGGCTCGTGGTCGGCGTGCTGGCCGCCGGAGCCATCGCGGCCTTTGTGCCGCCGACGTTCTTCCAGGGCCTGCCCGGCGGGGAGTTCACCTCCATGCTGGCCATGCTTGTGGTGGGCGTGCCCATGTATGTGTGCGCGTCCAGCTCCACGCCCATCGCGGCGTCGATGCTGCTGAAGGGGCTCTCGCCCGGCGCGGCGCTGGTGTTCCTGCTCACCGGCCCGGCCACCAACGTCACCACCATCACGGTCATGGCCAGAACCTTCGGCATGGCCCTCACCAGCGTGTACGTGGCGTCCATCGTGGTCTGCTCCCTGGCCTTTGGATTCCTCGCCAACCGCATCTACGCGGCCCTGGGCTTCGACATCCACGCCGTGCTGAGCACCGTGACCGAGGCCCTGCCCGGCTGGGTGGAGGTGGCCTCGTCGCTGCTGCTGCTGGTCCTCATCGCGCGCGCGGTGCTCCATTCCCGCCACGAGCACGCGGCGCTGCCCTGTGAGGCTGCGCAACGCTGACCGCGCGGGCCGGTTGCGGTCCTTCGGCTTGCGGTCGTTCGGCATGCAAATGGGTGCGGCTTGCGGCTGGACGCGGTTTGCGGTAGCGGATGCTCTGACGGAGAACCTGTTGGGGAGGACGCGGAGGCACATGACAGAGCAGGGCGCAAAAATATTGGATACCAGCCGCAAGCTGGAGTTCAAGGACTCCGAGCTGGCCAACAAGCTTTTCGGGCCGCAGGCGGGCAACCTGGCCCTGCTGGCCGAGAAGACCGGCATAGTCATCGACACGCGCGGCTCCAGCGCCTCGCTCAGCGGCCCGGCCGAGGCCGTGGACCTGGCCGCGAGCGTGCTGACGCAGCTCTACGGCCTGCTCCAGGAGGGCAAGAGCGTGCACCCGCAGGACGTGGACTGCGCCTGCCGCATCCTCCTGCGCGAGCCCGGCGCGGACATCCGGCGCATCTTCCAGGACACGGTGTACGTGGCCTCGCCGCGCAAGACCATTGCGCCCAAGACCATCAGCCAGCGCGACTACCTCGTGTCCATCCGCGAGAACGACCTGGTCTTCGCCGTGGGCCCGGCGGGCACGGGCAAGACGTATCTGGCCGTGGCCCTGGCCGTAAGCGCGCTCATGAAACGCGAGGTCAAGCGGATTATCCTGGCGCGCCCGGCCGTGGAGGCGGGGGAGAAGCTCGGCTTCCTGCCCGGCGACCTGGCCGAGAAGGTCAACCCCTACCTGCGCCCGCTGTACGACGCCCTGCACGACATGCTGGACTTCGCGCGCGTGCAGGACATGCTGGCCACCGGGGTCATCGAGGTCGCGCCGCTGGCCTTCATGCGCGGCCGCACCTTGAACGACGCCTTCGTGATTCTCGACGAGGCGCAGAACACCACACCCGAGCAGATGAAGATGTTCCTCACGCGCCTGGGCTTCGGCTCGCGCTGCGTGGTCACGGGCGACGTGACCCAGATCGACCTGCCGAGCCACACGCGTTCCGGCCTGGTGGAGGCGCGCGGCATTCTGGCCGGGGTCAAGGGCATCGGCTTCGTGGCCTTCCACGAGGAGGACGTCATCCGCCACCCGCTGGTGGGCCGCATCGTCCAGGCCTACGAAAGGCACGACCAGAGCCGCCACGCGCAGGGTGGGAAAAAGGCGGGCGCATGAGCCTGACCCTGGATGTCCAGGTCCGTCCGGGCAGCCTTGACCCGCGCTTTCCGCTCACCCGGCGCGAACTCGCCGAGGTCCTGGAGGCGCTCCTGGCGGCTCTGGGCCTCTTCGGCGCGCACCTGTCCCTGACGCTCCTGAACGACCCGGCCATGGCGCTGCTCAACGCCAAATACCTGGGCTGCCAGGGGCCCACCAACATCCTGAGCTTTCCCGAGGCCGATTCCGAACGGCCCGAGGCCTTGGGTGCGCTGTTTTTGTCCGTGGACACGCTGGCGCGTGAGGCCTTCCTCTACGGCCAGGACCCGCACAGGCACTTGGCCAGGCTGCTGGCCCACGGCATGCTGCACCTCTGCGGCCACGACCACGGCCCGGACATGGAGGCCCTCACGGACCTGGCCGTGGACGCCGTGTGCCCGGAGGCGGATATTTAGGCCGGACTGTCCGGGTCGGCCCTTCAGATCGGGCCTTCGGGGCGGGCCGCAGGCTTGAGCGCCTGAACCGGCCGCCTTCTTGGCCCGGCTTTCCCGCGCGGCCCAGGCCCTGGTCTGCCCCCTCTTTACAATCGCGGCGCGGTTGGGCAAAATACTCAATTCACGAACGCAAGACATGCTTTTCGCGAGGAGGGTTCGCCATGGCCAGACATTTCCTGAACATCCTGGACCTCACCAAGGACGAGGCCTTCAAAGTCCTGGAGCGGGCCAAGGCCCTGAAGGACGGCGACGTCCGCACCAAACTCCTCGACGGCAAGACCGTCATCCTGATCTTCGAGAAGGCCTCCACGCGCACCCGCGTGTCCTTTGAGGTCGCCGTGCGCCACCTGGGCGGCAGCACCGTTTTTTTGACCCCGCACGAGTCCCAGCTGGGCCGCAACGAGCCCCTCAAGGACACCGCGCGCGTGCTCTCGCGCTACGCCGATGCCCTCGTGGTGCGCACCTTCGGCCAGGAGAAGCTGGACACCCTCGCGCAGTGGGGCACCATCCCGGTGGTCAACGCGCTCACCGACGAGCACCATCCCTGCCAGGTCATGAGCGACGTGCTGACCATGTATGAGCGCACCCCGGACCTCTGCGCCCTCAAGGTCGGCTGGATCGGCGACGGCAACAACATGGCCCATTCCTGGATCGAGGCCGCCGCCCAGTTCCGCTTCGAGCTCACCCTGGCCTGCCCCTCGGGCTACACCCCGGACCTCTCCATCCTGGCCAGGGCCAGGGAGCAGGGCGCGCGCATCATCCTCACCGAGGACCCGGAGCTGGCCGCGCGCAACGCCGACTACCTGAACACCGACGTCTGGGCCTCCATGGGCCAGGAGGCGGAGCAGCTCCGGCGCGAGGCCGCCTTTGAGGGCTACCAGCTGAACGACGCCCTCATGGCCCTGGCCAAGCCCGGCTGCAAGGTCATGCACTGCCTGCCCGCGCACCGGGGCGAGGAGATCTCCGACGAGGTCTTCGAGGCCAACGCGGACATGATTTTCGACGAGGCCGAGAACCGGCTGCATATGCAGAAGGCCATCCTGGAATGGGTCTTCGGGGCCCTGTAACACCATCTTCGAACACGGAGCACGCGCGCATGAGTTCCATCAAAAAAGTCGTCCTGGCCTATTCCGGCGGCCTGGACACCTCCATCATCCTCAAGTGGATCAAGAACACCTACGAGTGCGAGGTCATCACCTTCACCGCCGACCTGGGCCAGGGCGAAGAGCTCGACGGCGTGGAGGCCAAGGCGCTGGCCACCGGCGCCACCAAGGCCTACGTCGAGGACATCCGCGAGGAATACGCCAAGGACTTCGTGTTCCCCATGCTGCGCGCCGCCGCGCTCTATGAGGGCAGATACCTGCTCGGCACCTCCATCGCGCGGCCGCTCATCGCCAAGCGCATGTGCGAGATCGCCGAGGCCGAGGGCGCCCAGGCCGTGGCCCACGGCGCCACCGGCAAGGGCAACGACCAGGTGCGCTTCGAGCTGACCACCATGGCGCTGGCCCCGCGCCTCAAAACCATCGCGCCCTGGCGCGACTGGGACATGAAGTCGCGCACGGACCTGGTGAACTACGCCGAGAAGCACGGCATCCCCGTGCCCGTGACGAAGAAGAACCCCTGGAGCCAGGACGCCAACCTGCTGCATGTCTCCTTCGAGGGCGGCGAGCTGGAGGACCCCTGGAACGCGCCGGATCCCGGCTGTCACCGCTACTGCACGCCCATCGAGCAGGCCCCGGACAAGCCCGAGGAGATCACGCTCGACTTCGAGGCCGGCGATCCCGTGGCCCTGAACGGCAAGCCGCTCACCCCCGCGCAGATGGTGCTGACCCTGAACACCATCGCCGGCCGACACGGCATCGGCCGGGTGGACATGGTTGAGAACCGTTTCGTGGGCATGAAGTCGCGCGGCGTGTATGAGACCCCGGGCGGCACCGTGCTGCACATCGCCAAACGCGATCTGGAGGGCCTGTGCCTGGACCGCGAGGTCATGCACCTGCGCGACTCGCTCATCCCGCGCTACGCCGAGATGGTCTACTACGGCTACTGGTTCGCGCCCGAACGCGAGGCTCTGCAGGTCCTGGTGGACAAGACCCAGGAAAAGGTCACCGGCACCGTGCGGCTCAAGCTCTACAAGGGCAACTGCGTGCCCGTGGGCCGCAAGTCGCCGTACTCCATGTACCGCATGGACCTCGCCACCTTCGAGGAGGATGTGGTCTACGACCAGGCCGACGCCGCCGGGTTCATCAAGCTCGTGGGGCTGCGCCTCAAGGGCCGCATGGCCGGGAAGTAAGGCGGGTCTTCGCTCCACAGCCCTCGCCCCGGGCCCCAGCGCACCAGTCGGGGGCTGTTCTGCCGCCAGGACGACGCGTTTGCGCCAGGTGCGTTTCAGCGTGCAAGGGCGACTGGTGGGCCTGGCCGGGATGCTCCGCGTCGTGTCGTCGTCGGCACGGCGCTTTCGGCAGGGAGGACTCGTGATACGGCAGATGACCCGGCAGGAATGCCTCGACAGGCTGAAGGCCGAAGCGTACGAGGTCGCGCCCGGGCAGAAGGTGCGCACGGACCAGTTCCGTCCCGAGGACGCCGAGGGGATTGCCCGCCTCTATTACGCGATCTATGGCGACACCTTCCCCATAGACTATCTGTACGACCCGGATCGCATCCGCGAGGCCAACCGCAGTCAGGACCTGTACCAGATTGTGGGCAGAACGGAGTCGGGTGACGTCGTCGGGGTCTCGGCCATGTTCCGCGCCGCGCCGGGAAAGGGCATCCTGGAATCGGGCGGGCTGATGATCCTGCCGGACTATCGCATGGGGCTCCTGCTGTTCCGGCTCTATGACCTGACGCAGAAACTGGCCCGTGGCCTGCCCTGGCTCAACGCCGAGTATTCGCAGACCGTCACCGACCTGCTGACCCCGCAGAAGATGAGCAACCGCTTCGGGGCCAGGGGGCTGGGCCTGGAGATCGAGGCCATGGGGCCGCGTCCGGGCGGCACAGACGGGCGCGTCACCCTGCTCGACGAGTTCATCGTCCTGCATGATGTTCCCCATGATGTGTATCTGCCGGAGCGCTACGCCGAGCTGCTCCGCAGCCAGTACGCGGCCCACGGGCTCGCGCGCCGGTTCCTGCCTGGACAGAAGTCCGCAGGCGCCACGCGCTGGGAGCGCTCGGAACTGCCCATGGCCAATCTGGCCAAGATCCAGGTGACGGTGATCGGGGCGGACCTGGACGCGGTGCTGCGCCAGGCCGCGCAGATGGGCAGCGCCCACGCCCTGCACCTGCACCTGCCGTTGGCGGACCCGGGCCTGCCCTGGGCCGTGGAGCTTGCGCGCGCGCATGGGTTTTGGCTGGGCGGGCTGCTGCCCCTGTGGAACGACACCGACGTGCTGCTGCTGCAGAAGCTGGCTGGTCGCCCGGACTTCGACGCGCCGCAGTTGCTGACCCCGGAGGTGCAGGAGCTTATGCGGCGTGTGCGTGCGGATTACGAGGCCCTGCGCGGCGCCGATACCCTGCTGTGAGGAGCGGGAGCGCTGGCGGACCTGCCGACCCAGGCCGGGCTTTTCTCTTGCCTCGGGCCGCGCGAGGGGGCAGAATTCCGCGCGCACCCGGGTTATACGCCTTTGGGAACACAGCGGCACAGAGCCGGGAGGAATTCCTATGACCAAGAAGATGTGGGGCGGACGCTTCGAGGGGGCCGCAGCGGCCTCGGTGGAGCAGTACACCCAGTCCGAGAGTTTTGACCGGGCGCTGTACCGCGAGGACATCCTGGGCTCCAAGGCCCACGCAGAGATGTTGGGCCAGGCCGGGATCATCACGCCCGAGGAAGCCAGGGCGCTCTGCGCCGGGTTGGACCAGGTGCTGGCCGAGATCGAGGCCGGGACCTTCGTGTGGAAGCGCGAGCTGGAAGACGTGCACATGAACATCGAGCGCAGGCTGACGGAGATCGTCGGGCCTGTGGGTGGCAAGTTGCATACGGCCAGGAGCAGGAACGACCAGGTGGCCCTGGATTTCCGGCTGCACGTCTCGGCCCGGCTGGACGTGTGGAGTACTGCGCTGGCCCGGCTGGTCGGCGTCATCGCCAACCGCGCCGAGGAGCATGCCCAGACCCTTCTGCCCGGCTGCACGCATTTGCAGCCCGCCCAGCCCGTGAGCCTGGCCCAGCACCTGCTGGCCTACGCCCAGATGTTCCGGCGCGACCATGCGCGCGTGGCCGACTGCCTGAAGCGGGTGCGCGTGTCGCCGCTGGGCGCCGCGGCCCTGGCCGGCACCACGCATCCC
>Ga0209800_10002600_pt1 | contig 15695 bp, 16 predicted proteins | sample Higcelweek8metaG_FD_187174 | JGI IMG/M metagenome (GOLD analysis project Ga0209800, IMG submission 187174) | Freshwater pond sediment microbial communities from the University of Edinburgh, under environmental carbon perturbations - High... | ecosystem: Environmental > Aquatic > Freshwater >...
GAACCCCTTGAACATTGAACGCCGCAGGCATTGAACTTTTCAAACCCAAAACTCTTCCAAACCCCAAACCCTTAAAACCCATTTGAACCTTTTGAACGCCGAAGGCAATTGAACCCTTGAACTTTTGAACGCCACTGGCAATTGAACCCTTGAACGCCGCAGGCAATTGAATCCTTGAACGCCGCAGGCATTGAACTCTTCAAACCCGAAACTCTTCAAACCCTTCAAACCCTTCCAACCCCTTAAAAAATGTGCGGTCGTTTTTCCCTAACTTCCAATGAAGCTGAACTCAACCTTCGTTTTGAGCTCGAAGGTGGCGCGGCTCCTTATGTTCCGCGATATAACGGGGCTCCGACCCAGTTGCTGGCGGTTATCACAAACGAAAATCCGGGCAAGCTGAGTTATCACCGCTGGGGACTTATTCCGCCCTGGGCAAAAGATATTTCAATCGGCAATAAAATGATAAATGCACGTGCCGAAACCATTACCGAAAAACCTTCGTTTCGTGCGCCATTATTCAGCAAGCGTTGCCTGGTGCCGGCGGATGGATTTTACGAATGGCAGCAGGATACAGGCAAACAACCATACCTCATTTTTGTAAAAACCAATCCCATTTTTGCTATGGCCGGTTTATGGGAACGGTGGAAATCGCCTGATGGCGGAACCATTGATTCCTTTAGCATTATCACTACCGAAGCCAATAGTTTTATGAAACCCATTCACAGCCGTATGCCTGTAATCCTGAAAAAGGAAGATGAAAAAGCCTGGCTTTCAGCGAAAAATGCTGATGCCATTCTTGAGCTTCTCAAGCCTTTTCCATCCGAGGAAATGGATGCCTATCCTGTATCGAAGCTGGTGAATTCACCACGAAATGATGGACCGGAGGTGTGGGAGAAAGGGTGATGCAAAGAGTGGGAGAAGGGGGACAAGGAGAAGGGGAGACCGGGAGACAAGGAGAATTGCAAACCGACATCCGAAATTTGACATCCCACATTTTACCCAGTGACAAGGAGAGGGGAGACCTGGCGAAACTTTATCACTCCACTTTTATCCATTTGCCCGAATCTACAATTTTCCCTTTGGTAACTATACGCCAGACATACATCCCAGTTGGCAAGTTGTTAGTGTTTATCTGTTGATGACTGGCTGTTATTTGCATTTCTTGCATTTTTATCCCTTGTAAATCATACAGTTGGAAGTAGTTGCCGAGGACCTGTGGTCCCGATTCCAGGTGTAGAATACTGGTACCCGGGTTTGGAAAAACTATAGCTGAATGAATGGCCATATTTGATTCGTCTGCTGAAGTGAATATACCAGTTGAGTCCAACTTTAGACAAAAGATATCGTATTCCTGGTTTTGGGTTTGATAATCGTACCGGTTGCCGCTAACAAAACATCCCCCATCTTTGAGTGCTGTAATTTGCCACACAAAATAGTAAGCATCAAACCCGAAATAATACTGCCATTGCAAATCAAGGTTCGAATTGAATTTTGAAACAACAAAATAATTGTAAATCGCTGGATAAAATGACCAGGGGTACTCCCTGTAATGGGCTGTATAAATGTAATTTGTATCAACAAAATCAAAGTTTCGTGACAAAGCAGGGTACGAAATCGTGTCATTTTCCGAATCTCCTGAATGGTTCAAAACAACATGCGAAAGAAACACCTGTTTTACAGGTTGCAATGCATTTTCAAGTTTTTCAATGCAATATTCCTCCGTAAGATATACCGGAGAGGCATTAAACCAAATACGCTTTGCCCGCCCTCCTACCAATATACTATTGTTAAAAGGTCTGATATGGGAATAAAAAGCGCATGAGCCTGGTAATGAATCTTGTTTTACATACTGGAGGTTAGTATCAAGGGTAATGATATAATTAAAGGCATATCCGATTATACCATTGAAATACCCATCTGAAGTAAAGTAATATCCGTCAGATTCAGGTTTTTCCATGATCGAAAAAACGTAAGATGAATTTTGTGGGACAATCTGATTAAACGAGATCGAATCGCCGTTTAATGAAGATTTAAGGATCAGTACTTTTTTATGGAGCATATCGTCAATTAAAGATACTATATGCCCGTTTTTGGTTTGAATGGCATCGCGCAATCCCCATATATAGAGTGAATCGGGCAAGTTAATTTCGGCACTGGATAGGGAATCGAGATTACTGTTAAAAGTATAATAGAGTATTTTATTGTTAGCGGTGAACGCATTATTTACACCTTGATCAAAGGAGGCTCCAATTGCAACAAATTGCTCTGCCTGGCCAAAAGGCTGTGGTAGTTTTATAACCCGTGAGTAGGAATAATAATTTTCCGCACTTTTTATTATCCGGTTTGCTAAAGTATCTCCCTGCTGATTTAACTTTAAAAACGAAACATAATTTGTTGAATCATGATCAACATAATTTGTTTGAATCATGATTATATCGCCACTTTCGGTTTCAACCACTTCATCCGGAAACTCTTCAGCCGGGGTGCGCAGTACTTTAAAATAGTTTGTCTGGCTGTATGCGAGCGAAAAAAATAAAATGCAAAGTATTAAGGTAAAAGTTTTTTTCAATACGAGTCTACTTGTTTTCATTGAATATAAAATTGAATTATTATTAATTTATTGCTTAATTTTTCAACAATACACAAATCAGGGCATTCAGTAGCCGCTAATTTGCTGTTATGAAACTATTGCAGCTAAGGTGGGTGATCAGACCTCACACACACACACACACTCTCTCTCTCTCTCTCTACAGAAATAAGTTATTCCGGATTGTATAGTAAAAATTATCGATTTCATTTAAAACGCTTTATGGTTTTCGGCAAATAGCATAAGTACTAATGAACCATCAAATATATAATTATTTTTAATATGAGCGAATTTTTATCTAAATCTTTAAAACACGGGTTTCATTTTGTAATTTTAAAACCTCAAAACATGATATCTTATGAAGAAATTCGCAATAATCCTTGCCGGTTGCGGCGTATATGACGGTGCCGAAATACACGAAGCCGTAATGAGTATGTTTGCTGTAATGAAAAACGGCGCTGAATACCAGCTTTTTGCACCGGATATTGCCCAGCATCATGTAATTAACCACCTTACCGGCACCGAAATGCCCGAAACCCGTAATGTGCTGATTGAAAGTGCCCGGATTGCCCGTGGCAAAATCAAACCGCTTACCGAACTCGATATGCGCGATTTTGATGCGATGCTCTTCCCCGGTGGCTTTGGAGTAGCCAAAAACTTATGCTCTTTTGCCTTTAAAGGATCTGATTGTGACGTTCATCCTCAGGTCAGCAAAGTGGTGCGCGAAGCTGTAAGTTTACGCAAACCTATTGGAGCATTATGTATTTCGCCGGTTATCCTTGCCAGTATTTTAGGCGATGTTGAAATTACCATTGGCAGCGACAAAGGCACTGCTGCTGCCGTGGAGAAAATGGGCGCAAAACATACAAATACCTCTCACGGTCAAGTCGTGACCGATCACAAGCACAAAGTCTTCACAACACCCTGTTATATGCTCGATGCCACTATCCTTCAAATAGCTGAAGGCGCTGATAATATTGTAAAAGCGATGCTTAAGGAAATGTAATCTGAGTCCTGAACTTTGCAAAGTCTATCCCCCAAAGTGAATGTGTTTTAACATTGATTAATCAATCAGTATTGGAATTTACTCAGGATCGATAGTAAAAGAGTGATTATTTGTTTAAGATATATCTCTTGCTTGGTTAAAAAGCAGAATTTTGCCACAGGTACAGTCTATTGCCCTTTTCTAAAAATCATGTTGTTAGGGGCCCTTCTCCTTGAGGAGAAGGTGCCGAAGGCGGATGAGGTGAGAAAGTCAAAGAATCCAATCTCTAAGAAAATCATGTAGTCAGCCGTCCTTCTCCTTGAGGAGAAGGTGCCGAAGGCGGATGAGGTGAAAATTGAAGGAGATTAATCCAACTAAAGTACTCGTCAAAGCCGATTCTTCACCATCTCCAACACTTCCCCATGATCAAAAGCCAGCGGAGGTAAGTCATGCAGCGGAAACCAGCACGCATTTGCAGCATCATCTCCCGCTTCAGGTTCAGGCGTATTTTCGTCGGTATAACCAATAAATGCTGTTGTGATGGTACGGTGGCGCGGATCGCGGTCCACTTTGCTGAAAGTGTGAAATTGTTCAAGTTCAATACCGGTAATTCCTGTTTCTTCCTGAAGTTCGCGCAAGGCAGTTACTTCGAGAGTTTCGTCCATATCTAAAAATCCACCGGGCAGCGCCCACATTCCTTCAAAAGGAGGATGTTTGCGTTCGATTAAAAGCACTTCCCGTTGATTATCAGTGATTTTAATAACAATAATATCAGCGGTTACCGCCGGACGGGGATATTCGTAACTATAGTTCATTTGATATAAATCTTTTCGGATGTGTGTGCTTGTTCTTTTTTAACCACGAAGGCACAGAAGACACAGAGTTTAACAGAGTTATTTTTAACCACATAGGCACTGAGGGCACTTAGGTTCACTAAGAAATTATTCTTTCGGTATAGTGTCTGTCAACGCAAAATTCTCAAACGTCCTCTCCGTGTCTCTCTGTGGCCTCAGTGCCTCCGTGGTTTACTATTTGCACTAAAAGCCATTATTCTTCATCGTCTTCACTATTTGTATTTCCTTTTTCTGTCCCGGGTGCTCCGGCAACAACCAATACAATTTCACCTTTCGGAGGATGTGCTTTGTACCATGAGGCAAGTTCGATTAATGTTCCGCGTCGGTTTTCCTCGTAAATTTTTGTGAGTTCCCGCGAAACACAAGCCTGTCTTTCAGGTCCGAGATGTTCGGCCAACTGCTCCAGGCTTTTCACCAGTCGGAAAGGAGATTCGTACAAAATAAAAGTATATGGTTGCTTTGCTAGTTCTTTCAAACGGGTCTGCCGGCCTTTTTTATGAGGCAGAAATCCTTCGAACTGAAAACGATCGCACGGCAGTCCTGAATTAACCAATGCCGGCACAAATGCGGTAGGACCGGGCAGGCATTCCACGTCAATTCCGGCTTGAATGCAGGCACGTGTCAGCAAAAAACCCGGATCGGAAATTCCCGGTGTACCGGCATCCGAAATCAGAGCCATGGTGGTTCCTTCCTTAATCTGCCGCACCAGGCTTTCAGCCATTTTGTGTTCGTTAAACTGGTGATGGGAAAGCACTTTTTTGTCGATTTCGTAATGACGAAGTAATTTCGAGGAAGTCCGCGTATCTTCGGCCAGTATTATATCCACTTCCTTCAATATCCGTAACGCCCGGAGAGTAATATCCTCAAGGTTGCCGATAGGAGTGGGGATGAGGTAAAGTTTCATGGTTCAGGGGGTTTCTGGTTGGAAGAGTTTGAAGGGTTTCTGGTTTCAGGTTTTAAGTTTCAGGTATCAAGAGTTTGAAATGTTTGAAGAGTTTGAAGGGTTTGAAATGTTAGAAGGGTTTTGAAGGGTTTTGAAGGGTTTGAAGAGTTTGAAATGTTTGAAGGGTTTGAAGAGTTTCTGGATTCAAGTGATAATCGGTAAAAACACTATTCACTATTCACTTTTCTCTCCGAATCCATCCATAAAATCCCTCATCAATCTGAAAATATCGTTGTACTCCGAAAGCGGGAGTTTGCTGCTCTGATCATCCGGATTATGGTATTCGGTAAATTCCTTGCCGAGTGAGTAGATAAAAACTGCCGGAACGCCTTTCTGGTAAAAAGGGCAATGATCGCTGTTACACGATTCGCCCCGCTCCTTCACCGTGAGGATGTATTCGTTATCTGCGTTAATTTTTACCATGCGGTCATACTCATCCCTGAATTTTGTGGCATTAACCATAGTTATCCCTTCGCTTCCGGTGCCGACCATATCAAGGTTTACCAGGAATTTTACCTTTTTCAGATCAACGGGCGGATAGGCGGCACAGTATTTTGCGCCCATCAGTCCGGCTTCTTCACCACTTAAAAGAATGAAAGCAATCGAATAATATGGCTGATTTTCCGGCTGCGAATAATGCCTCGCCAGGTCGGTAACCATGGCTGTTCCGCTTGCATTATCGTTGGCTCCCGGGTAATATACCTCGCTACCCATGCGGCCAAGATGATCGTAGTGCGCCGTAAAAACTAGAAAAGTATCAGGCTGCACCAAGCCTTTAACATACCCCATTACATTTGATGTTTTGTGCTGAGGTACAAATTCCGATTCCACTTCAAGGGTGAAATCTTTCAGTTTTTTAGGCAGCGCTTCACGTTTCAGGTCAATAACGGTATAATTTCGAACTTTAAAGCCAATCATCACGCTGCCTGTAAGCTTTGTTTCACTGATATAAATAAGTCCGGGCGCTTTCAGGAAATTGTAATATTTCAGCGAATCGAGAATTGAAAGTGCCTTTTTATCCTCAATTCCTTTTTTATCAATCAGCACAAATTTATTGCTGTAGTCGCGTGAGGAAAATTTCTTTAGCTTTTTGGCATCTGAAAGAATCTGCGGTGTAAGCGTCACAACCTTGTAAGTCCCTTTCATATCGGGCGTGGCAGCCCAGACCTGGAAATCGGAACCCGCCTGCAGCCTTTCGCCATTGGCAAAAGCCTCAAGTTTCCCCGGTAATGTATTCATCGGGAAAGTATAGGTTTGTTTATAGTTTTTTGCCAGCGGGAGCAACCGCAGTTTTTCAAATTCGGCGGATAAAAACTGCGCTGCAATTTTGTCACCCTCAGCCACATAACCCCGTCCGTGCATGCCCGGAGCCGCCAGGGTATCAATTAACGAACGTGCATAATTCAGATTCTGCGCAACAGCCATCTGCGCAAGCAAAATAAGTATGACAGGTAAAAGTTTCAACTTCACTTTACGAATTTTGATGTCATTATTATTAAAGTTACAAGTTTCATGTTTTCTTCTGAAACTTGAAACCAGAAACCAGAAACTCTTCAAACTTTTCAACCGAGCGCAGCGAGCTCAGCGCAGCTAAACCCTTCTAAATAAACCTTCTCTTAACAAAATCCTTCAATCTCTGCAGTGTTTCAGCTTTATTCTGCCATTCCGCCGAGTGGTATTTCTGCAATATCCATCCGGCCTCGTCAGCATTAACGGCTTTGTTTATGCGCGTAATGGCCTCCTCATATTGGGCTGGATTGTTACCGAATAATTCGTTTATAAATGTGAATTTATCATTTAGTCCAATGCCTGTGGCAAGGTCGGCAATGGGTTGAAATTGCATGCGTCCGCCGACAAAACTGCTGGCCGGTGATGCCGCCATAGTTTCGCTCAGCGATTTATTTTGATTAGTAAACCTGTCGGCCAGCAATGAGGATTCTGGCTTTTCAGTGTTTTGAATTTGCGTGGTTGTTAATTCTGGTGATTTCTGTATTTCAGTCGTTTCTGTTTCAGACTGAACTTGATTGTCAACTAAACTGGAATGATTAGTTTCTGTTTCTTCAGGTTCCGAATCGTTTTCGATTTCAGTGATATTTTCAGAATCATTTTCAGAAACATTTTTCGTCTCCGGCTCAGTTTCCGGTTCAGCAACAAATTCAGTTGTAGCTTCCGGTTCAGCTTCCATTATGGTTTCAGGCTCATTTTCAGGTTGTGGTTTCTGATATTCAACTGTTGCAGTTTCTTCTTGCGGAACAGGGCTATTGCTTTCGACAACTTCAGCTGATTTATTCTGCACATGAGTATTTACAGATGCTGCAACAGTAACTTCCGGTTTAGCCTGATCCTTTTGCAAGTTGAGATTTACCTGACCGATGGTTTTAAATGTATCGTACAGTTTGCGCAAATCATCAAGTAAAAGGTCGAGCTCAACTTGCGAAATCTGTCCTGCCGGAACATATAACTGGTTGTATCGCGAAACTACTTTTCTGATCAGATTGTCGGCATCGCGGGTTAAAAGGTTCAAATCCATTTTATTATGAATAGTTAATGATTATTTTTAAAACAGGAAATCTGTTTATGTTACTTGTGAAATCTTTTTCAATACGTTTTCTGCAATCTTTTTTTTGATGCTTACTATACTGAAAGTGTGCTGTTATGTCCGCTTCTGTTGATAAATCTTCTCCTGCGCATGAAGGGTTGACCCTGCTAAGAAACAATTATTTCATTAAGTTTGCGTTCCATAACAAGGGCTAAAATTAGCAAAGAATAAACTACGCGGCATATGTTTCTTGAAAAATCCACTAACAATCCATCACAGAGCAGAGGCGGCTGGATCGAAGTAGTTGTTGGCTCCATGTTCTCGGGTAAAACCGAGGAACTGATCCGCAGGCTCAACCGTGCGCGGATTGCTAGGCAAAGGGTGGAGATTTTCAAGCCGGAAATAGATAAACGTTATGATGAAACAAATGTTGTTTCGCACAACGAAAACAGTATCCGCTCCATTCCTGTTCAAAATGCTTCGCAGATTTTACTCTATATCGACGGCATGGATGTGGTGGGTATTGACGAAGCTCAATTCCTTGATGACGATCTTCCTGCAGTGTGCAACTACATTGCCAACCAGGGCATAAGGGTTATTGTGGCCGGTCTGGATATGGATTTCCAGGGGAAACCCTTCGGGCCTATACCGGCGCTGATGGCTACTGCCGAATATGTTACCAAAGTTCATGCTATCTGTATGCGCTGCGGCGACCTGGCGCACTATTCGCATCGGACTAATGCCAGCGAAAAGCTTGTGCAGCTTGGCGAAAAAGATAATTACGAACCCCTTTGCAGGAAATGTTATACGGATTCGAAAACAGGGTTTAAAGACTGACAAGGGGACAAGGCGAGGGGCGACAAGGCGAGGGGCGACAAGGTGAGGGGAGACCTGGCGAGGGGCGACATGGCGAACTTCAGTCTGCCTTCTTCCAACTCCGGTCTTTGGTCTTCCGACTTCCGACTTCGGTCTTCCAGCCTCCCAACTCCAATTACTGCCTGATATCATATTCAACCAATCCGAACAAATCAAAAACCAACCCCAACCCCCATACTTCATTATGAAAAACATTTTCCTCTTTGCCATAGTATTGCTGGTTATTGTTTCCTGTACGTCAAAACCAAAGGATACACTCGTAACTATTTCAACTTCCTACGGCGATATTGTTGTAAAACTTTACGACAGTACCGCAAAGCATAAGCAGAATTTCATAAACCTGGCTGAAGTTGGTTATCTGGATGGGACCTTGTTTCACCGTGTGATCGAAAAATTCATGATTCAGGGTGGCGATCCTACCTCGCGAAATGCCAAACCAGGTATTTTGTTAGGCGATGGCGATACAAATTATACCATACCCTTCGAGTATGTGCCTTCCTATCTGCATAAACGTGGAGCCTTTGCCGCTGCCCGCGAAAACGACGACGAAAATCCTTTAAAAGCTTCTTCTGCATCGCAGTTTTACATTGTGCAAGGCAAAGTTTTTAATAACGACGAACTCGATGCCGTTGAACTTAAAGTGGAACGCCGTACGAAGCAATACATTATGATGGATCTGCTGAAAAAGGAAGGAAAGGAAGACGAACTGAAAGCTTTCCGCAAAATGGTCGATAGCCGCGATACAGCAAATATCCGCCTGATGATCGAAAATTACCGTAATGCTGTCGAAGCACAGTATTTGCGCACAAAACCCTATAAAATTACAGAAGAACAGCGCCGCGTTTATACTACTGTTGGCGGAACGCCCCACCTCGACGGCGCTTACACTGTTTTTGGCGAAGTTGTGAGTGGCATGGAAATTGTTGATCAGATAGCTGCCGTTAAGACTGACACAAACGACCGGCCTGTGATAGATATTCCGATGACAGTAAAAATTAACAGATAAGGTTAGGGGAAGATCAGGAAATAAATACCAAAATCCAAAACCTTCAAACTCTCCAAACATTTCAAACACTTCAAACCTTTAAATCCTAAAACTGCCCTGACAAAATAAAATTTTAATAAAACCGTTTACACACAAATAAAACTAAAACAAGTATGAAACGTTCAATCTTTTTAACATTAACACTTACATTCCTTTTTATGATGGAACTCGACGCACAGAAAATGACCAAAGTGCTCATACACACCGATATGGGTGATATTAAAGTTGCTCTTTATAATGATACTCCAAAACACCGCGACAATTTCGTAAAACTTGCCAAAGAAGGTTTTTACAACGGATCGCCATTTCACCGCGTTATTAAAGGATTTATGGTACAGGGCGGAGGTGCTCCTGCCGGTAAAACTGAAGTAACTTACCGCGTTCCTGCCGAAATTCTGCCAAATCATTTCCATAAAAAAGGAGCTCTTGCTGCTGCTCGTATGGGCGACCAGGTAAATCCTAAAAAAGAATCGTCAGGCTCACAGTTTTACCTTGTGCAGGGCGAAAAATATACGGATGCACAGTTAACACAATTTGAAGCGCAGATGGGTAAAAAATTCAGTCCTGAGCAACGCACAGCATATATAACTGTTGGCGGAACACCTCATCTTGATGCAGGTTATACCGTTTTTGGCGAAGTAATCGAAGGGATGGATGTAATTGATAAAATTGCAGCCGTTCAAACCGGTGCCGGCGATAAACCCGTTAAAGAAATTAAAATGACAATGAAAGTGCTATAGAAAAAAGTACTTTAACTTTTAGTAAAAGGATCCATATTTAAAGTATGGGTCCTTTTTTTATAAATATAAATCATTGATAATGAGTTATTAAAAGATATATTTTAATATGAAAATATTTTTTTTTGAAAAAATACCGGAAATTCAAAAATCGTTGTAAATTTGCAGATTCTTAGAAGAGAATAATTCTCCTAAAAGATTAAATCAATCATTATGCTTTCAGAAATCAGATCAAGGTTGATAGAAAAAGGATTGCGTGTTACTCCTCAGCGGGTAGCCATTTATGATGCGATACTTAAACTCAGGAGCCATCCGACTGCTGATGAAATAATCGCAATAATTAAGAAAGATCAGCCTCATATTGCTACCGGCACTGTATATAAAGTTCTGGATTCATTGGTCGAAAATGGCTTAATAGTAAAAGTTAAAACTGAAAAGGACATTATGCGTTACGATGCGATTACCGAAAATCATCACCACTTGTATTGCGCTGAATCCAACCGGATCGAAGATTATTTTGACAAGGATTTAAACGAATTGATTGGCAATTATTTTGAGCAGAATGGGATTCCTCATTTTGAAATTGAAGATATCAAGCTTCAGATAATTGGCAAGTTCACCCAAAACGGGCAGTAGCTCTTAACTCCTTTCGGATTTAAGAATGCTAAACGATTGGTTACCTGAATCGGAATGCTTTTTTCACCTCATTAAAAACCAAAACGTATTAAAATGGAAGATAACTCAAACAATGTAAGCAAATGCCCTGTAACGGGGGCAACTGGCAAACACAGTGTTGGAGCTGGCGGCACCAAAAACCGCGACTGGTGGCCTAAGCAGTTAAAATTGAACACTCTGCGACAACACTCCCCGTTATCCAATCCAATGGGAGACGATTTTAATTATGCCGAAGAATTCAAGAGCCTGGATCTGGAAGCTATTAAAAAAGACCTGCATAAACTAATGACCGACTCGCAGGAATGGTGGCCGGCTGATTTCGGCCATTATGGTCCGCTGTTTATCCGGATGGCATGGCACAGTGCTGGAACCTATCGCACAGGCGATGGCCGTGGCGGAGCTGGTGGCGGACAGCAACGCTTTGCCCCGCTTAACAGTTGGCCCGATAATGTGAACCTCGATAAGGCACGAAGATTGCTTTGGCCAATTAAGCAAAAGTATGGCCGCAAAATATCCTGGGCGGATTTGATGATCCTTGCCGGTAATGTGGCCCTGGAATCCATGGGATTTAAAACTTTTGGATTCGGTGGTGGACGCGAAGATGTGTGGGAACCGGAAGAGGACATTTTCTGGGGTTCCGAAACCAAGTGGCTGGAAGATAAAGATCGCTATTCCGGCGAACGCGACCTCGACAATCCGCTTGCAGCAGTGCAAATGGGATTAATTTATGTGAATCCGGAAGGGCCAAACGGGAACCCTGATCCGCTTGCAGCGGCCAAAGATATCCGCGAAACATTTGCCCGCATGGCGATGGATGACGAAGAAACCGTGGCACTTATTGCAGGTGGCCATACTTTTGGCAAAACCCACGGAGCCGGTGATGTGGCTTATGTTGGACCCGAACCGGAAGCTGCCGGCATCGAAGAGCAGGGATTCGGCTGGAAAAGTTCGTTTGGCTCTGGAAAAGGAGGCGACACCATATCCAGCGGATTGGAAGTTACCTGGACACAGACTCCCTCCAAGTGGAGTTATTACTTCTTCGAAAACCTGTTTAATTTCGAATGGGAACTTACAAAAAGCCCTGCAGGCGCGCATCAGTGGGTTGCAAAAAATGCCGGTAAAGTAACGCCCGATGCTCACGATCCATCGAAAAAGCATTTCCCAACCATGCTTACCACTGATCTTTCGTTGCGTTTCGATCCTGTTTATGAAAAAATTTCAAGGCGTTTCTACGAACATCCTCTCGAATTTGCCGATGCTTTTGCCCGTGCATGGTTCAAGCTTACTCACCGCGATATGGGCCCGCGGACACGCTATCTCGGACCCGAAGTGCCTGAAGAAGAGCTCATCTGGCAGGATCCGATTCCGGCTGTTGATCATGCATTGATTGATGAAGCAGATATTGCATCATTAAAAACAACCGTATTGAAATCAGGGCTTCCCGTCTCGCAATTGGTGTCAACGGCTTGGGCTTCGGCTTCTACCTTCCGTGGATCCGACAAGCGTGGTGGCGCTAATGGTGCCCGTATCCGTCTAGCGCCTCAAAAGGATTGGGCTGTTAATGATCCTTCTCAGTTAAAGAACGTGCTCGAAACGCTTGAAGGCCTTCAAAAGGAATTCAACAATGCAAGGCTTGACGAAAAAAGGGTTTCTCTTGCCGACCTTATTGTATTGGCAGGTTGTGCCGGTGTTGAAAAAGCGGCCAAAGATGCAGGTTTTGATGTAACCGTTCCTTTTACCCCCGGGCGAATGGATGCCTCACAGGAGCAAACCGACGTGGAATCTTTTGAAGTACTGGAGCCGGCAGCCGATGGTTTTCGCAATTATTTAAGGACAAAATACTCCATATCAACCGAAGAATTACTGGTGGATAAAGCTCAATTGCTCACACTTACTGCTCCTGAAATGACAGTTCTGCTGGGCGGCATGCGTGTTTTGAACACAAATTTCGATAATTCAAAACATGGTGTTTTTACAAAACGTCCTGAAGTTCTTACCAACGATTTCTTTGTAAACCTGCTCGATATGAGTACAGCCTGGATGCCGGCATCGGATGACAAAGAAACTTTTACCGGGCGCGATCGCAAAACAGGCGAAGTAAAATGGACAGGAACCCGCGCTGATCTTGTGTTTGGCTCAAACTCAGAACTCAGGGCCCTGGCCGAAGTTTACGGAAGTACGGATGCACAGGAAAAGTTTATCAGGGATTTTGTTGCTGCCTGGAACAAAGTGATGAACCTTGATCGCTTCGATCTGGCTTGATTTTTAGCAAAAACCATTTTTGAAAACCTCTTCGCAGCATTGGTTGAAGATTAAGAATGACAATTCGACCGGTTAGCAAAAAAATTGAACGATCTGCTAAAAATCCGACGACCGTTTCTGTAAACAGCAATCCCTCGACAGAAGTAAAACTATGGCCTCAGGCCGATCAACATACTAATTATCAACAACAATTTAATTTAAAAATCAATTACAATGGAAGAAAATCAAATTATCGCAATGCCGCGTATCGGCGATGCAGCCCCTGAATTTAAGGCTGTTACAACTCAAGGTGAAATCAATTTCCCTTCGGATTATAAAGGAAGCTGGGCAATTCTTTTCAGTCATCCTGCTGATTTTACCCCGGTTTGTACCTCGGAATTTATGACTTTCGCAAGCCTGGAATCAAAGTTTGAACAAGCTAACTGCAAACTGGTTGGCCTATCGGTTGACGGGTTATACAGTCATATAGCCTGGTTGCGCACCATCAAAGAAAAAATCGAGTACAAAGGAATGAAAGATGTGGAAGTTAAATTCCCACTTATCGAGGACATTACCATGGACGTAGCCAAAAAGTACGGTATGATGATGCCTGGCGAAAGCAGCACCAAAGCAGTAAGAGCAGTTTTCTTTGTTGATCCTAAGGGGATTATCCGTGCTATTATTTATTATCCGTTAAGTCTGGGACGTAATTTCGACGAACTTTACAGGGCTTTGATTGCAATGCAGACAGCCGATGCGTTCTCCATTGCTACTCCTGCTGACTGGCGTCCGGGTGATGATGTAATTGTTCCACCTGCTGGTTCGTGCGGTGTTGCCAAGGATCGCATGGAAAACAAAGAGGAAATGAAATGTTACGACTGGTTCTTCTGTACCAAGAAAATTTCAGAAGAAACGGTAATGAATGCAATCCTTAAAAAATAGTTTTTCCGTTACTCCTGGCAAACCGGATAAATGTATTCTTGCTTGCTTTGAAATAAAGGAACCTGTTGATAAAGGAACAGATAAATTACAATTTCAGAAGGATCCGGCGATTAAATTCCGGGTCCTTTTTTACTTACAGGCAGAGAGCTTTTTGGTTCTCAATCATAATGACGGATGAAGTAAGAAAATAAAAAACTTTTCCCGACCTTTGCACAGCGGTGCTTTTAAGTGCCCGATTTAAGATTGATAAGCGTATGAAAGACAAAATCAACCAGTTACTCGAAGAAGTAAAGCAGTTTAATGCCGATAGTGCCGACCACCTGGAGCAGTTCCGTATTCGTTTCCTGGGCCGTAAAGGCCTTTTGCAGGATATGTTCGATGCGTTTAAAGAACTTCCCGGCGATCAGAAACGCGATGTAGGTCAGTTACTTAACGTACTCAAAAATGCTGCACAGGATAAAGTAACGGCCCTGAAAGAGTCATTCGAAGGCAATGCTTCTGCTGAAGTTTCGTATGATGATCTCACCAGACCGGTTGGTTTCCGCGAACCAGGCACACGCCATCCACTTTCCATCGTTCGTAACGAAATGATCAGTATTTTCACCCGCCTGGGTTTTACTGTTAACGAAGGACCCGAAATTGAAGACGACTGGCATAATTTCTCGGCGCTTAATTTCCCGCCCGAACATCCGGCCCGCGATATGCAGGATACTTTCTTTATCGAAAAAGACCCCGATATTGCACTGCGCACGCATACTTCGAGCGTTCAGATCCGCGTGATGGAAAATACGAAACCGCCTATCCGTGCTATTTTCCCCGGAAGGGTTTTCCGCAACGAGGCCATCTCGGCACGTGCGCATTGTTTTTTCCATCAGGTAGAAGGATTGTATATCGACCGCAATGTTTCATTCGCGGATTTAAAGCAGACGTTACTCTATTTCTCCCGCGAAATGTTTGCCCCCGACACGCAAATCAGGCTGCGACCTTCGTACTTTCCTTTTACTGAGCCATCAGCTGAAATGGATATTTCTTGCAACTTATGCGGAGGTAAAGGCTGCGGTTTCTGCAAATATACCGGCTGGGTCGAAATATTGGGTTGCGGTATGGTTGATCCTGCAGTACTCGAAAACTGCGGTATTGACAGCAAAGAATATTCCGGTTATGCTTTCGGAATGGGCATTGAGCGTATTACCAATCTCAAGTTCCAGGTAAAAGATTTGCGAATGTTCAGCGAAAATGACTTGCGTTTCCTGAAGCAGTTTGAATCGGCA
>Ga0209800_10002602_pt1 | contig 15683 bp, 17 predicted proteins | sample Higcelweek8metaG_FD_187174 | JGI IMG/M metagenome (GOLD analysis project Ga0209800, IMG submission 187174) | Freshwater pond sediment microbial communities from the University of Edinburgh, under environmental carbon perturbations - High... | ecosystem: Environmental > Aquatic > Freshwater >...
AGGCCGATCTCCATCAGGCTCGGGAAATAGCGCTGACTGGACGGAAGCTGCCAGTTGAAGGCCACGATGGACACGTTGAAGCGGTTTAAGATGATGCCCAGCACGGTGAGCGCGCTGGTCCACTTGCACAGGGCGATGTTCTTTTCGCGGCTGGCGATGGCGTAGAGCAGGCTCGGCAGGGCCACGAAGCCCAGGACCTCGAGCAGCCACCAGGCGCCCCAGCCCGTGGCCAGGTAGTGCCAGTTGTTGTCGTAGGCCACGGCCACCAGCTTCACGCAGAAGTAGGCGGCCAGCGCCATGGAGGCGCCGCGGGCAAAGCCCAGGATCACGCCATCGTGCTCCTCCTGGTAGGTCTTGTCCATCATGTGGTGCCAGGGCTTGTGGGCCAGGGTGCCCTCCAGGATGACCATGGACAGGCCCGCCGGGATGCTGGACACGAAGAACAGGATCGCCAGGTAGGGCGAGTACCAGAGCGGATGGATCTTGCTCGGCACGGCGATGTACAGCGCGCCCAGCGAGCTCTGGTGCAGGGTCGACAGGACCACGCCGAACACGGTCAGGGCCAGGGTCAGCTTGTGGATCTTGTTGCGCAGGGCCTTCATGCCCAGCCACTCGAACAGGGCCGGGGAGAACTCGATGGCCAGCACGGTGACGTACAAAAAGACGCACAGGCCCACTTCGTACAAAAGCGAGGTGGTGCCGGGGCTGACGAAGATGGGGTACACCAGGCGGTAGGGGCGGCCCACGTCGAAGTGCAGGGCGAAGACCACCAGGGCGTAGCCCAAAAAGGCCGTGAGGATGGCCGGGCGCACCGCCGAATGGTATTTCTTGAGCCCGAAGAGGTAGCAGGCCGAGCTTGCGGTGTAGCCGCCGGCCGCCAGCGCGACGCCGCACAACAGGTCGAAGCCGATCCAAATGCCCCAGGGGTTGTTGTCGTCCAGGTTGGTCACGTAGCCCAGGCCCTTGGTGAACCGGAGCACGGTGATCACCAGGCCGAAGGCCAGGAAGATCCCGGTGATGATGTTCACCGGGGTGAACAGGGTCTTGTTGTTTTCGGTGCTCATCTACGCGCCCTCCTCGTCTTTGTTGGCGGCGGCGGCCTCTTCTTCTCGGGCCTTGGCAGCCTCTTCCAGGGCGCGCTTGACCTCGCGCTCAACGGCCTGGGCCTTGTCCTTCTCGGCCTTCTCCAGCTCCTTGGCGAGCTTGGCGGCGGCCTCGGCCTTGACCTCGGCCTTGGCGGCCTTGACGGCGGCCTTCTGCTCGTCGGCGGCCACCTTCTCCTTGCGCTTGTTCATGGCCCACACGCCGCCAAGCAGCGCCGGCCACAGGGCAGCCACCATGGGCACCACGGAGAGCGGCCCGGCGGTGATGGTGGGCACGCTGACGTTGCCCAGGTCCTCGCGCAGGCCGATGTCCTTGAATTCCGCGCCGGAGAGGTACAGCCAGTTGGTGCCGCCCATCTCCTTCTCGCCGTAGACGTGGTCCTGGTAGCGCTCGGGGTTTCTCTTGATGCGCTCGCGGGCGATCTCGATCAGGTCCTTGCGTTTGCCGTAGACCAGGGCCTCCTTGGGGCAGGCGCCAACGCAGCCGGGGGCGGTGAGCTCGCCCTTCTGTATCTGGTCGTGGCACATGGTGCACTTCATGACCCGGGGAGTCAGCGGATCGCTGTACTCGTAGGCCGGGATGTTGAACGGGCAGGCCACCATGCAGTAGCGGCAGCCCACGCACAGGCTGGCGTCGTAGGTCACCGAGCCGTCCGGGTTCTTGACGAAGGCCCGGACGAAGCAGACCGAGGCGCAGGCGGGTTCCTGGCAGTGGTTGCACTGCACCTTGCGGAACACCGGGCCGTTCTTGCCGGGGTACTTGTTCACCACCGTGTAGGACTTGGCGTCGGTGCGGCGCTCCTTGTCCATGACCTTCAGGTCGTCAAAGGGTTTTGCCGGTGCCGGCAGCTTGTTCACTTTGTTGCATGCGGCCTCGCACTTGCGGCAGCCAATGCAGCGGGTGGAGTCGAACAACACACCCTTCGCGTTGGGGTAGCCGTCAAAGCTGTGGCCTGATGCGGCTTGCGCCTCGGTGCCCAGGGTGGCCGTGATCCCCGCGGCGCCCAGCAAGCCGAGAAACTGTCTTCTCTTCATGGACGTGCTCCTTATAATGCCGGGGTCCGGCTTACTTCTTCTTTTCCTTGTGGCAGCCCACGCAGTCCGTGTTCAGGGGCTTCTTCAGGTCCATAGCCTTGTGGCAGCTCATGCACTGGCCGTGGTACGCGGCCTTGAGGCCCGGGCGGCTGGGCTGCTTCGCGTCAAAGGGCTGACCGTGGCAGTTGCCGCACTTGGGCGGCTTCTTGGCGCCGGCCACGCCGTTGTGGTGGCAGGCCTGGCACACGGTGCCGGGATCGGAATGGAAGACACCGCTCATCTTGGAGCCCTTCACGTTCTCCATGAGCTTCAGCACGATCTTGCGGTGCGGCATCTCGGAAGCTTCGTACTCGTTCACCAGGGACTTGATGGTGACCTTTTCCGGGATGTCGTCGGTGTTGAAGATGTCGGCCTTGTCCGGGCGGTTCTTCAAGAGCTCGGTCGCGGCGGCGGCTTTCTCCTCCGGCTTCATGGCCCAGTAGGCGGGCATCTGGCCGGGCTCGGCGGGAACCTTCAGCGCGCCCTGGATGTGGCACTTCTTGCACTCGGCCTGGGCGGGGTTCTTGCGAGCCTTCATCAGCCCGTGGCAGCCCGCGCACTTGGGCTCGGCCTTCTTCTGGTTGTGGCAGCCCACGCAGCTCTGCTGGGCGGTGGCGCGGTGCATGGCCTGCTCAAGCTGGACATAGCCGCCTTCCTTCACGCCCTGCACGGTGTGGCACTTGCTGCAGGCCACGGTTTCCTTGTGGTGGCAGGCGCGGCAGGTGTCGACGTTCTTTTCGTGCAGCTTGTGGTTGAAGGCCACCGGGCTCATGGCCTGGGGCTTGGCGCCTTCCACCGGCTTCTCGATGGACACGAGGGTCAGGTCGGGCTGGCCGGCCTTGCGGATGAGGCGGACGTCGTCACCGGCCTTGGCCACGACGTCCTTGTTCTTGGCGGCCGTCTTGTCCTGGGCGTCCTTGCCGTGGCAGCCGGCGCAGCTCGTGGGGCCGGTCTCCTTGACGCCCTTGAGCGCCAGGGTGCGGTGGCAGTTCACGCAGGAGTCGTGCGCGGCCTGGGACAGGCTGCGCACGTCCTTGGCGGGCTTGTCCAGGTGGCAGGCGCGGCAGGTGCCTTCCTTGCCCTTGGCGTAGAAGGTCTTCTTGGTGTCCTTGTTGTATTCATGGTGGCAACGGTCGCAGTTGTCCTTGCGCAGCGCGCCCGTGGCCTCGTCCTTCAGGGTCGAGGGCAGCTCCTTGGTGGAGGTGTGGCGGTAGTGCAGGGCGTTGGTGAGACCGGCCGGAAGCTTGGCGGAAGAGACCTTGAGCTTGGCGTTGTGGCAGGAGCGGCAGGCGCCGTCCAGCGGCCCGGACTTCTGCCCCTTCTTGGCCAAGTCCGTGTGGCAGCCGATGCAGTTCTTGTGGTAGACTTCCTTGACCTCGGCCTGGGTGGTGTCCTTCTCGCGCTTGAACTTGGTCACCACCTGGCCGTCCTTCTCAACGTGGCAGGTCTTGCAGTCCTTTTCGCCAGTCTTGAGGGCCAGGGTGTGCTTGTCATGCAAGAATGTCACGGGCGGCAGCTCCAGCTTCCCGTAAGTCTTCATGGTGTCGATGGTCACCATGTCCGTACGGATGGCTGCATTTGCCTGCGCCTCCCCGACCCCTTGCGCCTCAAGGCTGAGGATCGAGACCACGGCCAGGACGAACATGGCCCCGGCGCTCAGCAGCAGTACTCTTCCTTTTTCCATGTTGTTGTTCCTTGCCTCATACGTTGAGAGGGTTTGCCCGATCACGGTGAGCGCCGAAAAGCCAGCGCGGGTAGTCTGTCCAGCCCCTTTTCACCCCAAAGTGGTAGGAAATAATGTCTTACCCGTGAGTACCCAATTCCAGCAAATTCGTCAAGCGTCATTTCCGGAAACGCTCAATTAAGGAGGATATCTTTTGTTCAGCCCGGCGCAACTTATCAACAGGTTACGATCTATGTGATTATTGGCACAAGACATACCCAACCGACTTGGAGGATTAGATTGTCCTGCCCTGTAAGGATGAATTACGCTTGCATTTTTTCCAAAAATTACCTTTGCCGAAATCCGCGAATGGTGTATGTGCGGAATATGGAAATATTTTGGAGGTGAGCCATGGCCATAGTCTGTTGGGATGGATCGCTCAGGATCGGTGTTGACGCCATAGATGCCCAGCATCGCTACCTTTTTGAAATCATCAACACCATGCAGGGCAAATTGGCCCTGGGCCACGCCAGCGAGGCGCTGCTGGACGGGCTGGACAGCATGCGCACCTATGCGCGTTTCCACTTCGAGACCGAGGAGCGCCTGCTCGACGACCACGGCTACCCGGAGCGCGAGGTTCACCGCCAGGCCCACCGGGAGTTCCTGGAGGCCCTGGACCGCCTGTCCGGCCAGCCGCCCACCACGGAGCTGGCGCACCAGGCCCTGGGTTTCCTCCTGTCCTGGCTGGCCGGGCACATCCAGGCCGTGGACGGCCGCTACGCCCCCTTCCTGTCCGAGCACGGCGTGAGCTGAGGGCAAAAGCCGCCTGCCCGCTCCCCGTTTCCCTGCCCCCCGGCATTGGACAACCGCGCGCCATTCGCATAAGAAGTGCGGTTGGCGCGCGCGTGGGCGTCCATTTTTTGCCCTGTGCGCGAACACCCTTTTGCGAGGTTTTCATGCTCCGACCCGATTTTGCAAAGTGCGGAGGCCTGGTGCCGGTCATCGCCCAAGAGGCCGGGACCGGCGAAGTGCTCATGCTCGCCTACATGAACGAGGCGGCCTGGGACAAGACCATCGAGACCGGCGAGGTCCACTACTACAGCCGCAGCAGGGACACCTTGTGGCACAAGGGCGGCACCTCCGGCCACGTGCAGAAGGTCCATACCATCCGCCTGGACTGCGACGCCGACACGGTGCTGGTCCAGGTGACCCAAATGGGCGGGGCGGCCTGTCACACCGGCCGCAAAAGCTGTTTCTACCGCGAAATTTCGGGCGACGACGTACGCGACTGTTCGCCCATGGTTTTCGACCCCAAGGAGGTCTACGGAAAATGAGCGCCACCAACAAACTCAAGCTCGGCGTGCCCAAGGGTTCGCTTCAGGACGCCACCCTCAACCTGTTCGAAAAGAGCGGCTGGAAGATCCGGCTGCACTCCCGCAACTACTTCCCGGACATCGACGACGAGGAGATCTCCTGCTCCATGTGCCGCGCCCAGGAGATGAGCATCTACGTCGAGCAGGGCGTGCTCGACTGCGGGCTCACCGGCAAGGACTGGATCCTGGAGAACAACTCCGACGTGGTGGTGGTGAGCGACCTGGTCTACTCCAAGGTCAGCAACCGCCCGGCGCGCTGGGTCCTGGCCGTGGCCGGGGACTCGCCCTACAAGAAGCCCGAGGACCTGGCGGGCAAGAAGATCGCCACCGAGCTGGTGAACTTCACCAAGAACTACTTCGCCGAGCGCAATATCCCGGTGGAGGTCAGCTTCTCCTGGGGCGCCACCGAGGCCAAGGTGGTCGAGGGCCTGTGCGACGCCATCGTGGAGGTCACCGAGACCGGCACCACCATCCGCGCCCACGGGCTGAAGATCATCGAGGACCTGCTTTTGACCAACACCCGGCTCATCGCCAACAAGAAGGCCTGGGAAGACCCCTTCAAGCGCCGCAAGATCGAGCACATGAACCTGCTCTTGCAGGGCGCGCTCAAGGCCGAGCGCATGGTGGGGCTGAAGATGAACATGCCCAAGGCCAAGATGGATGCGGCCATGACGCTGTTGCCCAGCCTGACCTCGCCCACGGTGTCCGGGCTGTCCAACCCGGACTGGCTGTCGGTTGAGATCGTGGTGGACGAGAGCATCGTGCGCGAGCTCATCCCGCAGCTCAAAGACCTCGGCGCCGAGGGCATCATCGAGTACCCGCTGAACAAGGTCATCTAGAACGAGTCCGGGGCGCTCCACCATTCCGGCGGGGCGCCCCGTTTTCCTTCAGCGCAGCAAGGAGCGGCAGTGATCAGCAAGGCCACCATCCTCATCGCCGTGTGCCTGGTGCTCTTCGGCTACCGCTGGGGCAGGCGCAAGGCGCAGGTGAAAAGCGCCCCGCCGCCCGCGCAGCCCGCCGCAGGGGCCGCCGCCGAGTCCACGCCGAAAAAGGAATGGATCTCCGTCAAGGCCCTGCTCGTCATCGTCGCCGTCCTGCTCCTCATCGCCATCCTGTCCAGCCTGGGCGGCAAGATCGGCTAGCTGCCCGTGTAGCCGTTGCGGCGGGCGTTCTCCACGCAATCGGACCTGTTCTTGTAGCCCTGGCTCGAAGCCCCGACGATCCTGCCGTTGGAGGCTGTCCTGCGCCAACGCCACTCGCCCACACCATCCACATAAAACTCCCAACTATCCGTCATAACAACCTTCCTTCTGTTGCAATTACCACCAGCTCCGGGACATGCGTCCCAGCCCCCTCTGCCGCCAAAGCCATGCGGCGCCCCCCACCGGAATCGCGCCTCATAGGCTTGGCGTACAAATATGCACTGCTCAATTTGTGTCAAGGCAAACACTACTTGTTTTCCTGTTTTTCGCTTGGCACAAAAAAGGCGCGCCCAAAAGGGCGCGCCGCACGCGAAGACAGAAGGATCCGGACCTACTTCTTGAAGCAGTGTCGGCACTCCCGGCAGTTCAGCTTCAGGCGCTTCAGCACGTTTTCAAACTCGCTGGCGCTCTCCACCGGCAAAATCTTGTGCTCCCCGTCACCCTTGCGGTCCAGGTTGCAGCTCTCGCTGAGCTTTGAGGCCAGGTGGATCTCCTTGTTGTCCAGGTTGACAATGAAGATGTCTTCCTCGTGGCTGTTGACAAACACATGCGCCTCGCTTTCTGCTTTTGTTGTGCCGCGCAACAGCGCGCGGCCGCTTCCCGTCCCGGCCATGGGGCCGGCAGTATTCCCGCGTGCGGCGGCGCGCAGGGCCTGTCAGGCCCTGTCGGCGTTAGCGCGCGTCTCTCTCGGAGGTGCCGGGCGGCGCGCCCGGAGGCAGGCGGCAGGCTACTTTGCCTGGGCCAGCTCGCCCAGCTTCCTGCCCACCACATGCAGGCGGATGCCGTGGGCCTCGCGAATGGAGCCCTCGGCGCGGAAGCCCTCGGCCGTTTCCTCGCTGACCGTGAGTTCCAGGTTCACGGCCTCAAGCTTCCCGAAGGTCGGGTACTTCTCGCCGCTCAAGTGGCGGATCTCCACAGTCAGGCCGGTGGTCCGGCAATGGTCGGCCGGGCTATGCTCCGTCTGGCAATGGTCTGTCTGTCGGCCGCGAAAGACATGGCTCTCGTTGGCCCCGTGCACGCCGCAGGCGTCGAACACGGCGACGCCCTCGCCCACCGTGGCCAGGCTGGACTGAAAACTCACGTGAAAGATTCCGCTCAGCATGATGGTCCTTTCCCGAAGGGTTTTCAGGACCACATACAAGCATTCAGGTGTCAGGGGAAGTGGGTGGGGCTTGATTTATGCCTCACCTGCCGCCCAGATGAGCGAGACCTGCCGCCCGGTGACGCGCGCGGCGCGGAAGGAGTAGAAATCCAGCGGGTTCGACAGCGTGCACAGGTCCACGCCGAAGATGCGCCCGGGCTTGAGCCCTGCGGCTTCAAGCTGGTGGCGCGTAAGCCGCCACAGGTCCACGGTCTGGCGCGCGGGATCAAAGAACTCGCGGAAGCCCGCGCCGAACTCGGCCTCGAAGTTGGTGAACTGCGCCACCTGCGGCCCCAGGCTCGGCCCGCGCACGGCGCAGAGCTCGGCGGGCTGGCAGCCGTAGTGCGCGCACAGCCGGGCCACGGCGCTGCCCGGAAGGCCTTGCACATTGCCGCGCCAGCCCACGTGCAGGGCCGCCACAAAGCGCCCGGACTCGTGCGCCAGCAGAACGGGCTGGCAGTCTGCGGTCTTGATGCACAGGGCCAAGCCCGGAGCGCTGGTGGCCAGGGCGTCGCCCTCCAGGGTGGAGGCGGCCTCCAGCGGGGTCGCGGCGGGCTCGATGTGCAGGGCGTCGCCGTGGACCTGCCGACACTCGCACCAGCGCGTCAGGCCCAGGCTGGCGGCCAGCTTGCGGCGGTTGGCGGCCACGGCCGCAGGCGCGTCGCCCACGTCGAAGGAGTAGTTGGCCGCGTCGAAAGGCGGCTGGCTCGCCCCGCCCCGGCGCGTGGTGAACACGCAGGAGACGTTCGCCAGGCCGGGGAACCGGAAGGGGATGGCCCCTACCGGAACCATTTGAGCTCGCGCTCGGTGCAGATGCCCTGAACGGGCGCGTCCCAGGCATTTATGGGAAAGGACTCGATGCGCTGGAACTCGTAGCACAGGCCGAGCGTCACGGTGTCGTCCATCTCGGGCCGGGCCATGAGCCGGTCGTAGTAGCCGCCGCCAAAGCCCAGGCGAAAGCCTCTGGCGTCGAAGGCCACGGCGGGCACCAGCACCAGGTCGGGCACGAAGGGCTCGCCGGAGTCCTCGCGGGTCATGCAGCAGGGCGCGGGCTCCATGATGTTGAAGGAGCCTTCCATGAGCTCGTCCTCGCAGGTGCAGGAGCAGATGTCCATGAAGCCGGGCTGGTCCGGGCGGCAGCGCGGCAGCAGGGCCAGGGCTCCGCGTTCCCAGAGCTCGGCCAAAAGCGCGCGCGTGTCGATTTCGTTCTTGATCGGCCAATAAAGAAGGACGCTGTAGGCGTTCTTCCACTCGGACAGGGCGCGCACGCGCTCGGTCACGGCCATGCTGACCCGTTTCACCTCGTCCGGGGAAAGCGCCATGCGCTTTTCCACCATCATCTTGCGAATTCTATCTTTTTCCTGGCTGGCCTCGTTCATCCGCACCCCCCAAACCTGACAAAGTCAAGCGCCCCCATTGCCTTTGCGCCCGAACTTTGTGTATGCTATGAATAGGGGTATTGGAAGCGAAAATTACGGGCCTCTCCCGGACGGACCTGCTCCACCATCCGGTCCGGAAGGCCGCAAGGCCTCGCCAGACGGCGAGATGCGACAGGAGGCGCCATGTACTGGATAGCAGTGGGCGATGTACACGAGAGCGCCGGGATGCTGAAATCCATCCCCGGCATCGGCGAAGCCGAGGGCCTGATCCTCACCGGCGACCTGACCAACCGCGGCCGCGAGGCCAAGGCCCAGAGCGTGCTGGACCAGGCCCTTGAAGTCAACCGCACCCTGCTGGCCCAGATGGGCAACATGGACCACGCCGAGGTGGGCGAACTGCTCTCCCGGCGCGGGGAGAACATCCACCTCCAGGCGCGCGTCCTGGCCCCCGGCCTGGTGCTCATGGGCGTCGGGTTCTCCACCCCCACTCCCTTCGGCACCCCGTCCGAGGTCCCGGAGGAGACGCTGGAGCTGTGGCTCAAGCAGACCCACCGGCAGGTGCTGGACCTCGCAGCCAAGGAGTGCGCCGCCAGGGCCTGCCCAAAGGGCGGCGCCCGGCTGGTGGCCGTCATCCACACCCCGCCCCTGAACACCACCCTCGACCGCACCTCCAGCGGAGTCCACGTGGGCAGCCGGGCCGTGCGCGAGTTCATTGAGCAGGCCCAGCCCGAGGTCGTCATCTGCGGGCACATCCACGAGTCCGTGGGCGAGGAGCGCCTGGGCCGCAGCCACGTGCTGAACCCCGGCCTGCTGGCCAGCGGCGGCTACGTGCGCCTGGGCCTCAGCGACGGCCAGCTGCGCGCCAGCCTGGAGCGGGTCTAGAGCCATGGCGGCGCAGCTGTTCTGCCTGTTCGTGGGCAAGGCCCGCGAGGCCTCCCTGCGCGACGCCGCAGACCTCTATGCCCTGAAACTCTCGCGTCTGGCGCGCTGCGAGGTGGCGCTCATCAAGGACGCGCCCGCCGCGTGCCCGGCCCCGGAAAAATGCCTGCGCGAGGGCCGCGACATCCTCGCCCGCCTGGACCCCCGGCATCTGCCCATCGCCCTGGACGAACGCGGCGACAACTGGTCCAGCCGCGAGCTGGCGACCCGCCTGAAGTCCTGGGAAGACGCCGCGCGCACGCCCTGCTTCATCGTGGGCGGGGCCTTCGGCCTGTCCGACGAGGTGCGCGAACGGGCCAAGGCCAGCGGCGCGCTGTTCTCGCTCGGGCGCATCACCCTGCCGCACGAGCTGGCGCGCGTGGTGCTTCTGGAGCAGCTGTACCGGGCCGCCAGCATCAACAAGGGCCTGCCCTACCACCACGACTGAAACCCCGCGCCACGGCCGACCAGAGCGGCCAGCCCGGACAGGCCGGACCGCCCTGGCCGGACAATCCCCCGGCCCGTTGAGCAAAACGGCTCCGGTGTTGACGAAAGCAGCCACGCCCGGCAATAATCGCGCGACGGCGCGCCCCACCCATCAGGCGGCCCGCCCAAGCTCACCACGGGAGACCCGCACATGCTCGACCAAGCCCACCTGGACAAGCTCGCCGAATACTTCAGCTCCGGCGACCTGGAGTTCGACTTCGAGCACGGCGACGAGGCGCGCCGTCAGATGATTCTGGGGTATCTGGAGAAGCTGATGGACCTGGCCGACCAGGCCGACGAGCTGGCCACCAAGCTCATCTTCAAGGGCGGAATGCTTCAGGCCATGGCCGGGATCAAGGACCAGAAGTAGCGCGTCTTGCCGCTGGCCGGATAGTCCCGGCTGGCCTCCACCGCAAAGCCCGCGCCCGTGTCCGCCAAGGCTGCGGCAGAGGGGGCGGGCTCGTTGGACAACACCACCAGCCGCCCCCCGCCCTGCCCCGTTGTCGGCGACAGCAGCTCGGCCGCCAGGGGCAACAGCTTGGGCCAGGGCATGAAGGCCCGGCTCACGATCAGGTCCGCGCGCGGGCGCAGGCCCAGCAGCTTCAACTCCGGGGCCACGGCCTCGGCCCGGCCGTGGACCACGCGCACGCCCGGCAGGCCGCCGGCCTGTTGCAGCTCGGCCACGGCCTGGCGCAGGAACACGGCGCGCTTCTCGCGCAGCTCCACCAGCACATAGTCGCCCACAGGCCAGAGCACCCGCAACGGGATGCCCGGCAGGCCCGCGCCCGCGCCCAGGTCGAGCGTCAGCGGCGCTTCCGGCAGGGGCAGGGTTGCCAGGAACGCCGCCAGGTGCAGGCTGTCGGCTGTGAGGTCGCGGAAGACCTCGGGCCAGGTGGCGCGGCCCACCAGATTCATGGCCCGGCTCCACTTGAGCAGCAGGGTGAGGTACTGCGAGAGCTGGCCGGCCTGGGCCTTGGTCAGGTCGAAGCCCGCGCGCCGGGCCTCGGACGCGACCTCGCCAGGGGCGGGTGCATAGGGCTTGGGTGGTTGCTTGGGCGGCTGCGGCATGTGGGGGTTGTACGCGGGCGGGGGAGATGGGGCAAGGGGGCGGCGCAGGCCTTCCAATCGGCCGCGCCCTCGTAAGCTTCGGACAGTCCTGCATCGACTCGCTGGATGAGCGGCGCAAGAACAACTACGAAGCGGCGTACATCCACGACATCAAGAAGAAAGTGACCTGACGGCGCGCCCGCGCCTTGCCCCTTACTTCTCGGCCACGGCCAGCTCTCCGGCCAGCTCCTGGATGTCCTCCAGGTACTCGCGGTGCCGGTCGAGGTAGAAGGACAGGGCTCTGGCGAAGTTCTTGCCCACCAGCCCGTCCAGGAAGACCTGGCTGATCTCGCGCTCGCGCAACAAAACATACTGCGAAAGCAGGAACACCCGGCGCTCCTCCGGCCCCATGTCGCGCAGGTAGCCCGCCAGCACCCGCCGCGCGCGCGGCTGGTACATCCAGAAATACAGCAGGTCCAACGCGTTGACGATGATGATGCTCTCCAGGCCCTTGTGCTCGTAGCTCATGGTCAGCATGAACTGCTTGGGTGATTCCAGCAGGGCCAGGGTGTCCTCCTGGGGGAAGAGCAGCTCCAACTGCTGGAAGGTGTCGAAGAGCTGGTTCAGCTTGCCCTGGTAGTCCCAGGCGCGCATGCGGATGAACAGGTCGCGGTCGGCCAGGCCCTCGATGAGCCCAGCCACGCAGTCGCTCGCCATCTTGGAGATGACAACGGTCCAGGGCTCCACCAGCAGCGTCGCGTCTGGGTGGCCCAGAGCCTGGACGCAAAGGATGACGGCGGCGTTGAAGGCCAGGGCCAGGGGAATGTTCAGCAACGCGCGGAACAGGTTGCCGTAGATTGCAGCAGGAGGCAATCCGCGCAGAATGTTGTGTCCGCTGATATACAAACCATTGGCCAAAGCAAGCACGGTGAACACGATTTCCGGACTGTTCTCGGGAGTAAGCCCCAGGCCATGCTTGAGCAAAACGCTGGTGATGACCACCTCCAGCAGCGGCACCGAGATGCCGGAGTACATCAGCGAGTCCGCCACGCGCCCCCAGCTCACCAGCCCGCTCCATTGCAGCAACGCCGATCGCTTGAACCCGCCGGAGCCCAGCACCATCTGGATGACGTTGCGCACGCCGGTGATGCCGAACCAGAGGAACGCGCCGAACCAGGCCAGCACCCACCAGTCCTTGGTCAGGGCGAAGGTCAACGCCGCCGGAATGAACCCGGCCAGGACCTTCAGTGAATTCTTGAGGTGCGAGTTGAGGTAGCGCAGGTGCGGCAGACGCCGGGCCTTGGCCGGCCCCTGCTCGTGCTCCTCCAGGCCCGCCTCGATGCCGTGCTCGCGCTGCACGCCGCCCATGAGCGAGACGTTGCCGGGCTTGCCCGGGGTCAGGCGGTAGTTCTCGGCCAGCCACTCCACGCCGCGATGCCGCGTGAATACGCGCAGGGGCGGGATGACGGCGGCCAGGCCGTGCAGCAGGTCAAAGCGCGGCTCGCACTCCTCCTCGGGCAGGTAGGTGATGCGCCTGTGCGCGCTGACGCTGACGTCCAGGCGCTTCTGCTCCGCCCCGGGCGTGGCGGCCAGGGCGCGGCGCGCGCGCTTGGGCAGGGTGTCGACCACGACCATGCCCATGCCATAGAGGCGGCTGGACTGGCCTGTGGAGTCGGTGCCGATGCAGGAGGCCAGCGGGGTCTTCAGGTAGTAGGAGCGCAAGCTTGAAATGTCGTAGAGGATCTCCTGGAGCTTCTCGCGCCGCGTGCGGGAGCCCACGCTCTGGATGATGTCGCGGATGAGCTTCTTGAGCTTGACGACGTTGGCGGTGTTGAGCGCCTCCTGCAGGGCGTTGATGCGCGCGGGATCGATCTCGCGCCCCAGGGCGCGGTCCTTCATGTTCACGATCTCCAGGTGCGTGATCATGCCCTGGCAGTCGTAGAGGATCTCCAGCACGTCCTCCACGCGCAGGGCTCCCAGGCTCAGGGTGATGCGGCCCAGGGCATGGATGCCCAGCAGGCGCGCGGCCAGCTCCTGCGGGGCCAGTCGCAGCAGGGCGGGCACGTCCGGCGCGTCGGCGTCGATGCTGGGGGGCACGCCCGGATCAACCAGGGTGGGATTCTTGGCGGGCTTGAGGAAACGCTCGATGATCTCGTCGGTGTCCAGGTCGCGCAGGCGCTTCAAATGCTGGCGGATCTCGTCGCGCTCCGGGCTGGTGGCGGTCAGGAGCTCATGGCGCAGGAAGGCCGCCTGCTTCTGCATCAGCGGCAACAGCCGGTCGTGGATGAACTTGCCCAGGTGCTCAAGCGAGGCCTGGCCCGCGCCTACGAAGCGTTTGAACTCGGCCTCGGCCAGGGGGGGAAGCTCCAGGCCCAGCTCCCGCGCCAGCACCAGCCTGTGCATGGCGTTGAACTGGCCAAAGGCCTCCTGCACGTAGCGCTGGTGGTACAAGGAGACCAGGCGCGACTCCTCGAAGAAGCGCAGCACCTCGGGCTGGTCCAGGAAGTCCAGAAACTCCATGGGGCTGGCAAAGCCCTCGGGCATCCAGATGAGCTTCAGGTAGCGGCCCCGAAAGCGCGGCGTGAACTCGATGCCCACGCGCACGTGCACGTTCATGATGCGCGCGGCCTCCAGAAGCTCGGCGGCGACCTCGGGCGGGACGTGGTTGTAGTAGATCACCGTGAGCCTGCGGATGCCCTTGATCCACGCGTCCATGATCAGGTGCGTGGAGGACTTGCGGCCCTTGGTGTTGGCGTCGTGCACGTGGTCGTCGAAGGTGATCTGGCTCAGGTCCTCGGGCATCTCCAGGAGGTGGAAACGCTCCAGGTGGCGGCGGACGACCCTGGGCTTGCCCGAGCAGGCCTCCCGGAAGTCGTGGGCCAAGGTCAGCTGGGTCTGCGGGTCGCCCCCGGCGCGCACCATCTCCTTCATCAGCTGCACGAGCACGCGGGCGGTGTTGTAGCGCAGGCCGCCCTGGGCCGTGGACAACACCTCGGCGTGCAGGCCGCGCAGGGCCGAGAGCCGGTCGTCGGCCTTGCCGGTCTCCAGCGAGCCCAGCAGGTGCACCACGGCGTAGGCGATGCGCAGGCCGCGCGTGGCGGCCATCTCCTTGATGCCGTGGGGGTGCATGTAGGGGGCCAGGAGCTTCTTGTGGGCGGGCGCGTCCTCGCGGTTCACCACGTCGCAGACGATGCGCAGCAGGTCGTAGTCCTTCTTGTCGAAGAACGCCCGCGAGGGACGGATGGCCGCGAAAGCCTCCGCAGTCTGGCCGCAATGCGAAACGCCTGGTTCCATGCTTCCCCTGTGCACGGCGCGGGGCCGCATGGCCCCAGCGAAACGTGACACTTTTCACAATCGGCAGGCGGCGACAAAAAGTCAAGGCCTGGACGGATTTTCTGACACGTTGGCGGCCATTGCCCTGGCCGAGGTCGGGCTTGCTCTCGCCACGCGCATTGCCACAAGCCGCGCGGCCTGCCATGCCGGAAGCCTGCACACCCCAAAGGGTCTCCACCATTCCTCAACGTTCTTGGGGAGTTTCATGAACTGGCCGTGCGCTCTCAGCCTTTTCGCCAGCCTGACCGGCTTTGTCGCCCTGCCTTGACGCGCAACGCGGCCCGGCTTCCCGTAACGCGGGGGCGGCCCGTATTCATTCTGCGCCCAAACCTTGTCAACCGGGAAATATCGTCCTTTTACCGGCCAAAAACGGGTGATTTTTGTCCCACCGTGATTTCCGGGTATATGCTCTGCGCAAAAAGGAGGACAGCACATGCGTGAACCAGCACAGGCACATCCGGAACAGCCGGACCTGGCAGACCTGCACCTGGCCTATGCCCGGACCTTTGAAGGCGAGGCCGGGCGGCTGGTCCTGGCGGACCTCTCCCGCCAGGGCTTCCTGCGCGAGACGAGCTTCAGCCCGGACCCGCAACGCGCGGCCTTCAACGAGGGCCGCCGCAGCCTGGCGCTGCACATCAGGCGGATGATCGAGGGGGCTGGCCCCAGGCGCCAGTCCAGACCGGATAGCGTGGGCGGATAGGGCTGCACGCAGGCCGGACAAAAGGCCAAAAAGAAGGGGGGCCTTGCGGCCCCCCTCCGGATGGTCAGATGCCTTAAGCCTTAGGGCTTCTTGGCTTCGGCCGGCTTGGCGGCTTCAGCGGCGGGAGCGGCGGCCGGGGCGGCGGCGTCAGCGGGCTTGACCTCGGCAGGAGCGGCCGGGGCAGGAGCGGCGGGAGCGGCAGCGGCGGGCTCGGCCTTCTTCTCTTCGGCTTTCTTCTCACCGCAAGCGGCAACGCCAAGGGCC
>Ga0209800_10002603_pt1 | contig 15680 bp, 15 predicted proteins | sample Higcelweek8metaG_FD_187174 | JGI IMG/M metagenome (GOLD analysis project Ga0209800, IMG submission 187174) | Freshwater pond sediment microbial communities from the University of Edinburgh, under environmental carbon perturbations - High... | ecosystem: Environmental > Aquatic > Freshwater >...
AGGACCGCTCCCCCGCGTTGTGACGCGCCGCCACCCCGCGCTCCACCAGCAGCTCCAGGATGCGGTACAGGGTCACGCGGTTCATGCGCCCGTCCAGGCCGGTCTTGTCCGTCAGTCCGGCCAGCAGCTCCAGCGGGGTCTGCGGATGCTCCGCCCCGGAAAGCGCACGCACGACGAGCAGCCTGTTCTTCGTCACCGCCACGCCGCAATGCTCCAGCAGCTCTTGAGCGTCCATGCCCCCTCCTAGCGCAGCGCCGCGCGGAAGGCCGCGGCCACGGCGCGCAGGTTCGCGGCCCAGTCCGCGGCCAGCGGATCGGCCACCAGCACCCTCGCGCCCAGCGCCTGGGCGATGGTTTCGGCCGTGCGGCGGCTCATCTGCGGCTGCACGAAGATGACCTTGACGCCCTTGGCCTTGGCCTGGGCCACGATGGCCCCCAGCCGCCTGGGCGAAGGCTCCTTGCCCTCGAACTCGATGGAGGCCTGGGTCAGGCCGTAGTCCCGCGCCAGGTAGCCCCAGGCCGGGTGGAACACCATAAAGGTGCGCTGGTTCGCCGGGAGCCCGGCGAAAACCGCGCGCAGGTCGGCGTCCACGGCGTCGATGTCCTTGAGCAACGCGCCCAGGTTGGCTGCAAAGTCCTTGGCGTGGGCCGGGTCGGCCTTGGCCAGCGCCCCGGCGATGGTGGCGGCCATGTGCCGGACATTGGCGGGCGAGACCCAGACATGCGGGTCCATCTCGGCCTCGTGACCGTGCCCGGCCTTGTGGTGGTCGTCGTGGCCCTCGGGCATGGGCATCCGGGCCAGGCCGGAATCCGTGCGCACCACCACAAGTTTCGGGTTCGCGGCCTTGAGGCGCGGCTCCCAGGCTTCCTCGAACTCCAGGCCTGCGGACAGGTACAGGACGGACCTGGAAAGCTCGCGCATCTGCGAGGGCTTGGGCTCGTACGTGTGTGCATCGGCCCCGGCAGGCACCAGCACCACGGTCTGGATGAGCGGCCCGCCGATCCTGCGGGCGAAAGAGTCCACCGGGGCCACGCCAACGGCCACCAGCAGGGGTTTGGCCTGGGCCTGGCCCATGTCAAACACGGTCAGACCGGCAATCAGGACACACGCCAACACCAGAACCTTGCGCATAAGGAACCTCCCTCGTCCGTCAATGCAACTTTGTTGCACTCCGAATGCAACACGATTGCATGCCTGTCAAGCAAAAACGGGGGCCGGTTGCCCGGTCCCCCGTCGAATCAGCGCAATGCGCGCCCTGGCTAGAGGTTCGCCAGCACGGCGTTGGCCATCTCCACGCAGCCCACCAGCTTGCAGCCTTCCTCGCGGATGTCGCCGGTGCGGTAGCCCTGCGCGAGCGTCTTCTGCACGGCGGCCTCGATGGCGGCGGCCTCCTGATCCATGTCCGCGCTGCTGTAGCGCAGCAGCATGGCCACGGAGAGGATTGTTGCCAGCGGGTTGGCCTTGTTCTGGCCCGCGATGTCCGGGGCCGAGCCGTGGATGGGCTCGAAAAGGCCGGGATTGCCCTCGCCCACCGAGGCCGAGGGCAGCATGCCGATGGACCCGGTGATGACCGAGGCCTCGTCGGACAGGATGTCGCCGAAGAGGTTCTCGGTGACGATGACGTCGAACTGGGACGGGTCGCGCACCAGCTGCATGGCCGCGTTGTCCACGTACATGTGCGAAAGCTCGATGTCCGGGTAGTCGCGGGCCACTTCGAGCACGACCTCCCGCCACAGGCGCGAGACGTCCAGCACGTTGGCCTTGTCCACGGAGCAGAGCTTCTTGCGGCGCTTACGCGCGGCCTCGAAGCCGACTTTCGCAATCCGGCGGATCTCGTGCTCGAAGTAGATCATGTTGTTGAAGCCCACGCGTTCGCCGTCCCGCACCTCCACGCCCTTGGGCGTGCCGAAGTACGCGCCGCCGGTGAGCTCGCGCACGACCAGGAGGTCGATGCCCTTGGCCACGATGTCGGGCCGCAGGTAGCAGGCGTGGCGCAGCTCCGGAAACAGGCTGGCGGGGCGCAGGTTGGCGAAGAGCCCCAGCTCCTTGCGGATGCCGAGCAGCCCCCGCTCCGGGCGGATGGACGGGTCGATGGCGTCCCACTTGGGGCCGCCCACCGCGCCAAGCAGCACGGCGTCCGCAGCCTTGCACAGGCGCACGGTTTCGTCAGGCAGGGGTCCGCCCGTGGCGTCGATGGCAACGCCGCCGATAAGAGCTTCTTCCGTCTCAAACTTCCTGCCGAACGTGTCCCCGACCTTGGTGAGCACCCGCAGGGCCTGGGCCACGATCTCGCGGCCGATGCCATCTCCGGGCATGACGCATATTTTCATCGCATGCGCCCCCTACTGCTTCGCGGCCAGGCGCTTCTTGACGTAAGGCACGAGCCCGCCCGCGTCGAGGAGGTCCTGCATGGACTGAGGCACAGGGGCGCAGACAATCGTCTCCCCGGTGGTCAGGTTCTTGATCTGACCGGCGTCGAGGTCCACCTCAAGCTGGTCGCCGTCGCGGAGCTTGTCCGCGTCGTCGCCAACCTCCAGCAGCACCAGGCCCATGTTGTAGGCGTTGCGGTAGAAGATGCGGGCGAAGCTCTTGGCCACCACCACGGGGATGCCCGCGCCAAGGATGGCGATGGGGGCGTGTTCGCGGGACGAGCCGCAGCCGAAGTTCTCTTCGGCCACGAGGATGTCGTTTTTCTGCACGCGCTTGACCCAGCCGGGCTCAAGGCCCTCCATGCAGTTGGCCCCCAGGACCTCGGAGTCCGTGGTCACCAGGAATCTGGCCGGGATGATGGCGTCGGTGTCGATGTGTGCGCCGACCTTGTGCACCTTGCCTGTGACGAGCATGTCATTCTCCTTGTGCGCCGCCCGGGATGCGTCCTCGGGCGGGGATTTGCTTCGTGTGCGCCGTAGGGACCGGCGGGGCTAAAGCCTGCGGGCCTACAGCTTGCCGGGATGGAAGATCTCGCCGGCCACGGCGCTGGCAGCGGCAACCGCCGGGCTGGCCAGGTAGACCTCGCTCTGCAGGCTGCCCATGCGGCCCCGGAAGTTGCGGTTGGTGGTGGAGATGCAGCGCTCCCCACCGGCCAGGATGCCCATGTGACCGCCCAGGCACGGGCCGCAGGTGGGCGGGCCGACAACGGCCCCGGCGTCCAGGAAGATGTTGAACAGCCCCTCTTCCATGGCCTGCCGCCAAATCTTCGGGGTGGCGGGCAGGATGATCAGGCGCACGTTCTTATGCGCCTTGCGGCCCTTGAGCACGGCCGCCGCCTCGCGCAGGTCCTCGATGCGGCCGTTGGTGCAGGAGCCGATGACGGCCTGGTCCACGCGCAGGTTTTTGAGCTCGTCCACCGGACGGACGTTGTCGGGCAGGTGCGGGCAGGCCACCTGCGGGCTCATGCCGGTGACGGACAGGGACAGCTCCTGCTCATACACAGCGCCGGGGTCGGCCTTGAGCGCCTTGTCGCCGGTGCGGCCGTGGGCCGCGCAATAGGCCAGGGTCTTGGCGTCGACCGGAAACAGGCCGACCTTGCCGCCGGCCTCGATGGCCATGTTGGCCATGGTCATGCGGCCCTCGATGGACAGGTTGTCGATGACCGTGCCGCCGAACTCCAGGGCCCGGTACAGCGCGCCGGACACGCCGATACGGCCGATGAGGCTCAGGATCAGGTCCTTGGCGCCCACAAAGGGCTCAAGCTGGCCGTCGTACTCCACGCGGATGGTGGGCGGCACCTTGAACCAGGTCTCGCCCAGGGCCATGGCCCCGGCGATGTCGGTGGAGCCCATGCCCGTGGCAAAGGCGCCCAGGCCGCCGTAGGTGCAGGTGTGGCTGTCCGCGCCGACCACGATGTCCTTGGGCCCGACCAGGCCGAGCTCGGGCAAAAGCGCGTGCTCCACGCCGCAGTCGCCGCCCTCGTAATAGTGCGTCACGCCCATCTCGCGGGCGAACTCGCGCACCACCTTGACCTGCTCGGCGGAGTCGATGTCCTTGTTCGGCGTGAAGTGGTCGCAGACGAGCGCCACCTTGTCCTTGTCAAAGACCTTGGTCGCGCCCATGCCCTTGAAGGACTTGATGGCCAGGGGCGCGGTGATGTCGTTGGCCAGGACCAGGGACACGCGGCAGGTGACGATCTGCCCGGCGCGGGTGATTTCCTCATCCGTGTGCGCCTGCAGGATTTTTTCGGCTAAATTGTGGGACATTCGCTCTTCTCCTCCCTCATTTTCTCCAAACGATTGAGTGCGTTGATGAAGGCCATGGCGCTGGCGACGAGGATGTCCTCGTTGGTGCCGCGACCCACAGACTTCTTGCCTTCGTGTTCGATGCGCACGGTCACTGTGGCCTGGGCATCCGTGCCGCCGGTAACGGCGTTGATCTGGAAGCGGTCCAGGGCGGGCGCGTAGCCCACCATGGCCCCGATGCACTTGAACAGGGCGTCCACAGGCCCCTCGCCGAAGGACGAGTGGCGGCGCACCTCGGCCACCTGCTCCCCGTCCAGGACCTCAAGGACCATGGCCGCGTGGGGCGGCACCCCGCCCGTGCCCGAGAACACGCTCATGTCCTTCAGGCGGTACCTGTCGCGGCGGCGGTAGACCATCTCCAGGACCAGCGCCTCCACGTCCTCGTCGAACACGCGCTCCTTCTTGTCCGCCAGCTCCTTCACCGCGGCGAAGACCACGGCCAGCTGGGCGTCGTCCAAGGCGTAGCCGAGCTCGGTCAGCTTGGACTTGATGGCGTGGCTGCCGGAGTGCTTGCCGATGACCATCTCCGTGCCCTTGCGGCCCACGGACGCGGGCGTCATGATCTCGTAGGTCAGCGGATTCTTGAGCATGCCGTCCTGGTGGATGCCGGACTCGTGGGCAAAGGCGTTGGGCCCGACGATGGCCTTGTAGGGCGGAATGGGCTGGCCGATGATCTGCGAGAGGCGGCGGCACGAGGGGTAGAGCTGCTCGGTTTTGACGCCGCAGTCGAGCTTGTAGAGCCCGTGGCGGGTGTGCAGGGCCATGACCAGTTCCTCAAGGGAGGCGTTGCCCGCGCGCTCGCCGATGCCGCAGAGGGTCACCTCGGCCTGCCTGGCCCCGGCCCGGATGGCCGAGAGGCTGTTGGCCACGGCCAGGCCCAGGTCGTTGTGGCAGTGCACGCTAAACACGGCGTCCTTGGCATTGGGCACGGTATTGAGCAAGTAGGCGATGAGCTCGCCGAACTCAAAGGGCTGGGCATAGCCCACGGTGTCCGGGATGTTCACGGTGGTGGCCCCGGCGCGGATGACCACCTCGCAGACCTGGGCCAGAAACTCCCAGTCCGAGCGCGAGGCGTCCTCGGCCGAGAACTCCACGTTGGGGCACAGGCTTACGGCGTGTTTCACCGAGGCCTCGGCCATCTCCAGCACCTGCTCGCGCGTCTTGCGCAGCTTGTGCGTCATGTGGATCTCGCTGGTGGCCAGGAAGGTGTGGATGCGCGGGTGCGCGGCGTCCCGGATGGCCTCCCAGCCGCGGTCGATGTCCTTGGTCAGGGCGCGGCACAGGGCCGCCACCTGGATGTTCTTGACGCAGCGGGCGATGGCCTGGACAGACTCGAAATCGCCCTGGCTGGCGGCGGGAAAGCCCGCCTCGATGATGTCCACGCCCAGGGCTTCGAGCTGGCGCGCGAGGCTGACCTTCTCTTCCAGGTTCATGGTGGCGCCGGGCGACTGTTCGCCGTCACGCAGCGTGGTGTCGAAAATGTACACGCGGTCTGACATAAATCCTCCTCACGTGGATTGGGAACGTATCTGTTTACTGGATTGCTGGCAATACGCGCGGGCGAATGCCCGCGCACGGAGAAAGTCCCAGAGGGGTGCTCCCTGGACCGAGGACTTTTAAAGAGAAGAAAGGGAAATGAGAAAAGCCCGGCCTACAGGGAGTCCTTCTGGGACTCGCGTAGGATTAGGGCGACGCTTTGCAGCGTGGTGCGGATTTCGGTGCGGATGGTTTGCTTGCGCATCGTGTTCTCTCTTGCGCGGACCGGCCGAAAGGGACCGACGCGCTAAAAATCAATGCCATGTTCCCACACGCCTTGTCCAGCGTCAAAACTGGTGGCGGATGAAAATATCCGGCCCCGGGCTCAGCCTTGCTGGGTCTCCTTGGGCGACACCAGCTTGGAGCTGCGCGGGGAAAGGATGAACATGGTGTAGATGGGTCCGGAAATGATGTAGCCCAGGAAGAAGAGGAAGCCGAGCATCTTGGGGCGCGAGGCCACCATGACGAAGAGCAGGATCACCGTGACCATGGAGCTGAAGGGGTGGGCCTTGATGAACCCATACTCCTTGAAGGAAGCGTAGCGCATGGTGCTGACCATGAGGAAGGACAAAACGTACACCAGGATCAGGCAAACCGAGGGCAGCACGTCGTTGACCAGGTTCTCCGGCAGGTTCGGGGCGAAAAGGATGAGCGTGGCCAGGGTGCTGGCCTGGGCCGGAATGGGCAGGCCCACGAAAAATTTCTTGCTCGTCACTGCGGACTGCACGTTGAAGCGCGCAAGGCGGAGCGCCCCGCAGGCGATGAGCAGGAACGAGGCCATGAGGCCCAGGGTGCCGAAGGTGTGCAACTGCCAGAGGTACACGGTCAGCGCCGGGGTGGCGCCAAAGGCCACGAGGTCGGCCAGGGAGTCGAACTGCACCCCGAACTCGCTGGTAGTGTTGGTGAGCCGGGCCACCTTGCCGTCCAGGCCGTCGAAAAGGCACGACCCCAGGATGCACAGGGCGGAGTACTCGTACAGGCCCTCGATGGCCCAGATCATTCCCATGAACCCAAGGAACAGGCTCGCGGTGGTGAACAGGTTCGGCAGGATGTACACGCCCTTGTGGCGCGGCAATGCCCTTTCCTTGGCCATACGACTCCCAGGTTGCCCCGGTTTGAACTACTTGCGGACGGCGATGGCCGTCTCGCCCGCGCGGACGGTTTCGCCCACGTACACCTTCACAGCATAGTCGTCGGGCAGGTAGAGGTCAACTCTGGACCCGAACTTGATCAGGCCGAAGCGCTCGCCCCGGCGCAGGATGTCCCCGGGCTCGGACCAGCAGACGATGCGCCGCGCGATGAGCCCCGCGATCTGCACCACGGTGAAGCGCTCCGCGCCGCGCCCCAGCACCAGGATGTTGCGCTCGTTGTCCGTGCTGGCCTTGTCCAGGCTGGCGTTGAAAAACTTGCCGGGGATGTAGCGGATGAGCTCCACGCTGCCCTCCACGGGCGCGCGGTTCACGTGCACGTCGACGACGTTCATGAACACGCACACCACCTGGCGGATCTGCCCGCTGACGGGGTCCGGCGCGAAGTCGACCTTGCACACCCGTCCGTCCGCCGGGGAGACCACGGCGTCCAGGTCCTCGGGGGTCACGCGCTCGGGATCGCGGAAGAAATGCACCACAAAGCCGGTGACCACGAGCAGGATCAGGGCCAAAAGCCACCAGCCCATGGCCGCGAAGACAATGGTGGCGAAGGCCGAGAGGCCGATGGAGGGCAGGCCCTCCAGGCTCAGTCCGATGGTCGGTTTGCGCATGCGCTTTGGTCTCCTTCTGGTCGTGATCGCTCTCTGGTCCTGAGGAATTACCCGCCATTGCGCGCAAGGTCAACAACCACACGTTTCATCATGCCGACGCGGCAGCGGGAAAGGCCCAGGAAACCCCTCACCCGCCTGGCGTCCGGGGGAGCACGCAGCGCGCCACGCCGACGCCAGCGGCCTGAACTCCGGCCCGGTGCTGCGCGCTCGGCACGGCGACTTGCCGGTGTTCGCCGAGTTCACGGCCACCAGGACGCTCCCGGGCTGCGGGATCTGACCCCGAGGCTCTAGCGCCCGATGCCGTAGTGTTTGAGGCCGAAGCGCGACAAAAGCGAACGCGAGTACAGGTTGCGGCCGTCGAAGATCACCGGCTCGGCGAGTTGCCGGGCGATGCCCGCGAAATCCGGGTTGCGGAACTGGTTCCAGTCCGTGACCACGGCCAGGGCGTCGGCCCCGTCCAGGGCGTCGTACTGGGCGCCCACCAGCTCCACCAGGGCATTTCCGGAGAGCTCGGCCTGGGCGCGCCCGGCCGCCACCGGGTCAAAGGCCTTGACGCGCATGCCCGCCGCGGTCAGCTCACGGATGATGTCAAAGGCCGGGGCCTCGCGGATGTCGTCGGTGTTGGCCTTGAAGGCCAGGCCCCACAGGGCCAGGGTGCGCCCGGCCACGCCGCCCAGGGGCGCGAAGTGGGCCAGGATCTTTGCGGCCAGCACGGTCTTCTGCCGGGCGTTGACCTCGTCCACGGACTTGATGAGCCCGGCCTCGTACCCGGCCTGGCGCGCGGTGGCCAGAAAGGCCTTCACGTCCTTGGGGAAACAGGAGCCGCCATAGCCCACGCCGGGATAGATGAAGTCGTAGCCGATGCGGTGGTCGCTGCCTATCCCTAAGCGCACCTCGGAGACGTCCGCGCCCACGCGCTCGCAGATGTTGGCCACCTCGTTGATGAAGGAGATCTTGGTGGCCAGCATGCAGTTGGCCGCGTACTTGGTCATCTCCGCGCTGCGCACGCCCATGATGATGAGCTTCTCGCGGCTGCGGGCAAAGGGCGCGTACAGGGCCTTGAGCATCTCCGCGCTCTTGGGGTTCTCGGTGCCCACGATGACGCGGTCGGGCTTCATGAAGTCCTGCACCGCGTCGCCCTCCTTGAGAAACTCCGGGTTGGAGACCACGTCGAACTCGACTGCGGCCCCGCGCGCGGCCAGCTCGCGCGTGATGACGGCGCGCACGCGGTCGGCTGTGCCCACGGGCACGGTGGACTTGTTGACCACGATGAGCGGGGCGCTCACCAGGCGGCCGATCTCCTCGGCCACGGCGTCGACGAAGCAGAGGTCGCAGACCCCGTCGTCGCCAGAGGGCGTGCCCACGCAGACAAAGGCGAACTCGGCGTCGGCCCCGCCGCAGGACAGGCCCTCGGCCAGGCTGGTGGTGAAGGTCAGGCGGCCCTCGGCGCAGTTGCGGCGCACCAGCTCCTCAAGCCCAGGCTCGAAGATGTGGATGCGCCCGGCGCGCAGGGTCTCCACGACCTGCTGGCTCTTGTCCACGCAACGCACGTGGTTGCCCATTTCCGAAAGGCAGGCCGCAGTGACCAGGCCGACGTACCCGGTGCCGACGATGCAGACGTTCATAGATTCTCCTCGCAAGGCTGAAGCCGTGATTATCAGCCGCTTTGGGTACCTTCCCCCCGGCCCGATGTCAACGAGCGGGCCGCCGCCGCGCCTGGCCCGCCAATGGTTGCCTTTGCCCCCCGGAAGGCGTAATATTCCGGGTGTTCAAGCAATCCCTGGAGGTATGCATGCCGCTTCTCTGCGTCAACGTCGACCACATCGCCACCCTGCGCCAGGCCCGCCTGGGCCAGGAGCCCGACCCTGTCCTGGGCGCCCACGAGGCCGAACTCGGCGGGGCTGCGGGCATCATCGTGCACCTGCGCGAGGACCGCAGGCACATCCAGGACCGCGACGTGGAGCTTCTGCGCCGCACCGTGAACACCAAGCTGAACCTGGAGATGGCCGCCACGGCCGAGATGCAGGACATCGCCCTGCGCATCCGCCCGGACACCGTGTGCCTGGTGCCGGAGAAGCGCCAGGAGCTGACCACCGAGGGCGGCCTCAACTGCGTGGGCCGCGAGGGCGAGTTCTCGGCCTACCTGGCCCCGCTCCTCGCCCAGGACATCGAGGCCAGCCTGTTCATCGACGCCGACCCGGCCCAGATCGAGGCCGCCAGCCGCACCGGCGCGCAGTTCATCGAGATCCACACCGGCCACTACGCCGACGCCGTGAGCCCGGTCGCCCGCAAGGCCGAACTGGAAAAGATCCTCACGGGCATCAGCCACGCCCAGGGCCTGGGCCTCAAGGTCAACCTGGGCCACGGGCTGAACTTCGTCAACGTGCTGTCCTTCGCCCGTGTTCCCGGCATCGCCGAGTACTCCATCGGCCACAGCATCGTGTCCCGCGCCGCGTACATCGGCCTGCGCCAAGCCACCCGCGACATGGCCGACATCCTGCTCGGCTTCGCGGACTAGGCCGGAACCAAGGGATGGACGCATGATCCTGGGGCTGGGACTCGATGTGGCGGAGATCCCCCGCATCCGCGCTTCCCTGGCGCGCTTCGGCGAGCGCTTCATCCGGCGCGTGCTCACCGAGGCCGAGGCCGCCGGGATGTCTGCGGCCGATCCCGCGTCTTACGTGGCCGCACGCTTCGCCGCCAAGGAGGCTGCCGCCAAGGCGCTGGGCACGGGCTTCGCCCAGGGCGTGACCCTGGCCAACATCGAGGTGGTGAGCCTGCCCTCGGGCGCGCCACAATTGCGCCTGCACGGCAAAGCCCTTGAAATCGCCAACGCAATGGGCGTAGAGAGGATGCATGTCTCTCTGACCCATGGCCGCGACATCGCCGCCGCCACCGTGATCCTGGAGGGCGCCGCCTAGTCTTCGTCCAACCCGGACAGAACACGGCCAAAGCCTTTCGCGTGCCCCCCAAGGAGGCCAGCAATGCCCCATTTCGCGCTGACACGATCCACCTGCTCCAACCCCTTGACCTTGTTCGATCCCCTGCCCACCCCGGCCGAAATGGCCGCCTGGGACAGGAGCGCCATCCAGGACTTCGGTCTCAAGGCCGAGCTGCTCATGGAAAACGCCGGGAACGAGGCCTTGAGCGTCCTGCGCGAGACCTTCGGTCCGCTCTCCGGCGCGCGGGTGCTGCTGGTGGCGGGCGGCGGCAACAACGGCGGCGACGCCTTCGTGCTGGCCCGCAGGCTGCTCGACGAAGGGGCCGAGCCTCTCGTGCTGCACACCCGGCCCGTATCCGGCTATCGCGGCGCGGCGCGCTACCACCTGGACCTGGCCCGGCGCGCGGGCGCGGCCTGCCGCCACCTGCCCGCCGGACGCGCCAAGTCTGCCCTGTGCAGCTGCGAGGCCCCGGACATTCTCGTGGACGGGCTCCTGGGCACGGGCTTCAGCGGCGAGCTCACCCCCGAAGCCCTGGCCCTGGTGCAGGCCATGAACAGCCTGGGGGAGAGCTGCTTCGTCCTGGCCCTGGACAGCCCCTCCGGCCTGGACGGGCTCACGGGGCAGCCCCGGCCCCAGGCCGTGCGCGCGGACGCCACCGTGGCCTTCCACGCCCCCAAGCTGGGCTGCGCCCTGCCCCTGGCCGCGCCCTTTGTCGGCACCCTGGTTCCGCGCGCCATCGGCATCCCGCGCCTGGTGACCGACGCCGCGCCCCCGCGCCAGGTGCTGCTCACGGAGCGGCTCTTCGAACTGCTTCCGCCCCCGGCGGCGGAGCTGCACAAGGGCCGGGCCGGGCATGTGCTGGTGCTGGGCGGCAGCGAGGGCCTCACCGGCGCGGCGCAGCTCTGCGCCCTGGGCGCGCTGCGCGCCGGGGCCGGGCTGGTCACCGTGGGCTGCCCGCGCGGGGTCCTGCCCGAGGTCAAGGCTGGCCTGCCGGACATCATGGCCATTGGCCTGGGCCAGGGAACGACCTGGAGCCCGGACTGCCTGGACTCCCTGCTGCCGTCCCTGGGCCGCTATGACTGCGTGGTCATCGGGCCGGGCCTGGGCCGCAACAAGGAGGCCGCAGACTTCCTGGCCCTGTTCCCCAGGGCCTTTGCCCAGGCCTTTGACAAGGGCTGGGCCAACCCGTGCATCTACGACGCCGACGCCCTCTTCCTGCTGGCCCAGAACCCTGGGCTCATGGCCGATCTGCCCGGGGACGCCGTGCTCACCCCGCATCCCGGCGAGATGGCCCGGCTGCTCGGCATGGGCATGGGCGAGGTCCAGGCCGACCGCGTCACGGCCGCGCACCGCTTCCTGGCCAAGCACCCCCAGGTGCTGACCCTCAAGGGCGCGGGCACCCTGGTGGGCCAGGGCGAGCTCTTGCACCTCTCGCCCATCGTGGCGCCGAACCTGGCCGTGGGCGGCTCCGGCGACGTGCTGGCCGGAGTCATCGCGGCCATTTTGGCGCGCGGCGTCAAGCCGCTGTATGCGGCCTGCCTCGGCGTCTACTGGCACGGGCTCTGCGGCCTGGCCCTGGCCAACGATTTTCCGGTCCGCGGCAACCTCGCCTCGGAGATCGCCCATACACTTCCACACGTCCTCAAGGAGCACACGCCATGCTGAAGGCCATCGACATCATGACCCCGGATCCGTTCACCCTGTCTCCGGAAACCGACATCCGCACCGCCGCCACCCTGCTGCTGGAAAAGAAGATCAACGGCGCGCCCGTGGTCGACGCCACGGGCAAGCTCGTGGGCGTGCTTTGCCAGAGCGACCTGGTGGCGCAGCAGAAGCAGGTCACCCTGCCCTCGGTCTTCGCCATGCTCGACGGCTTCATCGCGCTGTCCAGCCGCGACGACTTCGAGCGCGAGATGCAGAAGATCGCCGCCACCAACGTGGCCCAGGCCATGACCAGCGATCCCAAGACCGTGAGCCCGCAGACGCCGCTTGAGGAAATCGCCACCGCCATGGTCAACGAGAAGCTCTACACCCTGCCCGTGGTGGACGCGGGCAAGCTCGTGGGCGTTGTCGGCAAGGAAGACATCCTGCGCACCCTGCTGGGCAAGAAGCCCTGAAACAAGGGGCCGCGCATGCTGCTTCATCTGCCTGCGCCCGAGGACATGCTGGACCTGGGCGCGGCGCTCGCCCGCAGCCTGACCTCGGTTTCGCCGCCCCTGGCCCTGCTGCTCCAAGGCCCGCTGGGCTCCGGCAAGACCACCCTGGTGCGCGGGCTGGTGTCCGCCCTGCCGGGGGCGGAAGAGGCCGAGGTCTCCAGCCCCAGCTTCAACCTGGTGAACCTCTATCCCACCAGGCCCCAGGTGGCCCATTTCGACCTCTACCGCCTGGACTCGCCCCGCCCGCTGGACGAGTTCGAGGAGCTGCTGGGCCAGCCGGGCACCCTCCTCGTGGCCGAGTGGATCGAGAGGGTTGAGGAAAAGCTGTGGCCCGACGAGGCCCTGCACGTGAAATGGGTCGCTGTTCCCTCTGGACGAGCGCTCGAAATCAGGGCATGGGGAAAGGCGGCCAGCGGCCTGCTCAAGTCCCTGGAACCGACGCTCAACAAATGGCAGAAGGGTCCCACAGTATGAAGAACATCGTGGTCCAGAAATTTGGTGGCACCTCCGTGCGCAATCTGGAGTGCATGAGGCAGGTGCTGAACAACGTGCGCCGCCCCCTGGCGAATGGCGACAAGGTCATCGTGGTGCTCTCGGCCATGGCCGGAGAAACCAACCGCCTCCTGGCCCTGGCCAGGGAGTGGTCGTCCTGCCCGGACTGCGCCGAGCTCGACTGCCTGGTCTCCACCGGTGAGCAGATCTCCGTCGCCCTGTTCGCCATCATGGCCAAGGACGAGGGCATCAAGTGCCGCTCCGTGCTCGGCTTCCAGGTGCCCATCATCAGCAACGCCTCCTACGGCAAGGCCCGCATCGAGAGCATCGACAGCGAAAAGCTGGTGGCCATGCTGGAAGAGTACGACGTGCTGGTGGTGGCCGGGTTCCAGGGCGTGGACGACCAGGGCCGCATCACCACCCTGGGGCGCGGCGGCTCGGACACCTCGGCCGTGGCCGTGGCTGCGGCCCTGCAGGCCCAGATCTGCGAGATCTACACCGACGTGCCCGGTGTGTTCACCACCGATCCGAACATGTGCTCCGAGGCCAGGAAGCTTGAGCGCATCTCCTATGACGAGATGCTTGAGATGGCCAGCATGGGCGCCAAGGTGCTCCAGATCCGCTCGGTTGAGTTCGCCAAGAAATACAATGTCATCGTGCATGTGCGCTCCACGTTCAGTGACGAGCCCGGCACCCTGGTCACTCAGGAGGATACCGTCATGGAATCAGTCAAGGTCGCCGGCGTCGCCTACGACAAGGATCAGGCCCAGGTCACTTTGGTCGGCGTGGTCGACGAGCCCGGCGTCTGCGCCTCGATCTTCACGCCCATCGCCGAAAGGAAGATCCTGGTGGACATGATCGTGCAGAACCCCAGCCGCGAAGGGCTCACGGACATCACCTTCACCGTGCCCCGGGCCGACCTGGACGCCACCCTGAAGCTCATGGAGGGCCTCAAGTCCGAGATCGGCTTCAAGGCGCTTCTGTCGGACAAGGAAGTCGCCAAGGTCTCGGTCATCGGCGTGGGCATGCGCAACCATTCCGGCGTGGCGGCCCAGGCCTTCCGCGCCCTGCGCGACGAGAACATCAACATCCTGATGATCAGCACCTCGGAGATCAAGCTCACCTGCCTCATCGAGGACAAGTACACGGAACTCGCGGTGCGCACCCTGCACCAGACCTTTGTCGGACATCATATAGTGGGGTAGAAGGATCATGCGCAAGGCCAGCATCTACGATACGACCCTCAGGGACGGCACCCAGGCGGAAGAGCTGCACCTCACCACCGAGGACAAGATCCGCATCGCCTGCAAGCTGGACGAGCTGGGGATCCACTACATCGAAGGCGGCTGGCCCGGCTCGAACCCCACGGACAAGCTGTTCTTCAAGGAGATCAAGAACTACAGCCTGAAGAACGCCAAGGTCGCGGCCTTTGGCAGCACCCACAATAACAAGACCACGCCGGACTCCGACCCGAACTTGAAGTCCATCCTTGACGCCGGGGTGGAGGTGGCGACCATCTTCGGCAAGACCTGGGACTTCCACGTGACCCACGCCCTGCGCGTGCCCCTGCCGCGCAACCTGGAACTCATCAGCGGAAGCCTGGCGGCCCTGCGCCCCGCCGTACGTGAGCTGTTCTACGACGCCGAGCACTTCTTCGACGGCTACAAGGCCAACCCGGAGTACGCCCTGGCCTGCCTCAAGGCGGCCCACAAGGCCGGGGCCGACGTGCTCGTTTTATGCGACACCAACGGCGGCACCATGACCGACGAACTCGCCGGGATCATCGCCCAGGTGCAGGGCGCCCTGCCCGGCGTGGCGCTCGGCATCCACACCCACAACGACGCTGAGCTGGCCGTGGCCAACTCGCTGGAGGCCGTGCGCCTGGGCGCGGTGCAGGTGCAGGGCACGGTGAACGGCTACGGCGAGCGCTGCGGCAACGCCAACCTCTGCTCCATCATCCCCAACCTGGAGCTCAAGATGGGCGTCTCCTGCATCGGCAAGGAGAACCTGGAAAAGCTCACCCGCGTGGCCCACTATGTGGCCGAGACCGTGAACCTGCGGCCCTTCCCCCACCAGCCTTACGTGGGCGGCTCGGCCTTTGCGCACAAGGCCGGGATGCACGTCAGCGCCGTGGTCAAGAACCCGGAGACGTACGAGCACATCCGGCCCGAGCTGGTGGGCAACGTCAACCGCATCCTGCTCTCGGACCTGGCCGGTCGCAGCAACATCCTGTTCAAGGCCAAACAGTACGGCTACGACCTGGACAAGGACGATCCCTCGGTCATGGACCTCCTGGCCGAACTCAAGCGCCGCGAGACCATGGGCTACGAGTATTCCGTGGCCGAGGCCAGCTACGAGATCCTGTTCTTCCGCATGATGGGCTGGAGCAAACGCTACTTCCAGCTGGTGAACTACCGCGTGCTCGACGCCGTGAACGAAGAGAAGGAGCCCTTTTCCGAGGCCACGGTCATGCTCCAGGTGCGCGGCGAGGTGGCCCACACGGCGGCCACGGGGCGCGGCCCGGTGAACGCCCTGGACGTGGCCCTGCGCCGGGCGCTGG
>Ga0209800_10002604_pt1 | contig 15668 bp, 13 predicted proteins | sample Higcelweek8metaG_FD_187174 | JGI IMG/M metagenome (GOLD analysis project Ga0209800, IMG submission 187174) | Freshwater pond sediment microbial communities from the University of Edinburgh, under environmental carbon perturbations - High... | ecosystem: Environmental > Aquatic > Freshwater >...
GAAATTTACCTCCGATCTTTTCGACTAATTTCGGCCAATTATCCCAGTCAAATTCCGACAACATATCTTCCCAGCTGACAAATGGATACTTATCCACCCAACCGACGTAATAATTTATCAATTCCTCCGAATTTAATGTTTTGTTTTCAATTCGTAATTCGTAATTTGTAATTCGTAATTCTGAATTCGCATTAGCGAATTCAGACGCCGCCGCATCAATCGAAATTCCCGCATCTACTCCCGGCACATACCCTGCATTTTTAATTGCCTCTACCAAATATTCCATTGGTTTTTCATTCGACTTTATTCCTCCCGGTGCAAATGCCCCCTCATTTCCCACGTTTATTGACAGCCCCTCTCTCTTTAAAATCTTTTTTAATTCATCATATATCTCCATCTGAATTCTGATATTTTCCGCTTGTGTTCGGTTTCCCAGTGAAGCCATCAAATATTCCTGTAAATCGGTAGTTTCGTCGGCGTGCTTTCCCCCTTCAATCATCACCATCATCGGCTTGGGTAATCGAAGTCCTGAGCCTGTCGAAGGATTTAATCCATAAACTTCCCTTAAATACTCATATAATTCTATTTTTCTATCATTAGCCTCCGCCCGGGCATATGCCATCGATACCGCCAAAATTGCGTTGCCACCTAGTTTTGATTTATTTTCTGTCCCATCCAGTTTGATCATTAATCTATCAATTTCCTCTTGCCCTTCTTGTCCCATTAAAGCTGGAGCAATTATATTTTTAATATTATCTATTGCTGTCAACATTCCTTTCCCTCCGTATCTGCTGTCCCCATCCAGCATTACAAAAGCTTCTTTTGATCCGGCGCTTGCCCCATAGCTGATCGACGCTTCACCCTTAACCCCGGTATCTAGTGTTACCGATGCTTCAATAGTTGGTGCCCCACCACTTGCCAATATTTCCCGGGCTTTAATTGTTTTTATTTTTGCCATATAAAACTTATTATACCTTTTATAAATTTTTTATAATTTATACTTTTTAACATTAATAAATAATCGGAAAAATTCATTTTATTTTTCATCCATAAATCCGTATAACCTTGATTATTTCTTATTTGAATTCCTCTCCAAATCGGCCAGGGGGTTTCCGCAAAATCATTAATACTCCAGACATATTTATAATTAGTTTTCAAATTTTTAATGTTCTTTTTATCAATTTCCACAAACATAATCGGCACTTCCATTTTTCCCATGCCTTTCAACACTTCCAATTCATAACCCTGTACATCAATTTTTATCAAATCAACTTTTTCCTTTATTACCTCATCTAGTCGTACTATTCGGGTTACTTGTTTCGTGTTACTTGTTACTATTCTGCTATTTCCAAAATTTTCACTATCTGTTTTTAAAAATTTTGATCCTCTTTTACTTCCTACTGCCTTATTAAACAAAACTACATTCTTTAAATTATTTTCTTTAATATTTTTTTTCAAAATTTCAAACGCCTCTTTCTCCGGCTCAAATGCATACACTTTTTTAACAAATTTTGCCATTAATACCGTATAATAACCAATATTCGCCCCCACATCAATTATTACACTATTTTTATTTATTTGACCAAAAATCAGGGCAGTTTCATATTTTTCAAATTTATCCACAGCAATTCTCTGACCAATTACTCTGTCATCACTGCGGTAATAAAATTTTATCCCTCTCAATACTACTTGACTTAATCTCATTGCTAATTATAATATTAGCAGTCCTAAAAGTTGACTGATAATTTACTTATTAATAATTTCTTATGCTAAAAACAAAAACTAATATTCACCCGGTCCCCGGATATCTTCTGGTAGAACCCATTAAAAAAGAAAAAACCACTGCTTCCGGAATTGTTTTACCCGAATCTCACGAAGAAAAACCCCAACAAGGCACAGTTCTGGCTATCGGGAAATTTACTTACGTCGATGGCAAAAAAGTAATTTGTCCCTGTTTGAAGGGGGATACTGTCATCTATCGCGAATGGGGTGGCAAGGAATATAAAGAAGGCAATCGTGAATTATTAATTTTAAAATTTGACGACATCATGGCCGTCATTGAATAATTATGGCAAAACAACTCAAGTTCGGGTCAGATGCCCGACAATCACTTCTCAAAGGTATTAATATTTTAAGCGATGCAGTCACCACTACCCTCGGTCCCAAAGGCCGCAATGTAGCTATCGACAAAAAATGGGGTGGACCCAGTGTTATTCATGACGGTGTTACTGTCGCCAAGGAAATTGAGCTAAAAGATCCTTATGAAAATATGGGAGCTCAACTTCTCAAAGAAGCTGCCTCAAAAACCAACGATATTGCCGGTGACGGCACCACCACTGCCACCCTTTTAGCCCAAGCTATTGCCAATAAAGGTCTTCAAAATGTTGCCGCCGGAGCCAATCCCATGATGATCCGCCGGGGTTTAGAGAAGGGTCTTGAAGCAGTTTTAGCCAGTCTTGATACCCAGAAAAAAGAAATCAAAATCAATGATCAGTCCAGTATCGAACATGTTGCTTCTATTTCCGCCGGAAATACTGATATTGGTCAGGAAATCGCCAGGGCGGTTATCAAAGTTGGTCGTGATGGTTTAATTACCGCCGAAGAAGGCAAAGGTTTGGGTCTGGAAACTAAGGAAACTTCCGGAATGGAATTTGACAACGGCTTTTTATCTCCCTATTTTGCCACCAATACCGAAGCTATGGAAGCTGTTATTGAACATCCCTACATTATGATAACTGATAAAAAAATCAGTTCAATCCAAGACATTCTGCCCTTTTTGGAAAAATTAGTTAAATTAACTAAAAATTTTGTAATTATTGCCGAAGATATTGACGGCGAAGCCCTAGCTACTCTGGTTGTCAACAAACTTCGGGGTACTTTTAGTGTTTTAGCTGTCAAAGCTCCCGGATTTGGTGATCGTCGCAAAGCTATGCTTGAAGATATTGCCGTACTTACCGGAGGAAAAGTAATTTCCGAAGATCTGGGAATCAAATTTGATTCTATTGATCCTTCAGAGTATTGCGGTCAAGCTGATTCGGTCACTTCAGACAAGGATAAAACTCGAATTTTAGGCGGTGCCGGTTCTGCTTCCGATGTCAAATCCCGGGTAGCTCAACTTCGGACCCAGATGGACAAGAGTACTTCCGATTATGACAAAGAAAAATTTCAGGAACGTATCGCCAAACTGGTTGGCGGTGCTATCGTTCTTCAGGTTGGCGGCGCCACTGAAGTTGAAATGAAAGAAAAATTAGAGCGGGTCAAAGATGCTATTGACGCTACCAAAGCTGCAATTGAAGAGGGAATTCTACCCGGAGGCGGTATCGCTTTGTACAAGGCTGCCTCATCTCTTGATAAGGTCAAAGTTGATACAGACGAAGAACAGGTTGGTCTAAACATTTTAAAATATGCTCTGGAACAACCGATTCGGAAATTAGCTCTAAATTGTGGCGAAGATCCCGGATTTATTTTCAGCAAAATCAAAGATGCCCTTGAAATAAATCCCAAATCGGATATTGGCTACAACGCCGTTACCGGTGTCATGGAATCCATGACCAAAGCCGGTGTCCTCGATCCCGCCAAGGTAACCAAATCAGCTCTGATTAACGCCGTTTCGGTTGGTACTATGATTTTAACCACCGAGGTTTTAATCACCGATATTCCTGAGAAAAAAGAAGCTCCGGCCCCACAAGGCGGCATGGATGGCATGATGTGATGTAAAACTCAAACCCACCCCACCCTAAAGGGTCCCCCCTCCCTTGACAGGGAGGGCTAAAACCAAATTCGTTTAAATAAAATCCCTCGGCAACGGGGGATTTTTTATAAATATGATAACTTTAATTATGTCAAAAACCACTTACTCTGCCATGGCAATTTCATTATTATTAAATTTGTATTTTGGCACCAAAGTCATTTCTTCCAAAATCAAAACCTCACCTTCCCTCAACACTGTCACTGTTTCCCGAGTTATTGATGGCGACACATTTCTCACTACCGATAATAAATATGTTCGACTTTTGGGTCTAGACTCTCCGGAGTTTCCTCAAAATTGCCTCTCAACCGAAGCTAAAGATAAATTGGAGAACTTAATCAATAAAGAGCAGGTATCTCTAGCCGATATTAGTACCGATCATTTCGGTCGAACTTTGGCTTATGTTTTTCTTAAAGATATCTCTATTGATGAAGTACTTTTACGAGATGGTTTAGGTAAATTAATTGCTAAAAATAAGGACTATTTACCGATTTTAACCAAAGCTGAGAACGAAGCTAAGACCTTTAAAAAAGGTATTTGGGGACCACTGTGCAACCCCGATGAAAATTGCCAAATTAAAGGCAATTACCGCCAAGCAGATAATACTAAAGTTTATAGTTTACCCGATTGCTACAACTATTCTAAAACCGAAGTTGATCTCAACAAAGGCGATCACTGGTTTTGCACTGAGAAAGAAGCCCTCGCCGCCGGATTCAAAAAATCCAAAGACTGTCCGGGAATGAAGTAATAATATTTTATATAATTAATTTAGTGAAATTTAATTTCAATTATTTACCCGATAAATATAAAGGTTGGATAGTAATTGTTGAATTAGTAGTAATATATATCCTAATCAATATTATTTATTTTTGTTTTAAAAATAGAGACTTGCTTTCTGTTGTCAAACAATCATTGTATATTCCGGGTTTCATAACGATAGCATCCTATCTTATTGATAAATTATTTAAAAAAAAGTTAACAACGTTTTATATAATTATTATTTCAATAATTTGTGTTTTAATTAAATTGGTATTCTAAATATATATTCGTTTGATAAAAGTGCCTCAAGATATCCAACCAACGTTAAATCTGATCATTAAACTCGAAGGTCCAGCTGTCGATGAAGGTATTGATGTGTTCAAATTAGCTCCGTCATTAATTGATCTTGGAACGGTAATAAAAGAAGCAAATCGAACAATAAGATCGGGGGAATATGACCTAAATGTTAACATTCGACCATTTCAAAAAGGGTCGTATGTAATGGATATCTTGGTAATTGCTCAAACAAATGCACAACAGTTATTTAGTAATACTTCAGTCCAAACCATCAAAGAACTCTTAGAATGGATAGGAATTTTAGCAGGTGCAGGTGTGACTTCGTATAAAGGAATTAAGAGTCTAATTGAACTAATCAAATGGCTTAAAGGTAAACCACCACAAAAAATTGAGAAAAATAACGATGGTTTTATGTATACACATCAAGATGGGGTTGGAGTTCTAGTAAATGAGAATGTTCATAAACTATATCAGAATTCGGTAATTCATGAACATTATTATGGCGCGTATGGAAAATTAATAGAAAGTGAAGGTTTTGATAGAATGACCAGTTACCTCCCTGACCAACCAGACAATTTTAGTTTAATTGAAAAAGCAGATATACCCGCAATTCGAGGATATACAGAATTAGAGATTAGTGAAAACGTTGATCAAATAAATACAATTATTTCAGAAACTTATTTGAACTTTAGAAGAGGTAGTTATGAAGGTCTTCCTACAAATTGGTCATTTAAAAAAGGTGACCAAATTGTTATAGCGACTATTAAAGATGAAAAATTTCTTACCAGTATTGAAACAGGAGAAATTAGGCCATATGCCAAAGACTTACTTAAAGTAAAACTTGTAGAAAAACAAAGAATTAGAGGTACTGAAATACTAGAACCAACTTTTGAAATAAATGAAGTTCTTGAATATGTGTCCGCGCCAAAGCAACTCAATGTTTTTTAAAACTATGCTAATCTAAACTATGTCTGCTGAAATAAAATTATCTCCCGAAACATTAAACCAATATCCCATTGTTGGACACCTTGGAAATCCAGAAAATACATTCAATAACACTCAAATTCCCAGACTTGTCGTCACCACGGAAGCATTACAAAAATTATCCGATATATTAGCTACTGTAAAATCACCAGGACAAGATGAAGGTGGTGGCGCTCGTGAGTTTGGTTTTTTTGGAATTGGTTTAGATGTTGATGATCCAACTGTTAGAGGTAAAAAGGTTTTGGTTGTCTCCGAATGGATATTGTCTCCTGTCGGAGAAAACTCCGATGGTACTGAAAAAAAATTTACTTCAGATTTTCTAGCTGACGCCATCCATCAAGCCGATTTAAAAAAAATAACAGTTGTTGCCCGAGGACATGATCATCATGAAGTCGCCACTAATACTCCATCAGGGGTAGATAATCGTACATTAATAAAAAATGGACCAAATATTAATTTTGCTGAAATAATTGTTCGTCGATCACGATTTCCAAATCCAATTGCTGCCTGGACACCAGACAGTTTACGAGATAAATATTTACATATTGGTGGAATCGAAGTTATCAATACTAACAATATGCCTCCGGAAGATGTGAAAACATTAATAGAATATTTTGCCTATGTAGACGAACAAAACCAGGCAATACAGTACATTGACGGGATGGCCATAACAACTCCATTCGAAGAGACCTGTACTTTGAAACCAGATTTTCCTAAAGATCAATACATAGAAGTAACACTACCAGAAACAGACAATAATGTTATTGCTAAAAAACCAGAACAAATTGTAAACATTTCTAGTGAGGAACTTGACCAACAAACACCATCTGAACCATTTATAGAAATAGTGAATATCCAATCGCTAGATGATCAAATTTCCACTAAAAAAATGGGCTTAGTGGAAAAAGCTTGGAAAAAATTTACTGGCCAACTTTAATTTTTATAAATCCCCTCCACAGCCTTCACCTTAAGTTGCTCGTGATGAAATGGCAAATGGTTCGACAAGCCATTAAAAATAGAAGAAGATTTTTACAGGTACAATGGGCAGAAATAAACAATATACTAGACTACAGCCAAAAACCTCATTTAAAACAAGCCGGTGATAATATCCTCAAACAACTAGACGAACTACTCAAAGACGAAGAAAAATATCAAGTCGAATTTTCAATCTAATTTGAAACTATTTATATCCTTGTGCTTGTAAATTAAATAGTTCAGCATAAAGTCCACTTTTTTTCATCAACTTTTCATGATTTCCCTCTTCTACTATTTTGCCATTCTGTAGCACTAATATTCTATCCGCATTTCTTACCGTTGAAAAACGATGAGAGATTATCAAAACAGTTTTGTCTTTCTGTAATTTTTGTACCCTTTCAAATATTTCATACTCTGCTTTTGCATCAATGGCACTGGTTGGTTCGTCCAATATTAGTATCGATGCATTTCGATAAAATGCCCTTGCTAAAGCCAATTTCTGCCATTGTCCTCCGGATAGGTCAATTCCACCATCAAACATTTTTCCTACTATTTGGTTATACTTTTTTGGTAATTCATTCACAAAAATGTCTGCACCAGCTTTATTAACAGCGTCTTTTAACAAAGATTCATTATCCGGTTGATCAATATTTCCCAAAACAACATTCTCTTTAAAAGTGAATTGATATTTAATAAAATCCTGAAATAAAGCTCCGACGTTTGCTCTCCATTCATCAATATTTATTTTCTTAATATTTATTCCATTAAGTAAAATATCTCCGCTGGTTACATCATAAAACCGAAGAATAAGTTTTATTATAGTTGTCTTGCCCGCACCATTTTCACCAACCAACGCTACCTTTTCACCGCTATTAATCAATAAGTTAAAGTTATTTAAAATATATTTTTTGGTTCCGGGATACCGGAAGTTAACATTTCTAAATTCTATTCGGACCGGATTTGGTTCCATCGGAATATTCGAAGTTTTTGATATGTTGCTAATTATCCGTTTGGTCTTCATAAAATCAAAATACTTATCTAAATATTTTGTCCTAACGGACATACTCGAATACATGTTTAATATTTCTTCGGCACTGGTTGCCAGAGTCATCGTCTGCTGGAACACTAAGGTAAATTGACCAACCCCCAATACTCCCCTTAAAACTTCCTGAAGATTAATATATTGGGTATAAATAAAGGCTGAAAATTGAAGAAGTCTGGCTAAGATTAACTCAGGAGTTATCGGACCCAGTGTAAGGTCAAATCCTTTAAAATACAATTTTCGTTCTGAGTTAATTTTCTCCAGCAGAATTGGGCCAGTATTAAATATTGACGCTTCTTTTGAGGTCGAATCGGCTGAAAGTAATGTTTTTATGTATTGAGTTACCCGGACTAAAATGGTTCTTTTTTCCACATAATACGGCCAAGTAGCTTTTCTAAACTTATCCCAAGCCCAAAAAGAAGGAATCGAAGCCACCAATAAAAGTGGTGCGAACAAAGGAAATGTCGCCGAAACTACTATTGCCGCTGCAATAAACTGAACTGTAAAATTTATTAAGGCCACAAATCTATCTAAGTGCGCTTGAAACGATCCTTTTACACTATCCATCTGAGCAATTAATCCTTGAAACTTTGAATTTTCAAATGTTGCCGGATCTAATTCGGTTAATTTTTTATTAATCAACAAATCTAAATAACTGTCTGTTTTAATTTCTTGATAAGACTGTCTGGCATCAATATACGTTGATAAAACGATTTTAGTGATGTAACAAATTAAATATATTCCTATAATCCAAATAATTTGAGAAAATACAACCGAAAAACTTTTACTTAAAATATCTAATAACTTTGCTAATAAAAAAACTTGGATAAAAGGAAAAATTGTGCTTTCGTATATTTTGCTGAACACCAAAACAACCGCCGAAAACCCATTAGCCTGCCAAGTTATTTTTAATGATTCCCAACCATATCTCAAATCCTTCATCATATATCACTATAATAACTTAATTTTCCCAGTAAATCTCTTCATTTGCTTTCATCTATAATAAATTATCATCCATTTTATCGTTTCTCTATTTCTAACTTTTTTTCAACCGACGGCAATTGTTTTGCCTCATCACAACTTAGTCCAAACCATCCGTCAGGATTTTTTAAAAGAAATTGCCTTAAAACGCCCGGTTACTCAAAAAATAATTCTCATCGGTCCTGATCATTTTTCCCCCAATCAAAATCAGATTAATATCTCCGATCAAAACTGGCATTTGTCAACCGGCAACATGTTGTTTGAAAATCAAAGTATAAATCTTCCGGTAAATAACAATTTATTAAAATCTGATCACGCTGTCTATAATCCGTTGGCTGATTTAAAAAAATATTTTCCCACCGCCACCATTTACCCTATTATTATTGGTCAAAAAGTTGATCAAAAAACTCTCGATAATCTGTTGGCTCAAATAAAATCAGCCTGTCATTCCGATTGTTTACTGGTTGCTTCTGTGGATTTTTCACATTATTTACCAGCCACTCTGGCCGAAGTTCACGACGCCTTTACCATTAATAATCTTCAAAATCTTGATACCCAAAATATTTTAAAATCAGAAGTCGACAGTCCTCAATCCCTTTATATTCTCACCAAATTTTCTCAATTTAAAAAATTTAATCTCTTCGCCCATACCAATTCAGGGCTTATTTCAAAAAATCCTGACACCGAAACCACTACTCATGTCTTTGGTTCATATTCATTTGGTTTTCCCCAAAAATCTGTTGTAAAAACCGAAACAATCCAAAATAATGATTTTTCTATCTCCACCATTACTACTCCCACTCAAACCATCAAATCTTTTTTACCCATAAAAAATAATATATTTCTTCGCGGTTTAGAAAAACAGCAATTAATAAAAAATTATTTTGACTCAATTCAAGACGTTAAATCACTTACAAAAGACTATTTTTGGGGTAAACTAATCTATGAGAGAAAATAATCTAATTTCCCCCGAACCCCAGCCAACTGTTACCCCTCCGGTTATCAAACCTAAGTTTAAGATATCAGGAATTGTATTAGGTCTAATTATTGGTATTTTGTTTACTTCCACCTCCGCCGCCGCCTATTATTTTATTTTCATCAAAAACCTGGAACGCACCCCACCGCTTTTAACCATGACCCCACTACCTTCACCAATTATAAATACCACTCCCGCCGCCACTCCTTCAGCTACTCCTGACGGTGAATACGGCAAAATATCCTGGGAGTCAATTCCTGTCAAAGTTGCCAATCCGGATATTTTAGCCAAACAAGGTGATATGCCCTATTCCTTTGATGAATCCGGAACTTATCAGGTTGCCAAATTTTCCTCCGGCGCTGAATTATTAGTATCATTTATCAGAGGGGATGGTCCGGGATTGTCAAATATTTTTAGGATAATTAAACAAAATAATCAGTTTTTTCTCATCGAATCTTTAATTATTGATAAATATATCAAACCGGAGCTCACCAAAATTTTTGACAAAACAAAAATTAAATTTATTTCTTACGACACACTTGGCCTGCTCCCTTCGGATTATATTATTGCTGACAATAAAGTTGTCTTTATTTCCGGCGCCAGCCTCATGTCTTCTCAATTTTTTCCTGATTTAAAAAATCCAATTAAAATCGCCTCATCAACTTATGGCGATATTTACTCAATTTATTCGGAGGCTTACAAAAGTAGCAACATTCTCGGTCGTGAATTTTTTCTAAAATTACCCGACTCAACTATTCTGGTATATAAACCCGAACTAACTTTTTTCTTTGATGATAAAGTTCCCAAAGTCACTATTTCCGGCGTTGTCAACAAAGATGGATACGAACCGGGAATTCCTTTTAAATGCGGTTTAGGGGCAGCTACTACTGTCATAAAAGACAATTCCTCAATTCTTGCCGACAAACAGGAAATCGGTTTTCTCACCAATTCTCAAAACGAAAAAATCTACCAAATAAAAAATTCTCAAAATGAGTTAATCAAAGTTCTCTATGAAAATTATAAAATTGGCCGTGATTATCCGTCATCTCCTCCGTATTTATCCCTAGACCAATATATCTCCACCAACACTCACTTTCTTTATCAGGACAAACTGGGCGAATGGATAGTTTTTGTTAATTCCCAATACGCTCCCATGGTCGAATGCGGTAAACCTGTTATTTATCTGTACCCGGAAAAAGATACCCAAGTATCGGTCAAAGTTGCTGCCGATATTACTGTCTCCGAACCTAAATATCCTCTCGATGGTTGGACCGTTTTGGCTCATCCCAACGGTCAACTCGAATATCAATCCAAAACTTATCCCAATTTATTTTGGGAAGGTAAAGGTCAGGGGATTTATCCGAATATAAAAAATTACGGATTTGTTATTTCTCAGCAGAATTTAATTTCCACAATTAAAAAGCATTTGTCTTTACTTGGATTAAACACCCAAGAGACAGCTGATTTCCTGGAATTTTGGACTGATAAATTACCCACAACTCCATATGTTCGTCTCACTTGGTTAGGAACGGCCGATATGAATCGTCTGGCTCCTCTTGAAGTTACGCCACGTCCCGACACTATTATCAGAGTCTTTTTGGATTTTGAAGGATTGGTAAAACCCGTTACTTTGATTCCTCAAAAACTTACATCTGTTCCCCGAAAAGGATTTACTCTCATCGAGTGGGGTGGACTCCTGATAAAATAGTTCTCGTATGAAAAACGTCTACTATTTTGGAAAAAAGCTTTGCGAAGGTAAGGCTGACATGAAATATATTTTAGGTGGTAAAGGTGCTAATTTGGCCGAAATGACTTCAATCGGTATCCCTGTCCCTCCCGGGTTTACCATTTCTACCCAAGTATGCAAATACTTTTATGATAATAAAAACCAATATCCGGAAACTCTAAACAAAGAAGTTTCGGAAAATCTGAAAAGACTTGAAGCCGAAACCGGTAAAAAATTTGGTGACCCCAAAAATCCACTTTTAGTTTCCGTTCGCTCCGGTGCCGCCTCCTCCATGCCGGGTATGATGGACACAATTTTAAACCTTGGTCTAAATAAAGAAGTCGTTGCTGGTATCGGCATTCTTACCCAAAACCCCCGTTTTGCCGCCGATGCTTATCGTCGTTTCATTCAAATGTATGGCAATGTCGTTGAAGGCATTGATCACGAAAAATTTGAACATATTCTTAACGAAGCCAAATTGGTCAGGGGGATTAAACTTGATACTGATTTAAAAATAGAGGATCTGAATAAAATTATTGATCAATATTTAGAACTTTTTAAAATCGAAAAAAATCGGGAATTCCCCGATAAACCGGAAGATCAGTTGTGGGGCGCCATCGGGGCCGTTATTGGTTCCTGGAATAATGCTCGGGCCATTACCTATCGACGTTTAAATCACATTGATGAAGCCAAAGTTTTTGGAACCGCCGTCAACATTCAATCAATGGTTTTTGGCAATTTGGGTCTCGATTCCGGAACCGGAGTTGCCTTTACCCGGAATCCCTCCACCGGTGAAAATAAAAAATACGGTGAATATTTGATGAACGCTCAGGGTGAAGACGTCGTTGCCGGTATCCGCACCCCCAAAACTCTTGAATCTCTTCGCGAAGACAATGAAACTGTCTATCAGGAATTAATTTCCATTTTTAACAAACTTGAAACCCATTATCACGACATGCAGGATATCGAATTTACCATTGAAAACGGTAAATTATTTATTCTCCAAACCCGCAATGGCAAAAGAACCGCTCAAGCGATGGTTAAAATTGCCGTTGATCAGGTAGAAGAAGGTCTTATAACCGAAAAACAGGCAATATTACGTATCGAAGCTGACAAAATTGAGCAAGTTCTCCATCCCACTTTGGACCCCAAAGCCAAAACTAATTTTAAAGTAATTGCCAAAGGCCTCCCTGCTTCTCCCGGTGCCGCCGTCGGTCAGGCTGTTTTTGACGCCGATACTGCTGTTGACTGGAAAGCCGAGGGCAAAAAGGTGATTCTTGTCCGGGCTGAAACCAGTCCCGAAGATATTTCCGGAATGAATGCCGCCCAAGGTATTTTAACTGCCCGTGGAGGTATGACTTCCCACGCCGCCGTCGTCGCTCGGGGCATGGGTAAATGCTGTGTTTCCGGTTGCGAGTCAATTATTGTTTCCGAACTTGAGAAAAAATTAAAAATTGGTGATTTGGTTGTTACTGAAGGTGAAATAATTACTCTCGATGGATCAACCGGTGAAGTTTTCTTGGGTGAAATTCCTACCGTTAATCCGGAATTAAGCGGTGATTTTGGTACTATCATGAAATGGGCTGATAAATATCGGAAATTAGGTGTACGGACAAATGCCGATACCCCCAAAGATGCCAAAACTGCCCGTGAATTTGGCGCCCAAGGTATTGGTCTCTGCCGGACTGAACATATGTTTTTTGAGACCGATCGTATTTTTGCTGTTCGCCAAATGATAGTCGCCGACACTTTGGAACAACGCCAAATCGCTCTTGCCAAAATTTTTCCCATGCAAAAAAATGATTTCAAACAACTTTTTGAAATTATGATTGGTCTGCCTGTCAAAATTCGTTTACTTGACCCGCCGCTTCATGAATTTTTACCCAAAGATGAGGCAGACATTGCCAATATCGCCCAAGAAATGGATATCTCAATTGAAAAACTTAAAGAAAAAATTGAGTTTTTACACGAATTTAATCCCATGATGGGGCATCGGGGTTGTCGCCTTGGAGTTACTTTTCCCGAAATTTTTGAAATGCAGGTCCGCGCTATTGCCTGCGCTGCTTGTGAATTAATCAAAAAAGGTCAAAATATCGTTCCCGAAATTATGGTTCCTCTTGTTGGCGAATTAAATGAAATGAAATATCTCAAAGATAAATTAGTACCGATTATTGAAGCAACTATTAAAGAGTTTGGAGTCAAAATGGTTTACGAAATAGGTACTATGATCGAAATTCCTCGGGCCGCCCTAATCGCTGATGAATTAGCCGAAGTTTCCGACTTCTTTTCTTTTGGTACCAACGACTTGACTCAGATGACCTATGGTTTTTCCCGGGATGACTCCGGTAAATTCTTAAAAGATTATCTTGATAAAAAAATACTTAACGATGATCCTTTCCGCAGTGTTGACCAGCAGGGTGTCGGCAAACTCATGGAAATGACGGTCAAATTAGGTAGAAGCGTCAATCCCAAAATACACATTGGTATTTGTGGTGAACAAGGAGGGGATCCGGAAACTATCAAATTTTGCCACAAAATAGGGTTGGATTATGTTTCCTGTTCTCCTTATCGTGTCCCCATCGCCCGCCTCGCCGCCGCCCAAGCAGCTTTAGAGAATTAAAATTTTTCAATAAAATATTTTTCTTCTTTAAGTTTGAAGTCGCCTTCTAAAAACCAGTCCATTAGGTCCTGTTCATTGTGGTATTTAGGAGTGATACTTTTGAATTCTGGCGCACTCAACCATGTATTTTTTCCTTCCTGAGTATCTTTAATTTCTCCGGTTATGTTAGTCACTTCCATAATGTGGAAAAATTTATCTTCCAATTGTTCTTGGCTTTTCTTGTCATAAACCATTTCATGAATTTCATAACAAAACTTCGGTTTTCCGCCTACTCCCGCTTCCTCCATCAATTCTCTTATTACAGTTTGTTCCAAAGTTTCGCCAAATTTAATTTTTCCAGAAATAAATCCCCAGTATCCAAAATAAGGTTCTTTGGTTCTCTGTTGAATTAAATACTTTTCTACCCCATCAATTTTTTTATGAGGAATAATCATTACACTTACTTTTGGCTGTTTTTCCACAGTTTTGGTAGCTGTATCCATTTTATTGGCCACCATTTTGCCCTTACTGGTTAAGAAATATAATTGCCCTTCTTTTTTTATTAGTTCAAGCCTAATTAATGATCTTATGTGATAGCTAAAATTATCAGTCGTCAATTGTTCAGTATTCAGTTCTTTAAATCTCGATTGAGGTTTAAAAAGTAAAAAACACAAAATATTAATCTGAAATTGGTTTAAATTCTCCATAGCTACAAGTTAACAGAATCTTTTCCAGATTCAAGTGAAATAAATTTCACTAAATCCACCCGTAGAGACATTCAGCGCAACGTCTCTACATCAAATAAATATATTTTTTGCTAAAATAGCCTTAGCTAGAAAGTACTGACCCGGTAGTAAAGCGGTTATACAGAGGTCTGCAAAACCTTTCAGGCGGGTTCAACTCCCGCCCGGGTCTCCATCATTTATTCAATTTGTGAATAATGATATAATTATCCCATGTCTCCAACAAAAACCATTACCACTATAAAAGGCATAAGACATACACGGGAAAGTGTTTCCGGACAATCTTTCACTTTGTCTCCCCAAGAATTAATGAACCTTATAGGTATATCATCAAAATCAACCCTTTTTCGTCATGAAAAAGACTTAGGACTTGCTCCAAGAAGAGACCTGGATGGAGAGCGGATATACAGTGATCCTGAAATTCTAGCTTTGGCAAAAAATTCCCAAAGCGTCAACATAAATTATGGGTCAGATCAAGTAATCATCACCGGCAGGACAGGAAATAAAGCCTTCTTACCCAAGCAATAATCCAATCCTACTATTTTTTTTATTAATCCAATAACAGATCATAATTATTACTTCCTGGCCACTTCGCCCGGGTCTCACTACTTTTTTATATTCTTCTCCACCCACTCCTCTAAATCCATTTTCTGATTGTAGACAATTACGTTTTCCTCTGGCCTTGGTTCTTCAAACATATCAAACGCAGTTTGCAATGTTTTTTCATCCAATTGTGCCCGTTCTTTCGTCATTTCATTATTTTTTCTTCTCTCCAAAATTTCTTCTTTAGAAATATTTATATAAATTACTTTTGATTCTATTCCACACTCTTTGGCTA
>Ga0209800_10002606_pt1 | contig 15654 bp, 9 predicted proteins | sample Higcelweek8metaG_FD_187174 | JGI IMG/M metagenome (GOLD analysis project Ga0209800, IMG submission 187174) | Freshwater pond sediment microbial communities from the University of Edinburgh, under environmental carbon perturbations - High... | ecosystem: Environmental > Aquatic > Freshwater >...
AAATGAGACATGCCTTATGGGGATCGGGCGGATTGCGCCGCAAAAGGGATTTGATTATGCAATAAAGGCGCTTGCGTTACTTGCAGATAAACACCCTTCTGTAAAGCTTGTTCTTGCCGGTGATGGTGATATTGAGTATTACAGAAAAATAGCCATTGAATATAAAGTTGACAGTAAGGTTGTTTTTACAGGCTTCAGGACAGATATACACGAACTTGTTCAGGCCATGGATATTTTCTGGCTGCCGTCAAGGTCTGAAGGAATACCAAATACAATGCTTGAAGCAATGTCTGCGCATAAACCTGTTGTTGTGTTTGATATAGCAGGAATCACCGAGATAATTAAAAATGGACAAAATGGAATTGTTGTGCCGTTTGAGGATGTAAATGAATTTTGTGAGTCAACAGCTGCGCTTATAGACAACCCCTCAGAGATGACACGGCTGGGGGAAGCCGGATATACAACTGTCAAAAATGAATACTCAATGGAAAAAATGTGCAGGGATACTGAAAAACATCTTTCTGAACTGTTGCTTTTACAATGTAGACATGGCAGCAGTCCGGAGTAATAATTATTTTTATTAAAAGTTAAATCAGTTAAGAATTGCTGCTGTTTTTAAAAAGATATATATAGACATATGATTAAAATAACCGGTATTATAATTACATATAACGAAGAAAAAAGAATCAAACGCTGCATTGAATCGATTATACCAGTGGTTGATGAACTTATTGTTGTTGACTCCTTCTCGACTGATGCGACAGAAGAGATCTGCAAAAAGTTTGAAGCTCTCAAATTTTATAAAAGAAAATTTGATGGATTCAGTGATCAGAAGAACTGGGCAATACATCAGGCTCAGAATCCTGTAATATTGTCCCTGGATGCCGATGAAATTCTGTCTATTGAATTACAGAAAGATATTATAAGTTTGAAGCAAAATTGGAATTGTGATGCATACTATTGCAACCGGCTCAATAATTATTGCGGAAAATGGATAAGGCATGGCGGGTGGTATCCGGATAAGAAAATACGGTTATGGGATTCAAGACATGGATTATGGAATAAGTCTGTTGTCCATGAGTCAATTGAGTTTGACAAGAATACAAAAATAGGGCATATAAAGGAAAATATACTGCACTATTCCTATGAGACAATTTATGAACATATTCAGCAGTTGAATAAATATACTGATTTGTCAGCATCTGATTTGCAATCGCGTAATAAAAAAGTATCTCTTGTAAAAATATTATTTCACTCAGGCTGGAAATTTATTCAGGATTATTTTGTAAAACTCGGGCTTTTGGATGGTTACTATGGATTTGTTATTGCGGTAATTTCTTCATTCTCCACATTTCTGAAATATATCAAGTTGCGTGAACTATATCGTAAAAGCAATTGCAGCGGAATTTAACTTTCAAGGGTAGTGATGAAACAGAAAATAGTTTTTTTACGTCCGGGCAAATTAGGCGATCTGATAGTTGCAACACCATTTTTCAGTCAATTAAAAAAAATATTTCCAAAAGTACACATTTCAGTAGTGTGCAGTCCATATAACAAAGTTGTCATAAAACATAATCCGTTTGTTGACGAAATAAAAGTTGTGAATTTTCACTCATTGTTTGCTGTGCTTGGATTGATCAGATGGATAAAAAAACAGCAGTTTGACTGGGTGATTGATCTGATTCCAGGCGTAAGCAGGACATCAACAATCATAAACCGCATGGTCAGATCCAAAAAAACACGCATTGCCGGAATGCATAAAGCGCATACCGGAAAGTTTTTTGATATCACAACAGAAAATCATGGCCTTCATATTATTGACAGAAATAAATTACTTATTGAATCTGTCATGCAATGTAAATTTACAGAAAGTATATCAGCAGAAATTCATGTATTACCTGAGCACAGGCATGCTGCAAAACACATTCTGGCCGGTATAGAGAAAAATAAGATAGTAATCGGAATAAACTGCAGTGCAGGGGAGCTAGAAAGACAGTGGGACAGGGGAAATTACCACAGGCTGCTTGAATTATTGCATGAAAAATATAAGAATATTCACACCGTTTTATTTTCTGTCAATGAACAGCAGAAATGGGCTGTTGACTTTTCACATGAATTTAAAAACACAACAGCTCTGCCTGCAGTTGATCTTTTCACTGTTGTCGCGGTTATGCAGCAGTTGTCGATGTTTTTTTCCCCTGATACATCGCTTATACATATTGCGTCAGGTAACGGGTATCCGGTTGTCGGGTTATATTGCACTGACGGAGAGAATCTTGTCCGGTGGAGAGCGTATGCTGATTTGACAAAAGAACTTATTGCCTGTAAAACAAACAGTGTCAATGAAATAAGTCCTGAAGCGGCATTTTCCGCTATAGAGGAAATGATGAGCATAATTCAAAAAAAGTCGGCCGGTATCAGTGATTAAAATGTCGCCTTGTGATATCTGACAGAGCAGGTTGACTAATAAGTGAGTGATTTGATTTCGGTAGATCAGGAGATTATTTAAATGCAGAATAAAAAACTTTTTTTTAAAATATGTATTGCTCTGCTTGCAGTCTATGCATATTCAGCCGCAAAAGATTATTCCATGTATTTTGGAAATGTAAACCTCACTTTTAATGACCGGCTTGGCATATACGACCTCGGTCATGGTCATGAAAAGAAGGAAAATAAGGATCAGCTATTTACAATAGGAGTTGAAATAGGAAAGAATTTTGCTTTACCGGCAAACTTTCGTATTGCTCTTCCATTGATAGTTGATGTAGGTTCAGAAAAAGAGGATGGCAGAAGTGTCTATATAGACGGCGGTGATGGGGTTTCTACTCTAGTCAATGCAGAAGCTAATTTTTTATTAATTAATGCGGGAATATCACCGGAAGTGCAGTATGTATTAATGGATTCTGATAAAATTCATCCGTTTCTGGGCTGCGGCGGCGGTATTCATTATGTAAAATTTGAAGAGTATGAATGGTATGAAAACAGACGGATTATTGACCCCGATCTTCAGAGCTACAGCGGACTCAGATGGAGTCTGTGCGGGACAATAGGAGCTGAGTTCATAATCAACAGGCATATTGGAATTTCAGTACACTACAGGTTTCGCTACTGGTATCCTGTAAAGGGTGAATATTCAGAGGATCTTCCGTATGAAAGTGCTGACTATAAAGAACGCTTCCTGTCTCACCAGGCTGGCATAGGTATTCTTATTGGTAAATAGACATACATTTGCGGCCGCACACTTCGACTCCGCTCAGTGAGCTGGGGTTGGTGCGTGTGGCGGTATTGAATTGTGTCAATCAAGAAGAAACTCTCTCTACCGGTCATTGAGCGGAGCCGAAATGCCCGGTCACCTCAACCTCAACCTCAACCTAATTCTTATTCTCTAATTCCTCCGCAAATGACCACCGCCGCAAGCTCCGTTCTCAACCTCGTTGCGCCGCATTTGACAAAGTAAAATCCGCGTTCCCTGAACTGATTTATCTCATGAGTACTGAAGCCTCCGGGAGGGCCCACGATGCAGCTGACATGTATTTCGCTTGACAATTGGCAGTCTGAAAGTGACACTCCATCGTAATCCGCGACAATTGCACAGTTTTCAATCGTTGTGAGAATTCTTTCAACCGGTGTGGGCGGATGAAGTACCGGAATTCGCGGGTACAATGATTGTTTCATTGCAGCAATCATTTTGCTGTTAAATCGTTCATAGTGTTTTTCCCACTTCTGTTCCCACCAGTTCTTCTGGCAGTTTTCAGTGATAAGAGGAGTAATTTGTGATACACCCATTGCAGTAAGATCTGTTACAACAGATTCAAATGCGTCTTTATCGGGCAGACCTATATAGCAGTGAATTGACGGATGCAGAGGCGGCACGGATATTTTATCAACAATAGTGCCGGTTGCGTTTTCTTTATCTGATCCTAGCAGTTTACATATATAAATGTGCCCGTCGCCGCATGTCACCTGAAATCTGTCGCCATCAGTCAGCCGCAGTACCTTTATTGCATGGCGCGCCTCATCTGCATCAAGAGTTGCAGTATGCCCAGATATTACAGATGCAAAAAAAAGAAAATGTTGATAGTCACGCATTATTAAGATATCCCTGTAAATAAATAATTATAAAACTACAAAAACAGCTGTCTGAATTAAATGTAAATCTCAAATGTCAATACTTATCGGACTGATAGGTTCAAGTGAGATCTACTTAATATAACATTATATATTGTCTATTGAAATCATATCTTTACATTTTCGCTGAATTAAAAGTCAGGTATTAAAACAGACAGACCTGTTTATTATTGACTGCTGAGAGCATATGACATTAATTGCAGACAGATTGCGAAGCTGATGATTTTTTTGCAATCCCTTTAAGCATATAATAAGATTTGAGGACTTTCCTGTAATACTTTACAGACAGCTCCTGTTTATTGCTGATATTTGATTTAATGGTACCCGGACCCTGATTATACGCCAGTAATCCAAGTTTGAAATTCCTGAACCGCTTTACTAATTGAGTAAGGTATCCTACTCCAAGCATTATATTTATTTCAGGTTTCAGAAGATCCTCTTTTGTGATAGTACCAAGTTCCATCTGCTCTGCGACCTCCTGAGCTGTTTCAAATTTGAGCTGCATAAGTCCCAGTGCTCCGCTTAATTCACCGCTCTGGTATTTTCCTTTAGCATCAGTTTTAAAATAACTTTCAATATGTATTACAGCCAGAAGAAGTACAGGGTCGTATCCATATTGTTTGCTGCTGTTGTAAACAAGTTCAGATAAACGGTAGATTGACGATTGAGGTATGCGGTTACCAAGAAACGAACACAGGGTCTGTGCGATCTGTGTGGTTTTCTGAAGATGATCAAATTCATTCAAAAGCAGGATGTTTTCACTTCTGAGCTCGGCTAATAGTTTATTGGATTTATGAGACAGCACTTCATTTCTGAAAATCCTGAATGTTATTGTCAGAAGAGATACAAGCAATATACAGACAATAATAATGCTTGTCAACTCAGAAAACCAGATTTTGTTTCCCCTGATTAAAAGACTCTTGCGGAATTTGATTGTAATGGGGGTCATTTTTTACTTATCAGGTGAAATGTTGATGATGCCAAGCTGTTCAAGTGGCTTTATTCTTTCGCGCAGAGCATCGACTTCAATCTTGATCTGCTGATTTGTCTCCTGTAAAGATTGTACTTCAACCTGCTGTTTTTTTATGTATCTGCTCTGAATACGTACAATAAAAATAAGTGATATGAACCATCCGCACAGAACAATAAGAAGAAACAGTGCAACCGGACCTGAAATTCTTATACCTGTTTTCTTTGAAAGCAGTTTTCCACGTTGACGAATAGCACTGAGAAAGCCGCCTGATGTCAATGACGCCGCATCCGGGTAGACAGGAAAAATGTTGTTGTATGGTGCAAATGCTTTTGAAACGGCGGCGTTTTTAAATATCAGTTTTATTTCTCCGCCTTTACCTCTGATTGCATTGAGAATCTGCAGAAACAGCTGTACTACCGAATCGTCAATACTGATGATGTTTTCCAGATCAACCACAAACTGACGGTTTCTGTCTTCAAGAAGTACTTCAAATTTCTCACGCATCTGGGGAATCTGTTCTTTACGGAAATGCCCGGCTAACGTAAGCCAGATATTTTCGTTTCTACCTTCAATTGTAATATCCATGGAATCAAAGTACATCATTATCTCCCGCTATTTTTCTCATTCTCTTGCAGGAAAGCTTTCCGATCAGTTTCCAGTGTGAGCTTTGATCGAGGAGCACAGGAGATGATAAAATTATTGTGATCCCGTTCTGCGGGTCAACAGACTGATCTGCCTGTAATGATGGCAGGCACCAGACATCAAGAGGTTTCTGTGTCTGAAAAAGTATCCTTAAGCCGCAGGCCCTGTCTTCGATATACCACCGCAGTGTACCGGTCATCTGAATATAATCAAGGCCGATTTTTTCATACACTGTGCTTCCATTTACAATTCGGACATCGCCGGTATGAAGACCGGGCAGACAGAAGCCAAGTTCAGTTGAAAATCTGAAATTGTACTGCGCAAGTGACTGATTTGTCAATTGATAGACAAATGATAGTTTTGATGTGTTCTGCTCAAGTCCGAAAACTTTTTCAAGGCTTAGTGGGCACAATTTTTCACCTCTTATAAATGAGCCCTGCCTGACAAGAGATGTTCTTATGCCTGCGGCATTTTTAGATACTTTATATGTAAATTGCCCTTTAAGAAAGTTGCCGCAGTCCTGAGCCCTGCCGCTGAGAAAATCAGTACCGGATACTTCAGTGGAGAAGATGCGGTCCTGAAACCACGACCTTGATTTTCCTGAAACAAAAATGTCAGGCCGCACATGAGGTACAGGATTGTATGCTGCACATAAATTTATCCGCCGGTCACGGTAATCGAATTCGAAAATTGAACCGCCGCTGCTGTAATCAACATATAATTTTATACTTTTATTTGAGAGAATAATACTTTTACTGCCATTACGAAGGAAATCTGTAATACGAATCTGACCGCCGCTATTGCTATTGTGGTCTCTCTCATTAATATCTTTCTCTATGTCAATCATGCCGGAAAAAGTCCATAACCTGTCTGTTGCGTTTTCAAAGCCGCATTCTTTGCCGGGAAGAAAACGGTTTATGTCCTGAATGAAAAAAAGTTTCCGTTTCATTGGGAAACTGATTTTACTGTCAGGGATGGATATTACCTTATTGTAAAGATCCATCAGCTTGCGCTGAAGAATACCGATCTGATCAAATGAATGAAGATAATTAAGAAAATGCAGATCAACCTGGTCCCGCGCACCCATCATCAAGCTTGCCGGAATATACTGGAGACCCAGAGGCAAAGTACTGCTGAGTAATTCGCTGAATGTGATAGGTTGATAATTTAGAATGTGTTTGTCAATTTCTGATGCTGTAAAACGCAGCCACCTGAAAGGATCAGACTCACCCTCTTCTTTAATTGGAAATTGATATTGTATAGTTGCGATCTTTTCAGAAGATGATTCTGATTTGTCTGATGCATATATTTTTTCAATATAATTTTTAAAATCAACAGGTGCGCTCAGATGGCGGATGACAGTTGTTGCAATTAACGGCATAGAACTTCCGGAGTGCTCAGCCATCCAGTAGCCGCCTGATGATTGAAGCGGTTGAGGAAGTAAATCCTTTGAAACAACAAGATATTGAAGATCATTGTTTTTAATTATTTCAATCATTGATGGTTCAAAATTGGAGAATGGCGGCATAAATCCCACAGGTGTTTCTCCTGCAATCTCAGTATATTTCTGTAAACCATATCTTATATTATCATTAGTCAGTTGCGGAGGTGAAAGACTTAGAAATGGTTCTGTATATCCGGTCAGTATCCATTCGAAATAACCTTTTTTCTGCAGATCCCTGAGCTGTGAAAGTAACAATGGATTGACGCATTCAAGAATATAGGCAGGTAAAACCAGATTGAATCTGAAGTGCGGGAATTCTGAAACTAACGCAAGCATATTACGAACAAAACGATCGATTGATTCCTTAAGAACTGTGCGCGGGAGCAGACGGTTCTTGTAAGGATGAATAAGCAGCGCGATATAATTTCTCTTCATAACTAAAATTTATAATGTCGCAGTAAATTATTCAATGCAGATTTTTAATTAATTCTAAAATAAACATATAATTTAATTGCATGCGACTATTGAGCTTTAAAAAATTGAATATATAAAAAAATATGTGAAATATTTTTTTATCAGTGAAGTTTCATGTTGTATCTTTTCAGATAATACTGCAGAATATCTATTTTTATAATACTAAATCTTGCATATTTCAATACATTAAAATAATATATAAGATCACATATTCATTATGTAAAAGTCATGATTGGTAAAAAGCAAGAATTGCTGAAGTGTGCAAAACCTCGGATTCATCTTCATGAAAAGAATTTATTCAGGAAGAAATTTATTGATGATATATAAAAAATATCTGTCTATTTACAATATGTATAGCGATTTCCTTGATACTTATAATCATATCAATTTATATTATAGGCATTCAAAAAAAATATATTAACAAAATCCAACAAACAAATGTTTCGGAAGGACCCGTTTATGGCCAAGTATGTGTATTCTTTTGGGGGCGGTAAAGCTGATGGTAATGAATCAATGAAAAATCTTCTTGGAGGTAAAGGTGCCAACCTTGCCGAGATGGCTGGAAATTCAGAATTGAAATTACCTGTTCCTCCTGGCTTTACAATTACCACTGAAGTCTGCACTTATTATTACGATAACAGAAGAACATACCCGAAAGAGCTGAAAAACCAGGTTGATACTGCACTGAAAAGTGTTGAAAAACTTATGAATAAAAAGTTCGGTGATCCGACAAATCCCCTTCTTGTATCTGTTCGAAGCGGAGCGCGCAAATCAATGCCCGGCATGATGGACACAGTGCTGAATGTCGGTCTTAATGATACAACTGTTCAGGGTCTGATCAGTAAAACAAATAATCCCCGGTTTGCTTATGATGCATACAGACGTTTAATTATGATGTATGCTGATGTAGTTATGGAAAAAGCGGAAGGCATCGAGCCCAGAGGCGGCAAGGGAATCCGTAAAATTCTTGATGAACGATTGGATGAACTGAAAAAACAAAGAGGATATAAGCTTGACACAGAAATAACTGCCGATGAACTCAGGGCGCTTGTTGCAGAGTTTAAGCAGATTGTCAAGGACGTTCTCGGAAGACCATTTCCTGAAGATCCGCAGGATCAGCTCTGGGGCGGTATTGGAGCTGTATTTATGAGCTGGAATGGAAAGCGTGCTGTTGATTATCGTAAAATTGAACGTATTCCTGACGAATGGGGTACTGCAGTAACTGTGCAGAGCATGGTTTTTGGAAACATGGGTGAGGAATCAGCAACAGGTGTTGCTTTTACGCGTAACCCGGGTAACGGTGAAAACAGTTTCTACGGAGAATATCTGATTAATGCTCAGGGTGAAGATGTTGTGGCCGGTATCCGTACACCCGCACCCATAAACGATTATTCAAAAAATGATCAGAGCGCAAGTCTTGCGACACTTCAGGAAGTAATGCCTGAAATTTACAAACAATTGTTTGATATTCAGTGTCGTCTTGAAAAACATTACAGGGACATGCAGGATATTGAGTTTACGATTGAGAATAAGCGACTGTTCATGCTTCAGTGTCGTATTGGTAAACGTAACGGTGTTGCTGCAGTAAGAATAGCAACTGATATGGTCAGAGAAAAACTGATTGATGCAGAGACTGCTGTGATGCGTGTTTCACCGGCTCAGCTTGTTGAACTGCTTCTTCCCATGATTGATCCTGTTGCAGAGAAAACTATTACTGTTATTGCCAAAGGGCTGCCTGCAGGTCCGGGTGGTGCAAAAGGACGTGCTGTGTTTACTTCAGAGGAGGCTGTGGCGTGGGCTGCACGGGGCGAAAAAGTTATTCTTGTACGTGAAGAAACATCACCTGAAGATGTCGATGGAATGCATAAATCAGAGGCCGTGCTTACATCAAAGGGCGGTATGACTTCTCATGCAGCACTTGTTGCACGCGGATGGGGAAAATGCTGCGTTGTCGGCTGTTCAGATATTGAAGTTGAAGGAAAATCATTCAAGACAAAAAATGGTAATATAGTAAACGAGGGTGACTGGATTACAATTAACGGTACAAAAGGTACTGTTTACAAAGGACAGATTCCGCTTGTTGATGTTGATCTTGAACATAATAAGTCATTTGGTGAAATGATGATTTTGTGTGACAAACAGAGAAAACTGAAAATCAGGACAAATGCAGATTCTCCGGCTGATGCCAGAAAAGCGGTCTCATTTGGCGCTGAAGGTATCGGACTGTTTCGCACTGAGCATATGTTCTATGGTGAAGGATCAGATAAACCATTGTTTCTTTTAAGAAAAATGATTATGAGCAATACTGCAGAGGAACGCAGGGCTGTGCTCAGTGAACTTTTTGTATTTGTAAAGAAGGACATCAAGGCGACAATGGAAGCGCTTGACGGACTTCCTGTTACTGTTCGCCTGCTTGATCCTCCGCTGCATGAATTTGTTCCTCACAGCGAGGACAAAATAGCCGCAATGGCTGCTGAACTGCAAATCAGCATTGACGAAGTTAAAAAACGCGGTGAAGGATTGAGGGAATGTAATCCGATGCTTGGACATCGCGGTGTTCGTCTCGGCATTACCTATCCTGAGATTTCTGAAATGCAGATCCGGGCAATTCTTGAGGCTGCCGGTGAACTGATTAAAGAGGGTAAGAAAGCTTTTCCTGAAATTATGATTCCTGTTACATGTGTAAAGAACGAAATAGATGATCAGAAAATACTTGTTGACAAAGTGTATGCAGAAGTATGTCAGTCACTTGGTATCAGAAAAATTCCGTTCATGTATGGAACAATGATTGAAATTCCACGTGCAGCCCTTACTGCAAAGTCTATGGCTGAAACTGCGGAGTTTTTCTCGTTTGGTACGAATGATCTTACACAGATGGGCTTTGGTTTTTCACGTGATGATATCGGTTCATTTCTGCCGGATTATCTTACAAAGAAAATATTACCTGCTGATCCGTTCCAGACTCTTGATCAGGAGGGCATTGGCGAATTAATTAAATTTGGTATTGAACGCGGCCGGTTAACCCGTCCAGGGTTGAAGGTCGGAATTTGTGGTGAACATGGCGGTGATCCTGATTCAGTAAAGTTTTGTCATCGTGTCGGCATGAATTATGTTTCATGCTCACCGTTCCGTGTACCGATTGCACGTCTTGCTGCTGCACAAGCTGCCATCGAAGAAAAAAATGTAGCAAAGGTGGAAGTTATGAAAACTGCTAAAAGCAAAAAAACAGAATCTGTCAAGGTTGAAGCAGCTAAGCCGGCTGCAAAGAAAGCCGTAAAACCTGCAGCATCTAAAAAGACTGCTCCTGTAAAGAAAGCAGGACGTCCTGCAAGTGCTCCAGTTGCAAAGAAAGCTGCTAAAGCGGCTGTTGTAAAAAAAGCTGCATCAGTTAAGAAAGCAGCTAAACCGGCAGCAAAGAAAGCCGGAAGACCAGCAGGAACAAAGAGTGTTTCAACTGTAAAGAAAGCCGGAAGACCTGCCGGATCAGGGAAAGTATTAGCTGTAAAGAAAGTCGGAAGACCGGCTGCAAAAAAAGCTAAAAAGTAATTATTAATAGACGCAGTGTAATGCGTCTATACAATAGGTAGTTGACAGATTAATCTGTCTCAAAATAGAAAGGGAGCATTCAACAGATTGCTCCCTTTTTTCATAGGTAGCCGCTCACTGAAGGCAGCAGTCGTGTGTGCGTCCGCTCACTTCGACTCTGCTCAGTGAGCTGTTTTGGGTGGAATTGTATTGTCCAGCATTGCAGAAAGTTGACTGATCATAAATGGTTTGGAAATGCTTGCAGTAAAGCCGTAAACTGATGGATTTGTCATAACCGCATCATCAGCATAACCGCTCATTGCAAAAACCGGTATACTGGTGCTTGACTTTCTGATTTCGTTAATAATCTCTTTCCCGCCCATGCCTCCTGGAATTGTCAGGTCAACGATGAATGCGGTGAACTGACGGCCTGCGTTTCGTTCTTTATCATAGAAATCAAGCGCTGCCCGGCCTTCATTAAGGCAGACTGCAGTGTATCCCATGAGTTCAAGCATTGAGCTTGTGGTATTGCGTACAACTTCTTCATCATCAACAATAATAAATACACCGCTGCCTTTGTGTCTGTCTGACTGAGATGAATTTACCGGTGATGATTCCACAGACGCAGGAAGGTATATATGAAATGTACTTCCGCGGCCAGGCGCTGATTCAACATCAATACAGCCGTCGTGACGGTTTATTATTGAATAGCTTGTTGCAAGGCCAAGGCCATAGCCTTTTGTTTTTGTTGTATAGAAGGGATCGAAAATATGGGGCATGATATTTTCAGGAATTCCTGTACCGCTGTCTTTAATTGACACTCTGACATATTGACCGGAAGGTAGAATCGGATGAGTCATATCATTCAGAGTCAGATTCCTTGCCGATATTTCAATAGTTCCGCCGGAAGGCATTGCCTGCTGCGCGTTAATCGATATGTTTTCAAGAACCTGGCTTATCTGGTTTTTGTCAATATTACACTGCCATATATTTCTGTCAATATCAAATATGACGGAACAATTCGACCCTCTGAGAGCAAACTGTACTGTTTCCTGAAGAAACGGTGCAAGCTCTGTTACATTTCTGATCGGTGAACCGCCCTTGGCAAAAGTCAGAAGCTGCATTGTAAGCGCTCTTGCGCGGTCAATGGTGGAAAGGGTGGATTTGAGGTATTTACATGTCTTCTCATCCCTGGATTCAGAATGTGCCAGATCAATGTAACCGTAGATTCCTGCGAGAAGATTGTTAAAATCATGGGCGATTCCTCCTGCCAGAGTGCCCAGGGATTCAAGCCTCTGTGATTTCTGTATTGTCTCTTCTGTTTTTTTTCTCTCTGTAGTGTCTTCAAAAATTGATGCGAAAAGGGATCCCTTTTTCCTTGGTATCTGGAACATCGTCTGTCTGAAATTACGATACTGACCATCAGATCTGATGAATATTCCTTCTACAACATGATTGTGGTCCGCTGATTCATCGGTCCGGCAAAGTTGGCGCATCTCTTTTTCAATTTTTGAACGGATTTCCGGTGTATGGGATTCAGGCGGAAGCATGTCGTACCTGACATCCCAGATGGCTCTGCCAAGTACTGCAATACATTTGATTCCGGTTATTTTTTCGCATGCGTTGTTCCATTCTATGATTATGCCCTGTTCATCGGTCAGAATAAGCCCTTCAGAGAATTGTTCAACGATGCTCCTGTGTTTTTCTTCACTTTCACGAAGAGACTCTTCGGTTTTCAATTGAACTATACTGGAACCAACGCGGCTTGCTATTGTCTCAAGCATTGTTCTGGCATATTCGGGAATTTCCTCACGTGAATGCGAGCCGATATTCATACAGCCTATTACATGATTTTCATGAGTTACAGGTATGACTGCAATAGCGTGGATATTTTCAGAATTGATAATGCTGTTTGGAGTATTAAGCATGCTGTACTCGATATAAACCGGATGTCCTTCCAGTGCTATACGGGTATTTATGCTCTGTGCATCATAGCTTGATGCGGACATAATAAATGCCTCAGAGAGACCCTGATGAACTGCCAAAGAAAGACTGCTGTCATGTTCATTGACAAGGTATATTCCGCCGCAATCCATCTCAGAAGCACTGATTGCGGCACCAAGACAGAGTTTGAGCCACGCCTGTGTACTGGCTGCTGAATTGAGCTGGATGGCAAGTGAGTGTTCAAGCGCAAGCAGGTTTTCATTGCGCTTACGGTCAGTTATATCAAGCTCCATACCATCACTGACAATATGGTTGTTTGAGAGACGTCGAAGAGTTGAAATAGTTAACCTGTGTCTTATTTCACCAGACTGCAGCCGCACCCGGCCTTCCACTTTGAAAATATCCATATTTTTGAGCGCTGCGTCTTCATTTTCGGCAAGTGTTTTGCGGTCTTGCACAATATACTGATTGAAAATCAGTGACGAATCATTAATGGCCTCTTCCGGAGAAATACCATGAAGTGCTCTCACTCCTTTGCTTACATAGAGGAACTTCCTATTGTTTCCATCCTCTCCAATGTCAAGCTCAAATATCATTCCGCCCGGTAGTTTGTCACTGAGAGTACGCAGCCGCGCTTCGCTTTCCCGCAGCTCATCCTCTGATTTTTTACGTTGGCTGATATCTTCAATTGTTGAAAGAAAGCATGTTTTGTCACCAGTACTGATCTTTTTCGCAAAAAACAGTACTGTTTTTATGTCCCCGTTTTTACAGCGTATTATTCTTTCCATGCCTTTAACCGGTTGCTCATCGGTAATAGTGTCGGGCATGAACGAAATAGTATTATCTTCTGTCCAGATATTTAAACTGTCTGCCGGTTTGTTAATAACCTCATCATGCATGTAGCCTGTAATTTCAGTGAATGCATCGTTTACTTCAATAATACTGTTGTCTGATATATCTATAACTACGTATGCGTGAGGTGATGCCTTGAATACCTGGTGGCAAAGCTCATCGGTAGGAATCTGCTCAATAATAGTTCTCTTTTTTCGAGGCATGAGTTTGAATACTCCGCTTTATTTTAAGTAAAGACCGCTGATTTCTTAAATTTAGTAAATAATTTTTTCTGATTATATAATACTGCCCTTTTTTTGACTAACAATTTTTATATGACATTATACAGGAAATATTCTCGAATAAGTTTGGAGGTCATGCTTCTATTTCATAGATTGCTGAAAATTATTATGATAAGTGCTTGGCCCCGGCATAAACAGAATATGATAAAAATGGTTGAGAATTCAAGTCAGGATGATAGAATAAACAAGCCATATTTGAAGTAATTGACGGCAATATTCAATACTGCATTTTCGAAGTTTATATGAACTTTAAAAATTAAAGATAAAATCTGATAGCTTTACAGTATATTGATAAACTGATTTATGACTATGTTGACACATATTGTACAGGCCGGTTTTAAAAGATTATTATGAAATATAAAATGTATAATTATTGTATTTGTAAACTACATTTAAAAGCTTTTATTTTACTTATCCTGTCAGCTATTGTCATGTACTATCCGGGAATATCTGCGCAGACTATTCCTGAGGGCAGCATAAATATGCAGACATTTGAGACCGGTCTTCATGAACTTATTAATGCAGCACATAATAATCCGCTTCTGAAAGCTGCTGAGTCTAAAATTCAGGCATCAGAGGCCTCAGTTAAAATTCAGAAAAGTCTTGATCCTCCTCTGGCTGCAATTGAATTTTTTCAATCTCCTGCAGTAAATTTTCCAAATCCATTTAAAGACCAGATGGAATATGATTATTCCATTCAGCAGATGATACCGTTTCCCGGCAAACTTTATGCAATGGCCTCGTCAGAACGTAAACGCGCAGAAATGCTGAAATCAGACCGTCAGATACAGAAACAGGACATTGTCCGAAAAGTCAAGTCTCTGTATTATGAACTGTATTTAAAAGACAGGCAGATAGAAATCAATCAGAAAACACATATGCTGTTATGTGAAATTGCAGAAATCACGCAAAGCCGGTATCAGGTTGGCATGGGTAAACAATCTGATATTCTGCGGGCTCAGACCGAGTTGCTCTCAAATAGTAATGACAGCATTATTCTGATACAGCAGCGTAAATCCATGGAAGGGATGCTTAATGCAATATGCAGCAGGCCCATATCCGCTTCAATCGGATTTATTCCGGAAATTGATCCTGTAATACCGGAATTCAACCTGAGTACATTAATGGCATTGGCCCTGAAAAACCGGCCTGAAATAAGGTCGATGCAACTTAATATAGAAATGCAGCAGGCCGAACGTGTTGCCGCACAAAAGGAATACTTACCTGACTTTATGTTAAAGGGAACATATAAACAGATGATTGAAAACGCTGATGACTGGAGCATTATGATCGGGGCGACAGTTCCGGCTGCTCCGTGGTCAAATGGCAGGTATTCATCAGGTAAAGCGCGTGCCGACGCAAATATCAGGGGTGCGCAGAGTGAACTTGAC
>Ga0209800_10002612_pt1 | contig 15621 bp, 9 predicted proteins | sample Higcelweek8metaG_FD_187174 | JGI IMG/M metagenome (GOLD analysis project Ga0209800, IMG submission 187174) | Freshwater pond sediment microbial communities from the University of Edinburgh, under environmental carbon perturbations - High... | ecosystem: Environmental > Aquatic > Freshwater >...
TTTTCTTTTCTTTTCATAATTACAGGACTATATTTGTATAAAAATATAAGATCGTTTTGGAAAAGGTTATAATCGCCTCAGACCATGCCGGTTTCAGGCTTAAGGAGAAGCTGGTGAGGTGGCTTATCACAGGCAGGTATGAAGTAAAGGACCTGGGCTGTTTTTCAGAAGACAGTGTGGATTATCCTGATTATGCCCATCCGCTTGCAGTTGCGGTGGAGAAGGGAGACTTTGACTATGGCATCACAATATGCGGATCAGGTAATGGAATCAACATGGCCAGCAACAAGCATCAGAAGATTCGTTCAGCGGTTTGCTGGAATGAAGAAATCAGCAGGCTGGCAAGATCGCACAATGACGCCAACATATGTGCCCTGCCGGGGAGGTTCCTGACAGAGGCGGAGGCCAAGCTTATTGTAAAAACTTTTCTGACAACCGCATTCGAAGGCGGTCGGCATAAAAGGCGGATCGACAAAATTCCCCTGAAGAGCAGATAGATGCTATCCACAACATGCAAATACGGTATCAGGGCTGTGATATTCATCGCATCCAAACCTGACCCAAAATCAAATACTGGTTTGAAGGAGATTACGGAGCAACTCGCGATCCCTCAGCCATATCTGGCCAAGATTCTGCAGACTCTCGCCAGAAAAAATATACTTCATTCAACCAAGGGCCCGCACGGAGGGTTTTACCTTCTGGTTCCTGCAGAGAAGCTGACCCTGATGGATATAATTGACGCCATTGACGGCAGGAACTTCTTCGACAGCTGTTATGTGACAGGGGAGAAGTGCAATATGGATAAGCCTGATGACGGACGGTGCATTCTGCACAATGATCTCCGGGTAGAAAAGGTAAGACTCGAAAAGTTTTTCAGTTCAAAGACCGTTGATCAGCTGATAGGCCAGATCAGGAATGACCCGCGTGTCAGAATCTGAGTTTTCCGGAAATTTAGTCTGAGTTTTGCGGGCGACGGGACGGAGACCTTTGTGATCAGAGGGACTCAGAGGGACTCAGAGGGACTCATCCGGCCGGATCAGGCCGAATTTCTTAAGGATTTGCTGTGCTATGTGTGCCAGCAGGATGCCAGCAGAGACACCACCGATATTTGCCAGGAGGTCAATTGTCTCAGCTTTGCGCGAGGTGGTAAGGGTCATCTGCATGAGCTCCATCAGCGCACCGAAAAAAAGAGGTATAAGCAGTATTGTATATTTGAAATGCCTGATTGACCGCCAGCGTGATGAATCGAGGAGCAGAACGGCTGAAAAGAAGGCATACATGGCAAAATGGCCCATCTTGTCAATGTACGGAATGTTAAGCAATCGTCCCGGAACCATGGTTTTACTTCCGGAGAGACTCAGCCAGAGGATGAGAAGGCCGATTATGATACTCCTATAGTATTGTTTTAGAAATAGATATACCATGTTAGCTTTTTGAGAATGTGAAAATAAGAAACTAATATTAAATCTTTTGTATTTTTAAAGTATATATTTTCCAATGGCAGGAGTCTACATTCACATACCTTTCTGCAAGAGTTACTGCAGTTACTGTGACTTTTACAGTATTACTGATAACAGTCTGAAGGAGTCTCTTGTTCAGGCACTGATACGGGAGGCATCTCTGAGGGCCTCTTATCTGGAAGGAGAGCCGGCAGAGACTGTATATCTTGGAGGCGGTACCCCGTCGCTCCTTGATCCGGCAGTTACAGAAGCACTTCTCCTGGCAGTAAGGGAAAATTTCCGGTTAGCTGATAATCCAGAGATAACAGTTGAGGTCAATCCGGATGATGTCACAGAAGGTTATTTCCGCTCACTGAAAAATATCGGAGTCAACAGGATCAGCATCGGCCTGCAGTCATGGGATGACAAGCGACTACGATACCTGGGACGGAGGCATGACGCAGCACAGTCGGCAAAAGCCCTGGATATGGCATTCAGGGAGGGTTTTGACAATGTGTCGGCTGACCTGATATTTGGCGTACCCGGTATGACAGTCAACGACCTGAATTCAGACCTGGAAAAAACCTTTGCCTATCCTTTGACACATCTTTCGGCATATCATCTTACGGTGGAGACGGGGACGAAGTTCGGCAGGATGAAAAAGCAAGGAAAGCTTATTGAAACCGACGAAGAAACATCGGTGTCAATGTTTACCCTGCTTAATAATTTTTGCCGCGATCGCGGATTCATTCATTATGAGATTTCAAATTTTGCAAAGGAGGGGTTTATCTCCAGGCACAACTCATCATACTGGAAGCAGGTGCCTTACATTGGTCTTGGCCCTTCAGCCCATTCATTTGACAGACGGTCACGCCAATGGAATGTGTCTGATGTAAAAAAGTACATTAAGGCAATTGACAGCGGAGTGATCCCGTCCAGGCGCGAGGAGCTTGACAGACTGGCGGTTTTCAATGAGTACGTGCAGACATCACTGCGGACCATGTGGGGCATTGACCTGCAGCATGTGGAAGAGCACTTTGACAAGGAGCTGCATGATTATTTGGTAAACATGTCAGGGCGGTATATTGGTTTCGGTCTGATGAAGAGGGAAAAAAATACCCTGATCCTCACAGACCAGGGTAAGATGATATCCGATAATATTTTACGTGAATTGCTTCAGGCCCTTTGACAGGATTTCTGCCTGGGGCATTAACTCAATCACTTATTCATGCTGTATGATCAGCCTCTCCCCTTAAGGGTGAATGAGCCAGAGCCAATCTGCTCGCCTTCAAGGTAGAGTTCGATATTATATGTTCCCGGGATGAAATCGCCTGTGTTGTCAAGGAAGATGCACATCTCGATATCAGCGTTTGAATAATCCACGGCCCTGTTAGCCGAGAAGATCAGCTGCTCGCCCTTAACCTCGAAGAGATTGTCGGGAGAAGGGGTGATTACAAGCTGATCGGGACGAACCACTCTAAGGTAGACGATCTTGTTTCCGGCGCTGGCGATGGGGTTCTCACGCAGGGTGAAGCATACGCGCACCTTGTCGAGATTCCTCAGTTCATCCGTCTCCTTGCGTTTCTTATTCAGGGCTACGGCAACCACATCCTTTGCCTGAATCAGGGAGGCTACTGTGACTTTCGAGGTCAGCTCCTCCTTAACCTTTTCAAGTTCGACATTCGTCTCCTGCACTGCGGTGATCTGTTGTTTGATCTCCACGTTTTCGGCTGTGAGTATCTGGTTGCGGGTGTTCAGAGAGTCTATCTGTACGATATAGCTCTTCATTATGTCACGCATGGTGCTGATTTCTGCCTTATATTTTCTTATCAGCTGGGCGTTGGATGCATTGACTTCAAGAAGTTTCTGTATCCTGGTGCGTTCGCGCTGGATTTCTGCATTCAGCGTATCATTGCTTGTCTTCAGTGTGTCATAACCGTACATCATCATACGGAGCTCATTTGCAAGGGAGTCCTTCTCCTCATTGAGCACCTGCTCCATCTCCACCATCTTGCTCTTCTGGTTGTAATAAAGAATCACCAGTGCCAGTAGGCCAAGGGTCAGGATAATGGTTGACACAATCATGACAACCGGAGCACCTTTTTTATGCTCAACGTGTTCAGCCTGATATTTTTCCTGATTTTCCATTTGTTTGTTTATTAATACGGTGCAAAATTAGTAATTATATCTGTACAACAAATTTTTCCTCCGTTTGATTATCTTAGCCCGGCGGTTCATTTAAAAATCCTTTAATTTTTTTGGCTATGAGTGGTTTCTACGGTTCTGTCTCCGAAAAGAGTTGCATTGATGATGTATTCTACGGCACCGACTATCATTCCCATTTAGGTACCAAGCGTGCCGGCATGGTTTTTTATGACAGTGAGATAGGATTCAGGAGAAGGATCCACAACCTGGAGAATGAGTATTTCCGGAACAAGTTCGAAGCAGAGCTAAAGGAATTCCGGGGTAATAGCGGTATGGGGGTTATCAGCGACACAGATCCGCAGCCGATTCTCTTCAACTCACACCTGGGCCCGTTTGCCCTCGTCACCGTATCGAGAATAGTAAACATCACCGAGCTGGCAGATTTTTTCCTTGCGCGCAAGAAACACTTCACCGAGAATTTCATGGGAAACATCAATCCCACGGAAATGGTGGCAAATATTATATGTGAGGGAGACTCTTTTGTGGAAGGGATAACGAATGTCTTCGAAAAGATTCAGGGTTCATGTTCATTGCTGTTGCTTACTCCGGACGGGATTATTGCTGCCCGCGACAAGCTGGGTCGCACCCCGGTTGTAATTGGCAAGCGCGACGGTGCAAGGGCGGTGGCTTCGGAGACCTGTTCCTTTCCCAACACCGGCTTTGAAACGGAGTATTACCTCGGGCCGGGGGAGATAGTGCACATAAGACCGGGCGGATTCACCAGGCTCAGGGCACCTGGAAAGGAAATGCAGATATGTGCTTTCCTGTGGGTTTATTACGGTTTTCCAACGTCTGATTATGAAGGGAGGAATGTTGAGGAGGTGCGGTACAGGTGCGGTGCTGCCATCGCAAGGCGTGATTCAGTTGAAGCCGATTTCGTATGCGGTGTTCCCGACTCGGGTGTGGGTCATGCATTCGGATACTCCAACGAAAAGGAGTTGCCCTACAAGAGTTCATTTTCAAAATACACTCCCACCTGGCCGAGGAGCTTCATGCCCCAGCGGCAGATACAGCGGGAGCTGGTGGCAAGGATGAAGCTCATTCCGAACAAGAAGATCACCCATGGCATGAAGATCGTTTTTCTTGATGACAGTATTGTGAGGGGTACGCAGCTGAGGGATAACACCCGCGACCTGAGGGAGGCTGGTGCCGCCGAACTTCATATGCGCATTGCCTGCCCTCCGCTGCTCTATCCGTGTCCTTTCCTTAACTTTTCGCAGTCGCGATCAACCCTCGAGCTTGCTGCACGTAAGGCTATTGTGAGGCTGGAGGGGGAGGAGAAGAATATTGAGGACTATCTTGATCCCGATTCAGAAAAATATGAACTGATGGTTAAGGAGATCTCGGACACACTTGGCATGGATACGCTTATGTTTCAACGACTTGACGATCTTGTAAAGGCTATCGGGCTGCCCAAAACGAAGCTCTGCACCCATTGCTGGGACGGCAGTAGCAGCTTCTGAGAGTGTTGAAAATAACTGTTTTTTGTTAATAATTTGAGTTTCGTCAAATAATCTGACCTGTTCGTCCGTTTATTTTTACAATTCGCAAAACCTCATGCAACCCCAGTGCATGATGTCTTGTATAACAGGTCATAGCGGATAAGACCAAAAAGAAAAAAATATTAATAACTAAAACCAAATGGTAAAATGAAAAAAGTCCTCGCATTTTCAATTGTTCTTCTTGCTTTCACAGCAGGTGCGTTTGCACAGAATACAGACACTGAACAGACAACAGCCACGGCCACAATAGTAGGCCCTCTTACCCTGACGAAGGTTAGTGACATGAACTTCGGAACGATTGCTGTCTCAGCAGTGGCTGGTACCGTACAGCTTGGAACAGACAATACCAGAACACCTCTTGGCGGTGTGACTCTTGTTCCACCTGCTGCAGGCGTTGCCGCGTCATTTACAGTTGCCGGCGAAGCCAACGAGACACTTGCAATTACATTGCCTGCCGACGGTACTGTTACCCTGATCGGAACTGGTCCGGCAATGGCTGTCAACGGTTTCGTGCACAGCGCCGGAGCAACACCTGCACTTAACGGGTCGGGCGCAGCAGCATTTACAGTTGGAGCTACTTTGAGTGTGGCAGCAAACCAGGCTTCCGGGGTTTATACTTCAGCCAACTTCCCTGTAACTGTAAGCTATAATTAATCAGGAGCTACAACCGGCTGAATAACCTATGAGAAGGTTTATACCCAGATCAATAAGCCTGTGGTTACTTTTGTTGGTATCCGCCCTTGTGGCGGAGGCCCAGCCGGGGGTATCTTCAACAGTAACGGGTCACATTACTGCAGAGGTAATTTCAACCCTGTCTGCAGTTGAGACCACACAGCTTAGCTTCGGTAAATTTTCACCGGGGCCGCAGGGTGGAAGTCTCATTTTGAATCCGGAAAATACGATCTCAGTCTTAGGCAGTGTTTGGCCTGGCAGCGGAACTCACAGCGCTGCCAGTTTCTATGTCACTGGCGATCCGGGAATTGCATATTCAGTATCTCTTCCCGCGATTCCGGTGACCATAACACATGTAAACAGCGCCCGGACAATGATTGTAGAAAACTGGACATCCGTCCCCATTGCCGAACCAGGGGCGGGATTGCTTGAAAACGGATCTCAGGTTGTTTATGTAGGAGCAACGCTGAAAGTGGGCCCTCTTTATGATAATCCCGTTGGTGTTTATACCGGGACTTATACCATTACCTTTGAATTTAACTGATATCTGAAATAATCCTCAAAACCAATGTAATGAGAAAGACTTCCACGCGGCATTTGATAATGCTTCTGATAATCTGCCTTCTGCTCCTGCCATTCAGCCTGAAGGCTCAGGGAGACCTTCTCATTACACCGAGAAGGGTTGTATTTGAAGGAAACAAGAGATCAATGGATATCAGTCTGGCTAACATCGGGAAGGATACGGCAACGTACAACATTTCCATGGTTCAGATACGCATGACTGAAGATGGAGGCTTTGAAACCATAACCGAGCCTGACGAAGGTCAAAAGTTTGCCACTCCTAATATCAGGTTCTTCCCGCGCTCTGTAACACTTAAGCCAGATGAGGTGCAAACGGTGAAAATTCAGGCAATCCGGACAGGAGAACTCTCTCCGGGAGAATACAGGTCACATCTCTATTTCCGGGCTACCCCAAAAGAAAAGCCACTTGGAGATGAGGATCCGGTTCAGCCGGACCAGACAATTTCAATTAAACTGGTACCGGTTTTCGGAATCACCATCCCGGTAATCATACGGGCCGGACAGCCTTCGGCAAGCGTTACACTCACAGACCTCGCCCTTTCATTTGAGAATGACACAATCCCAAGGCTTGCCTTTGTTTTCAACAGGTCAGGGGCTTATTCTGTATACGGAGATGTTGCTGTTGATCACGTTTCTCCCGGAGGAAAGGTTTCACGGATCGGTGTTGCCAGGGGGATCGCGGTCTATACGCCCAATGTCATAAGAAGATTTTCATTTAATCTTATGAATAATAGGGAGGTTGATTTCAGGAGTGGAAAACTTGTTGTGACTTTCTCGGCTCCCTCGGATGTCAAGCCGGAGAAATTTGCTGAAGCAATTCTTGAATTAAAGTGACCCACTGAATATAAAGACCTTGATTATCAATTGATAAAAGACATGAACTCCAGAGGCCGGTCCTTCAAGATGTTGATCCTGTTGGCGGCCTTTTGGCTTTTTTATCAGGGAACAGATGCTGCTACATACTATTCCAGGCAGAGCGGTAACTGGAATTCAAATACTACCTGGTCAACTTCAGGCCACACAGGCGGGGCGGCAGCCGCGTTTCCTGCAGCAGGTGATATTGTATACATTGCAGGCCATACAGTAACCGTCACAACCAACGCATTCTGTACTAACCTCTGGTTCTCCGGAGCTTACACTACGGGTGTGCTTGGTATCAATAGCGGGTTTTCCCTGACTGTATCAGGAGCAGTCAATGCCATCAGTGCCACTAATGCAAACACCTATTTCACAATTTCCGGGGATGGAATAATCACCTGCGCATCACTCACCTCCGGGACTAATATCAACCCATCAAATACCCGGACAACCATTCTCAATGTTAAACTGGCAGATTTAATAATTTCAGGAAATCTGACAGTTTACAGTAACAGAAACGGAGGGAATTACAATAATGCATCAGTCATTATTGAATCAGGCAATGTTGCTGTTGCCGGCGCTGTTGTGACTGACAACGAGAATGCATCTAACAATTCTTCTCTTGTACTTGGCAACAGTTCTCCTGTCCTCACTCTTTCAGGGGCAACTTCCTTTTCCCTTGACGGCACCGGAACCAGCACGATTTCGTTGAACGGAACAGGAGCAACTGTCAATTACAACAGGACTGGTTTACAGAATGTATTTAATACATCATACACCAACCTGACTCTTTCGGGAAACAGTGCCAAGACAATTCCTGCGGGCGCCAGCGTCTCCGGAATACTTTCGCTGGAGGGTACGGCAACTGTCGCAGGAGCGGCCCCGCTGTACGGTTCGGCTTCAACCTTACAGTACCGCGGATCTGCAGCCCAGAGTACCGGCATAGAGATGGTTCCCGTCTTCAGTGGTGACGGAGGGGTGATTATTGACAACCCGTCGGGAGTCAACCTGTCTGCGTCCGTATCCGTCAACAGCACTCTCAGCCTGGTCTCCGGGGCTTTTAACGTTGGCGGTAACACACTGACACTCAATGGCCCTGCAATAACCGGAACACCCGATAACCTAATCACGACAGCGGCTTCCTCAATCGTCTTCGGAGGATCATCGCCAGGAGTTTCAATTCCCTCAAGTGTCATAAGTCTGAATAACCTGACAATAAACAATCCAAACGGGGTCACACTGAATAACAACATAACCCTTGCTTCAGGGGGTACTCTTACACTGGCAGACGGCATACTGGATGCCGGTCCATACATTATTGAAGTCACCAACAGTTCTGTGGCGGCTGTTTCAGGGTCGGAGACCTCCTTTGTCAATGTCACGTCAGGCGGCCTGCAAAGGACTTTGCCATCCGGCATTGGCGGAACGGGAACCAACTACCTTTTTCCGATAGGAGAAGGTGGTGTGTACCATGCCGTGAATCTTCGGGATGTCAATACCGGCGGCACAGGCCCGGTGCTTAGGGCTTCTGTAAGTCCCACAGGGGCAGTCAACGGAGACAACAGCACAATGAGCAGTGTGGATCCCAGGTACTGGTCCCTTCTAAACACAAACAGCGGAAATTTAACCCTGGCTTCAATTGAGTTGTTTGACCAGGGGCTCGATATAACCAGTACAATAGGAATGGCTTCGGCTCCTGCCGGAACTTACTCCGCAATTGGCGGTGTTCCCGGATCAGGTTCCATTATCTCACCTCCAATCACCAGCCCTGATCAGTATTTTGCCATAGGAATACACAACTACACAATTTTATATTCTTACAGAAGCGGTTACTGGCATGATCCTTACACATGGACATCAGACCCAAGCGGAACACTTCAGATAGGGAACGAGATCCCGGATAACGGAGCAATCGCAGTCTTGCTTACAGACCGTACCGTAACGATGGATCAAAACGTGTCAGAGACAGAATTATCCCTCATTGTTTCATCAGGGGCTTTCCTTGATCAGTCGGCTTATCGCTTCACCGGAGGGCTTTCGTCGCTTTCTGGACAGGGAACATTCCGGCTTGCCTCATCAGAATTTCCGGCAGCCATTCTCAATACCTTAGTTGAATCAGGTGGCGGAACTGTCGAGTATTACACCGGATCAAACTTCACACTCCCGTCTTCGCAGGCGGAATACAACAACCTTGTCATCAACACGTCAGGACCAACTGCCACTCAACTGTCAAACCTGACACTGAACGGGAACCTCCATGTCAGAAGCGGGACACTCAGGATCAACGACAACAGTTCAACAGCCAGGCTTAACCTCAATGTAGGAGGCAATGTAACAGTTGATGACGGAGCAGCCATTTCTGTCGGCAACGGCGTTACATACACTGCCATTGGAGGTACGGGAGGGACGGCTCCTTACCTTAACTACTATCTGAATTTTCATACGGTAAGAATCTCCGGTGATTTCACCAATAACGGCACTGTCCGGTTCACCAATCTGGATCACCCGGCCTATAATGCGTTTCCTCCCACAACACCGGGCGCAACCGCCGGAGCTGCCTCGGTATTCTTTGAGGGGGCCTCTGACAAAACCCTTTACTGTAATGGAGAAACAGACTTCTATAATCTTATCGTTAACAAGGGCACAGATCAGACCTACAGCCTGACAGTCAATTCCTCTGCATATTCAAATTTCCGCATTTTCGGGGCCAATAGCATGGACGCTGAATCAACAGGCGGTAATCCGGCAATGCGTAAAGCGCTCTGGATTTATGCCGGGACGCTGGTTCTGAAAGGAAGTGTAATAATACCCTCTCTGACCGAAGGGACAACGGCCAGTTCACATTACTATATTCCTGCCAGCGGAGCCCTTGTTTCTGATGGTGTAGACGTTGCCGTTTTTGTGACTGCCGATGATTATCGTGAGGTCAATACTGCATACGGGGTATCCTCAGCGTCCAATGCTGTTGCGGGAGTTGACCCAACGGGAACGGGAAGCGCTCTTTATGTATTCGGCAAGTTACAGATCAACAACGGGTACTTTTCAGCAAAGGAATCGGGAGGCATGATCACTTCTTCAACTGCCTCAGGACAGATTATCATCAGTGGCGGCATCACAGATGCCAAGCAGTTCCTTTCTTCCTCCGGATCCGGATCCTACACCCAGTCAGGCGGGCTGCTAATTCTCAGAGGGCGTTTCAGGCGAACCCCCGCTGCTTACACTTCCATTGCCAATCTGACGGATGCTTCGGATGCGACGCTGAATACTGCCAGGGCTACATCTGGCATAAGCGACGCATACGGAACCTTTAATCTTGAAAATGCATCCAACATTCTGAATCTTTCGGGAGGAACAGTAAGAATTTATGATGTAACAGGCGCTGTTGCGAATAAAGCCTTTGACGTGAAAGCCGCAGCAGCCAACATCAGCGTAACCGGAGGAACACTGGAGATAATTCCAAAATCAGGAACCCTGCTGGCTGACGCAACGTGGTACGATGTTCACTCCACTGCCCCTCTCCGCACTCTGACGGTGAACCGCACTGACGGAGCCTCCTATGTCAGGATGAACACTCCCCTGATCGTTCAGAATGACTTAAACATAATATCTGGTGTTCTTAATGCAAACGGGAACAATCTGTCTATCGGAGGTAATTTTCTTATTGCCGCAGGTACAATATTTACTGCCGGCAATAATACTACAACAATGAACGGAGCTGCTGAACAGAATCTTACGGTTAACACGGCATCAGCTCTTTTGCTTAATAATTTCACGGTTGATAAACCGGTGGGAGTTTCGCTGACACTATCCGGCTCCCAGGGAGTAATAAACGTCAATTCTGCATTCAGGCTTGTTGCCGGCACCCTCAATGATGCCGGCAAGACAGTAAATGTTTCGGGCAGTGTTTTCAATTCGGGTTTAACGGCAGGTACGGGCAAAATCGTACTCAACGGCTCGTCAGCGCAAACCATTGACGGTGGCGGAACATTCGGAAATCTTGAGCTGGCCAACACGGCAGCTTCGCCAGTCTCCCTGCTGAACCGGATGACGGTAAACGGAATCATTACTTTTGCAGTGAACGGTTTGCTGAATATTGGCACCAACAATCTCCATCTTAATCCATCTGCAACAATAGTAAATGCCGGCACAAACCGCTTCGTGCAGACTGCCGGTAATGCTGGCGACGGAGGTCTCTCCCGCGCCTACAGCTCAAACGACGAGTTCGTCTTTCCTGTAGGCGTGGCGGGCAGCTACACCCCGGCAACAATCGGATTCACAGAATCCCCGGCCACATACGGTTCTGTGTCCGTAGTGCCCGTAGATTATGAGCATCCGGTCACCACGGTCAACGGGCAGAGTCTTACCTATTTCTGGCGGGTCAGGTCAACCGGGTTTGCCGGTATTCCGGTTTATTCCGTTACACATAACTTTGTTTATGCAGAGAGTGATGCTGCAGGCACGGACCTGAATTATATTCCTGCTTTATATGACGGGGTGGCCAAAGTCTGGTACACCGGTCAGGAGGCTGATGTAAACAAGACCACCAACACTATTTACGACTGGACCTCTCCAACCAACAGCACGAATTTTCTGGACGCAGATTATACCGCCGGACGTGCAGCAAGTTTTGGCACACCCATGGTATATTACAGCAGGCAGTCTGGTCTGTGGAGTTCAAACTCAACATGGTCCCTTTCCGGCCATACGGTTGATAACCTCCCCGCCTCACCTCCGGGGGCCAATGATATCGTCATTATCGGGGGAAATGATTCCATCTGGCTTGCCACTGAAACCCCGGCGCTTCCGGTTAACGATGACGATCCTTTACAGATATACTATCAGCGCAATAAAGCTATTGTAAACTGTGCCACTCTTCAGATCGAAGCCGGGTCGGTGCTTGATATACAAAACAACCCCGGAAGCACTTTTGCCTCTGTACTCACCCATTCCGGAGGTAACGGCAAGCTTCGGCTCACGACGAGGGATCCGTCATTAGACTTTGACCTTCCGGAGGCATTTGTCTATCCGGCCGGCGACTTTTCCGAGTTCAGTGTGAACCAGGGAATCTCTGAGTTTTATTCAATAAACCCGGAGTCCGGAACATATTACATACTTCCTTCAAATGCCAGTGAATATGGCACGGTAATAATGACTCCCCTGAGAGGCTCCAATATTATTCTTCCCAACATTCCTCTGGTAACAATTAACGGGGATCTGATCTGTAACGGCTCAGATGCAGACGCATGGCTGGCAATGACCTGGAATGGCATTTACGGAGCCATTACAGCGAAAACCGTAAACATAAAAAGGAATCTTATCGTTGCCGGGGGATCCTTCGAGTTTATTTATAACGGAAGCACACTTCAGAGGTTAAACATAGACGGGGATGTTTATGTTGCTCCCGGTGCCGGTATTGATGTATGGAGTGGCAGCACCAATAATATTATCTCAATCGGGGGCTCGATTTACAACAACAGCAACAACACTCTTGCAGGGAGCTCCCGGAGCCAGATCCGTCTCAGGAACGGAACAAACGTATGCAACCTTATCTTCACAGGGAACAGGTCGGCCGTCGTTACAAACAACCCCATCCTTAGCACAACCCCGGTCACGATATTTAACTTCGTAACAATAGACAAGGGAAACTCTCCGGATACAACGATTACCTGGAACATCGGCGGCACCCTTACCACTCCACAGGACAACTGGCTTACCCTGCTCAACGGTACACTGGTCTACAACAGAACCGGCAATCTGAACATTTCTACTACAACAGATTTCACGATACCCTCAACCGCAGGGCTTACCTTCAATACACCGTCAAATGTTTACATTTCAAACAATGGTGGCACAGAAACCCTTTACCTCAACGGAAGACTCAGGTTAACGGGGGGTGGCGGTAATGTATATATCGGTCCGGCGGGAGACATCACCAATAACGCTGATATTGAATACTCAGGCAGCGGGGCTTCGCTACTGGAAGTAAACAGCGGAAACATGTACATTAACGGCCAGGTGCGCAGGCCGCTGGCGTCAACAAACGGTGTACTTGCATACCGGCAATCGGGAGGCAATGTCTTCATCTGCGGCAACAACGCAAACCCTGCAAAAGCAAAGCTGGAGGTGCTTAACGATGGCAGTGAGTTCACAATGTCGGGAGGCAATCTAACAATCGTCAGGGGAGGAGGCACAACCTTCGGGGATCTATATCTCAGACCGGCTTACGGATCTGTAACCGGGGGAACAATCATCTTTACACAGAGCCCCGCATCAGGGATGCCTGTAGATTCAGACCAGTCGTACCAGCTTGATGCGAATATTACACTTAACAACCTGGGAATCAACGGTAAAATAACGGGGACGAATCGAAACGCTGAACTATTGCTGATGATCAGCCCGCTGACACTGAATGGTTCCCTTACCCTTGGCAACAACAGGGGTTCATTCACCTCGAACAACCGTAATGTTACAATCCGGGGCAACCTGATCAACAACGGGACATATAACTACGGAACAAACCGAACCATTTTCGACGGCGGAGCACAGTCCATATCCGGAGCTTCAGTAACCAACTTTTACGATCTGGAGGTATCCTCCCTTACATCGCTTTCGGTGAATGGAAACTTCACGGTTAATCATGACCTTGATATAATTACAGGGAATCTGGTTCTTGGGTCAGGACTGCTGACGCTATTTGGAAATATCAACAACAACGGCGCATTTACAGATGACAATCTTACGGGTGGAGTAAACCTTGCAGGATCATCACAGCAGAGCATTTCCGGTACAGGCTCGTTTGCCCGGCTGGTGCTTGACAACACATCCGGCGCCAGGCTTAACAACGATATAGCCCTCCAGCATGACCTGGTTATTAATAACGGAGTGCTTGATATAAACAAGTACCAGCTCACACTGAGCCAGAACAGCCAGGCGCTGAGCCCCGGTTTTAAGGCCAACAGGATGATCAGGTCTGACGGCGTTGCCAGCAGCCGTGGCCTGCTGAAGTTCTTCCCGTCAGGTGCACAGACATTTACATTTCCTGTCGGCGTGGCAGGCAAATACACACCGGCGCTGTTCACGGTGACAGCAAGCTCAAACGTCGGATCCGTCAGGATTAATCCAGTCAACGACTTTCATCCCAGTGTAACAGATCCCCTCAATTCACTGGGATATTACTGGCAGGTGGAAAGTGCAGGTATATCGGGCCTGAACGCAAGTATTCTGTTCAGTTATGCAGACGGTGATGTTTCCGGCAACGATGCTGACTATGTTGCTGCCAGGCTTGTGCTTCCGGGAGGCATATGGGATAAGGCCGTCCCCGGTGCTGCAACTGATAACGTGGATGAGACGGCAAACACCATAGCTTTTAATTATTCAGGAAGCAGCAACATGAACGGGGATTACACTGCCGGAAATGATACAGCTGTTCCCAACGAGGTCGCGGAATACATAACCAACAGTAACGGCAACTGGTCTGATCCGGCAATCTGGACTCCCGTGGGGGCATCGCCCCCATGCCCTGCAGGAGGTCCCCGTGGATGCAACGTTATAATTGACCATGTGGTTACGGCGGATATTAATTTCATTTCCGTTCTGAACACCACACTTAATAATGAAATTCGCCTTGTAGCGCCGACCTACGGTCACAATCTCGGGAATGTGACCGGTGACGGAAAGATATATCTCGAGGGAGGAAACCTCCCCGGAGGTACTTATACGGATTTTACGGATTGCTCCGGAAACGGAACCATTGAATATGGTGGAAACGGTACATATACTATTGTTTCCGGGGTTTATACTGCACTACCAAATCTGATATTCTCAGGATCAGGCACGAGGATTCTCCCCAACTCCGATCTTACAGTCTGCAGAAGGCTTGTAATTGACGGTCCTCTCCTTGACAACAGTGTAAATAACAGGAAACTTACTCTCCTTGGCACATTTGAGAGGTACAACTCCGGGTCTTTCAGGAGTGGCTCAGGAGCATATCCTGCCGCCACTGTATCCTTTTCCGGATCGGCAGCCCAGACCCTGGGTGGAACAGCCGGAAATTTCACCGGCAGTAACCGGTTCTGGAACATCGAGATCAACAATACTGCGGGCCTTGCACTCAACACCGGGGCAGATATCGAGGTTGGAAACCAGCTTATCCTTTCAAACGGTATTGTAACCGTTCCGCCGGCGGCCAGGTTTATTCTGCTCAGTACCTCACAATCGGCCGTTGTACCGGCAGGCGGAAGCACAACATCTTGGGTAAGCGGACCGCTAACAAAGAATATCGTTAACGGAGAGAGCTTCCTCTTCCCGCTTGGAAGAGGCGCCATCAAAGGCCACCGGTTCACGCTCACTTCAACAGCCGGAAG
>Ga0209800_10002613_pt1 | contig 15616 bp, 17 predicted proteins | sample Higcelweek8metaG_FD_187174 | JGI IMG/M metagenome (GOLD analysis project Ga0209800, IMG submission 187174) | Freshwater pond sediment microbial communities from the University of Edinburgh, under environmental carbon perturbations - High... | ecosystem: Environmental > Aquatic > Freshwater >...
AGCGCATCCGCCCCCAGGAACTGAGAACCCTCATCAGCGAAAAGACAGGTCTCACCAACGACGAGCTTGGCAGGGTCCATCTCTTCGACAATTATTCCTTCATCGATGTTCCCGAAATCCATGCGGAAAAAATCATCGGAGCATGCGACGGATCGAATTTCAAGAACAGGACGATCGAGATCAAACCGGCTAAAAAGCGCGGCGACCAACCCGAGGAAAAGGAACAGAAAGAGTGATATCGCGCATCGAGCGCCTCCGCGTCGGACCTATCGGCGAAAATGTCTATGCCGTACAGACGAAGGATAGCGGTTTCCTTGTCGATCCCGGCGACGATCCCGAGGCGATTTTACGGTTCCTGTCCGAAAAGGAAATCAAGATTTCATTCATCGTCCTCACTCATGGTCACCTGGACCACACGGCGGCGATTCCCGAACTCATGGAAGCATGGAGCGGGGATCTCCCCGGGATAGCCATCCACGGCCTTGACGCGGCCTACCTGGGCGACAAAGGCGAGGAAACGAATCGCGTCCTTTTCGACAGCATCGGCGCGCCAAGCTTTTTTCACGGCTACTGGAAGAAACTGCCCGAGCCGACTCTCCTTCTTTCCGAGGGCGACACGATACCAGGAACAGGCTTCCGGGTTCTGCATACGCCCGGGCACAGCGCCGGTTCCATCTGCCTTTACGACAGCGACTCTGGCCAGCTCATTTCGGGAGATACGCTTTTCAGGGACGGAGTCGGACGGACCGACGGGCCGGATTCCGATCCTGTCGCCTTGAGAAAAAGCCTCGAGCGGCTCGCCCTGCTCCCCCCCGAGACCGTCGTTTTCCCCGGCCACGGCCCGCGCACCACGATAGGCCGGGAACTGTCGCGCTGAGACAGTCCATCATTGAAGAGGTACATAGCATGAAAGGTTTCCTTGTCGCGGCGATGGCCGTCATTCTTTTTTCGGCCTGCGCTCCCGCCGCCCAAAGCGAAATAACCCGCACCGATTTCGTGCTGGGAACGGTCTGCTCCGTAAGGCTCATCGAAGGCGGCTCGAAGAAAACCACCGACGAGATTTTCCAGCGGCTTGCCGAGATTGAAGACAGAATGAGCGCCAACAAGGACGGCACCGAGATCGCCGCCATCAACGATGCGGCGGGCAAGGAAGCCGTCAAAGTGTCCGAGGACACTTTCCACGTCATCTCCGAAGGCATCGAATACGCGAAACTTTCGCAGGGGATGTTCGACATCTCCGTCGGTCCGCTTTCCAAACTGTGGAACATTGGCACCGATTATGCCGCCGTGCCGCCGAACAGCGAGATCGCCTCAGCCCTGAAACTCATCGATTACAGAAAAATCGAACTCGACGCGAAGAACTTCGAGGTCAGGTTGGCGAAGGCTGGAATGCGGCTGGATTTGGGAGCGATCGCGAAGGGATATTCGGCCGATGAAGTGGCGAGAATCCTGGCCAAACATAAAGTGAAGGCCGCCGTCGTGGACTTAGGCGGCAATGTCCTCGTCTACGGCAGGAAAAAAGACGGCTCGGCCTGGCGCGTCGGCGTCCAGGACCCCCGCTCGGAAAGAGGCGACTATCTCGGCCTCGTCACGGGAACGGCCATGACCGTCGTGACATCGGGCATCTACGAGCGCTTCTTCATCGAAGACGGCAAGCATTACCATCATATTCTGAGCCCTAAGACAGGATTTCCCGTCAACAACGGCCTCGTCTCCGTATCCATCATCGCCGAAAAGAGCATCGACGCCGACGCGCTGTCGACATCGGTCTTTGCCCTGGGCCTGGAAAAGGGCATGGCCCTCGTACAAAGCCTGCCGGGAATCCACGCCATTTTCATCGACGACGAGAACAAGGTATATCTCAGTCCGGGGACGAACAAGATTTTCAGTCTCTCGAATTCGGCCTATACGTTGAGCGATTGAACCTCAGAAGCTTTTTCGGCCTGGGGCTTAGGCTCCAGGGCGATCAGCTTCAGTTTCAGGAAACACCAGGGGCCCCCGTAGGCGACCCAGAAACCGATGATGCCGTAGCGCAGGAAACGGATCAGCGCTTGCTGGGTACCGAGGGATTCGCCCAGAATCAGCTTGGGCCCAAGATAGAGAATGACGAGTCCGACGATGCCCACGACATAGCGGGTGATTCTTTGCGTCAGCGCGCCGCCGGCCTTGAAGCGGAGGTTCTTGCTGGCCAGGGCGAAGCCGGCGGCGCTTCCGAAGAAAGCCCCCGAGAGAAGCGTGTCGGAGGGCATGAGCAGATTCATCAGAAGCGAGACGGCCGAAACGGCTATGATCCTTTGCCGGAGATTCAGCTTGCCGAGAGCGCCTTCGATCCTGGCGCTGAAACCGTAGTATAATCCGAGGACTATTCCCCCGAGCAGCCAGCCGCCCAGAAGATCGGTGGGAAAATGGACGCCGAGATAGAGCCGGGAAAGCCCGACAACGAGGGGAAGCGTCAGGACGAGAAGGATGCCGACAACCCGCGGAAGAAGGGGCATCATGGCTCCCCAGAAGGTGATGCTCATCTGCGCGTGTCCGGAGGGCAGGCCGAAGGTGTTCTCCCGGAGAAGACCGACTGTCGAATCAAAATCATAGGGGCGGGGCTGTCTGAAGAGGATTTTGCACCAAAGATTGAGGAAAGCGGAAAATAAAACCGCTATGCCTATCCGGGCGCCTTTTTTCCTGTCTACGCACCAGTAGATGAGAGGAAGCGCGGCAAGCGCGAAAAATTCAGACCCCAAAATGGTGACCATCCGCATCGGCACCAACATGGCAGGACCGAAAAATTTCTGCACGCCCCGGACAAAATCCAATCCCCACGATAATACTGGGCTCACCGCTGCACTCTCCCCCGGATCGGCTTTCACGTAGTAGGCTGAAATATTATTTTAAACGTTGGAAGGGCGGGCCGCAAGCCAATACTTTGCATCCAGGCTCAACTTTTTGAGATTATCGCGCGGTAAGATCGAAATATCGTCTATATTGACTAGGCCCAGTTATTATAGTACAAGTTTCCCCTGAGCCGGCATGGTGAAATGGCATACACGGTAGACTCAAAATCTGCTGCTCGCGAGGGCGTGTGGGTTCAAGTCCCACTGCCGGCAAAAAAGGCTGTCTGCCGTACATCGGCAGGCAGCTTTTTTTTACGAATAGATGACAGGATAACATGACCTGCAGGATTTACAGGCGGACCCCCAGGCAGGATTTACGGGCAGGATCCCCAGGCCCTGCTTCGGATCGTATCCCGTATATCATGAAAATCCTGTCGTCCTGTCCAACAATAAAAAAGGCCAGCTAGGAATCGCTTCCTAGCTAGCCCATTCATCCGCATCGCGGCGTGTTCAGCGAAAGCTGTTAGCCTCCGCCCCTGGATTAGAAATTCACCAGGGCGTCAGCGATCGCCATTTTATAAGCGGTCTGGAGTTCCAGCGAATAGTGCTGGAAATCGGAATAGGTGGCGCCGGTAACGGCGTCGGCGACGACGTACACGCTGTCTTCGGCGGCGACATAGTCGGCGGCCTTGGCGCCTGCATCGACGTCCTTGTTCTCGAGAACGGCAATCCTGGCCTTCTGGATCTTGGCGGCGCCGAAGTCAGCGGCGGGATTGGCCTTGAAGAAATCGAGGGTGGCCGCGTAGTTATAGCGGTAGCCGATGGAATCCTTGGTGAGGGGCATATAGGTCGCGTTCTTGTCGGCCTTGTTCATGGCGCCGTAGTGAACGGTTTCGGAAGCCTTCTTGCCGACGATAACTTTGGTGCCATCGATTTTCACGTTGACGAGCTTGTCTTCCCTGGCGGCTTTCACATAAGCGGCGGCCCTGAGGGGATTGGACATGAGTCCTTCGAAGTCGCGCTCATACTGACGGGCGGGTCGAGCGAAACCCTTGGCGCCGGGGGTGAACTGCGACCATACGCCGGGACCGCCCTGAACCTGATTCCATATATAGAACATATAGCCCTTGATCTCGGGATCGCTGCTCGTGAGATTGGCGAAGGGATCGGGAGCGCGGACAACGGCGCCATCGACGATGGATTTGCCGTCCGCCGAATTGTTCTCGGCCCAGCCGCCCGGACCCTGCCACTCTTCAAGAGAGGCCGACAGCACTTCGCCGGACTTTCCAACCGAGACCGTGGCCGCGCCGACATAACCGCCCTGATGGGCCACGAAGTATTTGGTGGCGGTCTGCGCAAAGGCGACTGATCCCACGAGAGCAAATACTGCGAGGAATGCAATGAGTTTACGGTTCATTCAATTTCCCTCCTACAGACTTCGCCCTACCACAAGGTAGGGTCGAAGTAGATAATATAGTATATATACCTTTCTGACAATATACAAAAAGCTGAATTTTATCGATAATTTTCTAGCGATAAAACTCAGCCCAGGAAAAAACTGTCAGAAATGCAGGAGGAAGGTAATGTTCCAGAAGAAACGCTCACCGCCCGGGGTATAGGCGGCATAGAGGGGATCGTCCACCGGGAATTTGTAGCCGGCGCGCGCTCCTATCTGGGCGAAATCGAATACGTTGATGGCGGCGCCCGCTCCGGCCGAGAATATCAAGCCGTTTTTATCGCCGCCTGTGGCCGTGTCGGGGCATTTGTAGAGCCCGTCGAAATAGCCGGCGTCCCCGAATAAATAGGCCATGGGCCTCAGGCCGGCGAGGCCGAAGAGTCCGGGTCCGATGAGGCGCAGGTCGAAGCTGGCTTCGGCCTTGGTTGTCGCCTCATAGCCCCAGGTGCGGTATCCGCGTATGGAATCGCCCAGGCCGTCGCGTATGGCGCGGCCGCCGAAGCTCGTGAGGACATAGAGGGGAATATTCGATCCGCCGGCGTAATCGCCGGTGAGATAGCCCGCGGCAAAGATCGAGACGGCGTCCAGATCGCTCTTTCCGGCTGAGAAAAGAGGCAGATAGCCCTCGATGGTAGCCGTGGCCCTATAGAAGTCGGTATCCCCGGAAAAGGCGAGGGCCGCGGGCGCGTACTCGAAGGAAATTTCGCCGGCGTACCCGCTCTTGAGGCGGCGGGGGCTTTTCTCCACCGCGTCGACGCCTATGCCGCCCAGGAATGATACGGAAAGCAGGCCTTGAGCGTCGGGGAAATATGCCGTCGAGAGGCCGGCCGAGTTGCTTTCCCATCGTCCTCTCGCCAGGCCGAAGAGCTCGACCCTGGGGCCGACGTCGCCTGGAAGCAGACGATAGAGGATGCCCGTATCCACTTCGGCGTTCGGCCAGTGGAACCAGTACGGATCGGGAAAGGATGCCGGTTTCGCGATGGGGCTTCCGTCGCTGTCGTCGCGGAGGATGAGTCTGTCCTCAAAGCCGCCCGCCAGCCTGATGGTGTAAAGGAGGCTGTCTCCCAGGACGGGGAACCGCAGTTCGATGTCGGCGCCCGTCGGCACGGGAAGGAAGCCCAGCAAGGCTCCGTTGAACCTGACTCCGTTGAGCGCGAATTCCATGCCCGCCGCCCCGACTGACAGGGGGGCTCCAATCAGACAACACAGCGCGATCACCACGGCGATAAACCTTCTGGTCTTCATCAATGCCTCCAATTTTCGGTCCTGCTTGCCAAACCTATCATAGATCATTATATATTTCAAACATGAAAAATGAGTGCGTCGAGAAGGAAGAGGGCAATGCTTCCTCTCCCAAACTGATAAAGAGCGTATTCCTCGCGCTTCTCGCTGGACTACTGATCAATGTCTTCATGGGACTTCTCGTCGATTTCAGGGAACTCGGCACGGCATTCAAGGAAGCGTCGATCCTCAGCGTCGCGGCGCCCTTTCTCCTCATTTTCATGATCTATCTGATAGATACCTTGCGCTACCGGCTGATATTCCGAAAGTTCGACATCAAGCTATCGTTCAGGGATGGTCTTTACAACAATATCATCGGCTACTTTTTTTCCAACATCACGCCCGGTTCTGTGGGCGGTCAGCCCTTCCAGGTGTACCACTTCGCCAAGCTGGGGCTGGATTCGACGGTTTCCTCGAACATCGTCTTTTCAAGGCTGATAGAGAGCAATTTCGTCCAGCTCCTCATCGTGATTCTTTTTTTCAATAAGGGCATCGGCATGATGTCGGGAACGGGAAAGGGCGCCTACCTCCTGGGCGCCGGCATGATCATTACCCTTGTGGCGACGGTCGTCCTCGTCCTGGGTTTTCTCAATCCTCATTTCCTGGGTGTCATCGCCCTCAAGCTGGAAAAATCCTGGCTTGGCAGACTTATCGCCAGGCTCACCAAGGACTCCTGCTGGGCGGAGAAGATGTCCGTTTGGAGCCAGGGGCTGGGAGATGGTTTTAAAGTGTTGTGGAGCAAGAACATGGCCACGATGCTGCTCGACATTCTCATCTTCATGGTGGAACAGATACTCTGGGCCATGACGCTCTATGTGCCGCTCTGCATTCTTACCGGCGCAGCGCAGCCCTTCCCGGAATTTCTTCTGTCGTTCATCCTCTGCGGTCTCGTGTCGCTCTTCATCCCGACGCCCGGCGCCGCGGGAAGTATCGAGGCTTCCTACCTTCTCGTCCTGAGCGCCCTTACGGGCAAGCCCGCCGCGACGATGAGCGCCATCCTCATCTGGCGTTTCGGCGCTTACTATATACATTTACTGGTGGGAGGGCTCACCTACTTTTTCATACCGACGAGAAAAGCTGTCTACACCCTTGGCGAGGACGGCGTGCTCTGCCACATCAGACCCGATCGCCGCCGCCGTTAAAGGATCTCAGGCCAATCCGCCCAGAAGCAGGCCCATGCCATAGGCAGCCGCCGCGGCGATGCCTCCGACGAAGAGCATTTCCAGTCCCGACACGAGCCAGCTTTTGCCGGTTATCGTCGTCTTGAAAGCCCCGAGGCCGAAAAGCGTGGCGCCGGTGAGCAGGCACGCCAGGGCAAACTGCGCGCTCTTGAGCGCCGGTATGAAAAGAGCGAGGACATAGGCCGCGATCGGCAGGAAACCGAATATGGCGAAGGAGAGGAAGGTGGCGAGCGCGTTCCCCATGGGGGATTCATCGTTCGGCACGATTCCCAGTTCTTCCACCATCATCGTATCCACCCAGGATTCCTTGTCCTTGGCGATGATCTCGACCACGGCGCTCGCGTCCCGGGCCGACATTCCCCTCGCCTCATAAATCTCAATCAGTTCGCGCTTTTCGCCCTCGGGATAGTTTTCCACTTCCCAGGCTTCGCGTTTCCTCTCAGCGGCTTCGTATTCGCTTTCGCTCTTGGAAGAAAGGTAGTCGCCGATCGACATCGAAAGGCCGTCGGCTACCAGGTTTGCGAGCCCCATGATGAGCACGATTCCCGGGGAAAGGGCCGCTCCGGCCACACCGGCGACAGCCGCGAAGGTGGTGATCGTGCCGTCCAGGCCGCCATAGATAACGCTCTTGATGTATTTTCCGCGCCCTGTCGTGTGCTGTTCGTTCGCGCTGCCGGAAGGCATATGTGCCTTTTGGGCCGCGGCGGCGTCCCTGGTTTTCCAGGCTTCCCTGGCTTCGTCCAGCCTTCGTGTCAGCATCAGCGTTTCTCCTTGGGAGCGGGCGTCTCTACGAGTCCCAGCCCCTGGCGAAGCGCTCCGAGATGCCAGGCCGCATGGGCGATATTGCCGATCATGCCGAAGACTCTCTTGTCCGAGCTCCATACGACGGGGTCGGATATAGCGGCTTTAAGCGTTTCGAATTCCAGCCTCAGGGAGTCCTGGAGCTCCTTCCACATCGTTTCGCTTACGGCTGTCGCCGCCCAGCTGCCTTTCCAATCAGCGTCGCGATAGGGATTCTCCCCCTTCATCGCCCTGTTGGCGAGGCTGAGGGCGTAACGGAGGTGCGAGGCGTGCGATGCCGCGGTGGCGGCGTCTCCCGCGGTAAGCGGAATCGAAGCCTCGGCCGCGGAAAGATTTTTCAGCGTGCCAAGGATCCCGGAATCGGGATCCTCATCGGTGAACCAGCTGCCCCCGCCGGAGGGACCAGCGAAGGCTTCGTCGAGAAGGAGGGCGACGCCTTGAGAGAGCAATTCAGCATTGACGATTCCCATTTTTATCCTCCACTGCGAATATACTGCCTCGAGGCCGCGTTTGGAACTCCCGTCAATGATTATCGGCTTGGCCAAACCGCGAAAATGGGATTACAATAGATAAAAATCGGACTTCTCGAGTCCCAACAAGGAGCATTCATCATGAAAGCGCGGAAGGAATCCACGACCGTATTGGTCCTGAACTGCGGCAGCTCGTCACTGAAATACGAGGTGTTCCGCATGCCGGCACGCGAAAGCCTCGGCAAGGGACTCGTGGAACGCATCGGCGAGTCGGGAAGTTTTCTGGCGCAGAGTTCCCCAAAAGGGACGATCAGGGTCGAGGAGCCGATGGCCGATCACGGGCTCGCCATGGCCAGGGTCGCGAAAGCGCTCGTCGATCCCAAATACGGAATTATCGGCGACATCGATGAAATCGACGCCGTCGGCCACAGGGTCGTGCATGGAGGCGAGCGGTTTTCATCCTCCGTCGTCATAGACGAGACGGTACTGAAGGCCATCGAGGCGAACATCGAGCTCGCCCCCCTTCATAATCCCGCCAACCTCACCGGCATAAGCGAAGCGATGAAGATGCTTCCCGGCAAGCCCAATGTCGCCGTCTTCGACACCGCCTTCCACCAGACCATGCCGCCGGCTGCTTATCTCTACGGCCTGCCCCGCGAGCTTTACGAAAAATACAAGATCCGCCGCTATGGCTTTCACGGCACGAGCCACCGCTATGTGGCGGCGCGCGCCTGTCAGCTCATGAAACGCGCTCCCGAAAACACCAATCTCATAACCTGCCATCTCGGCAACGGCGCCTCAATCACTGCGGTGGAGAACGGCCGCTCGGTCGAGACATCGATGGGCTTCACCCCTCTCGAAGGTCTCGTCATGGGCACGAGATGCGGCGACATCGATCCGGCCATCCTCGGTTTCCTTGAGGAGCGCGGCTACAGCTCCAAGGACCTCACTGCCTTAATCAACAAAAAAAGCGGACTCCTCGGTCTCTCGGGCATTTCCAACGACCTGCGCGACATAGAAGGCGCCGTCGACCTGGGCAACAAGAACGCGATCGAAGCCCTCGACGTCTACGCGCACCAGGTGAGGAAGTACATAGGCGCCTATTCGGCTGAGCTCTTCAAGGTAGACGGCCTTGTCTTCACGGGCGGCGTAGGCCAGCACGGCGTTCGGATGCGCGAACGCATCTGCCATCGCCTCGAGAACATCGGCATCATCATGGATTACGCCAAGAACGATTCGAACGGTTCCAGGGAAGGCATCGTCTCGACTCCCTATTCCCCCACCACCATCCTCGTCATCCCGACGAATGAGGAGCTGCAGATCGCCCTGGATGTCGTGACGATCGTTTTTCCCGACCTCGCGGCCAAGGCAGGATGCTGAATGGACGATATCCTGAACCAACTGCTCGAACAGGAAGGCGCGCTCCAGTTCTCAGCCTTCGACGAGAACACGGCATGGGAGCTGGGCTCGGCGATCGCCGCCGAAGCCAGAGCCCGAGCCCTCCCCATCGCGATCGACATAAGGCGAGGGGAAAGGCAACTCTTCCACGCGAGCATGGCAGGCGCCTCGCTCAACAACGATAAATGGATGGAACGAAAGATCCGCACCGTCAATCTCGTCGGCCACAGCTCGTTCTATGTCGCGAAGCTGCTGGAGAGCCTCGGCAAGACGATCGCCGAGAAATATTTCGTCTCGCCCCAGGAATACGCGGCCGCAGGCGGCTGCTTTCCCATCATCGTGAAGGGCACGGGCATGGTGGGAACGGTGGCTGTCTCCGGCCTGCCCCAGGAAGAAGATCACCGGCTCGTGACGGAGTGCGTGGCGGCTTTGATCCAAAAACAGATAGCTTTAGGCTGAGCAAATCACAGAAATCCGCTCAGCAGCCTTTCCATGTTGAGCCTGAGTTCGTCGAAGCGGACGGGATCGGCCAGGGCGGCGTCGGGGTCTTCGCATCCCGGGCCGCGCGGAAGGGCGTCGCGCTCCTCGCCGAAAGCCCAAGCCATGTGTTCGTACGTGAATTCGAGATGGAACTGGATCGCCAGGGTTTTATCGCCATAGGAGAAGGCCTGGTTGGGCCAGTTGGCGCTCTCGGCGAGCCGCGTCGCGCCAGCCGGGAGATCCCAGGCGTCGCTATGCCATTCGAGGGCGAGGAAGTCGCCTATGGGTTTGGCGGGTGAAGCGGAGGACGGCCTCCCGGCGAGAAGCGCCGCGATCGCGGGATGCGCCCCTCCTTCAATCGTCGGACTGATCCGCTGGAAGCCGAATTCGGGCGCGGGGCTGCGATACACTCGGGCGCCGAGTAGTCTCGCGAGGAGCTGGGAGCCGAGGCAGATGCCCAGGACCGGTACCCCCGCCTTCACGCATTTTTCGATATAGCGCAATTCGTCCGCGATCCAGGAATGCCGGGCGTCGTCGTAGGCGCTCATGTAGCCGCCGTAGACGATCACCGCCCCGAATTCCGTCGGATTCGGGCATGGCTGCCCCGCGTAGATGCGCAGATCCTCCACGCTGTCGCCCCGGCGCGCGAAGTAGGGGGCGTTGTCATATGGAAAACGAACCGGCCAATGCTCTATCTGAAGAATTCTCATCGCTGCGTGTCCTTGCGTTTCCTCGGGTATCGCTCTTCTTTCGCTTCATCGGCCTTGGACGGCCGGCTTTCTTACGTGCACCCTGCCCCCGAAACGGCACCAGGCGACTTTCCCCGAATCATCGCGTATGAATTCTCCCACGGCGCCCTTTTTCGGATCGTCGAGGACCAGAAAGCGGTCGCCCGAACACAGCCGCGCCCTCATAGGCGGTTCCGGATCGCCAGGAGGACTGTCCGGCCGGGGAAAGCCTCCCCTCGGCAGGTCCACGACCAGAAACCCGCCTTTTCGAGCCACGAGATCAAAGGCCGAGATGGGCAGATCGTAGCGGCCGACATATTCCTCCAGGGCTGAGGCTTTTGGCCGGGCGACAGGCTCGGGAGAGGCGCTCTCGACGCCGAACCATAGCTTGGCCGCCCATCCCAGCATGGCGTCGGTGAGCACGGCGCCCGACTGGGAATTCGTGAGAAGAACGATCGCGAAATCCTTCTCGGGCGCGAAATGGAGGACGGCCTGCTGGCCATTCGTGGCTCCCCCATGTCCGCAGAATCTGATGCCGCCGATATCCCGTACGTTCCAGGTGAGGGCCATCCGCTTGCCGAAACCCGCCGGTATTCGGGGCTCGAGCATTTCAGCGACGGATTCGGGCTTCAGGACCCTTTTCCCCTCGGGGCTTTCGCCGCCCGCCATCATGACACGAGCCCAGCGCAAAAGGTCGCCGGAGGCGCAGACGCCGCCGCCCACGCAGTTGCCAGCCCTGCCGATGGCCCAGGGCCGCGACACGATCGTTCTGCCGGCCGCCTTTTCGTGGCCGGAGACGAAGCGATACGTGATGAGGACATCGTCCGGATAGAATCTGGTGCGGGAGAGTCCCGCCGGCTCAAGAATCAGCTCGGCGAGGGCCTTCTCGTAGGGCTTTCCTGAAAGAACCTCGACGAGTCGCCCCGCGATATTGAATCCCGCGTTGTTGTAGGACCAGAAAGCCCCGAGCGGCGTTACCTGGGGCAATTTTCCGATGGAGGCGACCATCTTCGCCAGGGCGTCGTCTCCGTTTCCGAAATCGTCGAAGTAGTCGCCCACCCAGCCGCCCGTATGGGTTACGAGGTGGCGGGGAGTGAGGCGGGCGGTAACCTCCGGATCAGCCATGGAAAAGCCCGGCAGCATGGAAACGACAGGCGCGTCCAAATTGATTCTGCCGAGTTCGGCGAGGCGGAGAAGGGCCGCCGTTGTCATTGTCTTCGTTATTGAACCGATCTGGAAATAGGTGTCGGGGTTTACGGGAAGAGGATTTTCGATGCTCGTGCGGCCGAAGCAGGCCGTCATTTCCCTGCCCGCGCTCCAGACGCCGAGAGAGGCGCCCGGTACTCCCAGACGCCTCATGCCGGCCTTTACGCGCGCGGCGAGAGCGGCAAAACGCGGCTCGACGCCGTCAGTCGACGATATGGATCCAGCCCTCGGGAGCTTCCACGTCGCCGTACTGGATGCCGACGAGGGTGTCGTAGAGCTTCTTGGTAACCGGTCCCACTTCCTTTTCGGAATGGAAGACATGGAGCTTGCCGTTGTGGAAGATGCCGCCGATCGGCGTGATGACGGCAGCCGTACCGCAGGCGCCCGCCTCGGCGAACTCGTCCAGCTTGTCGATATAGACATCCCGCTCTTCCGTCTTCATGCCGAAATAGGTTTTAGCCACTTCGAGGAGGGAATACTTCGTTATGCTGGGCAGGATCGAGGGCGAAAGCGGCGTGACGAAGGCGCCAGCCTTGGTGATGCCGAAAAAGTTCGCGGCGCCCACTTCCTCGATCTTGGTATGGGTAGCGGGGTCGAGATAGATGCAGTCGGCATAGCCAAGCTTGGCCGCTTCCTCGTGAGGCATGAGGCTGCCGGCGTAGTTGCCGCCCACCTTGGCCGCGCCGGTGCCCCTGGGCGCCGCGCGGTCCCAGGTTGAGACCATAAAGTTGACAGGATTCATGCCGCCCTTGAAATATGGACCAACCGGCATGCAAAAGACGCCAAAAATATACTCGGGAGCGGCGTGCACGCCGATATTGTCGCCCACGCCGATAAGGAAGGGGCGCAGATAGAGGGTAGCGCCGGTGCCGTAGGGCGGCACGAATTTCCAGTTCGCCTTGACCACCTGGTCGCAGGCGTCGATGAATTTCTCGGTGGGAACCCGGGGCATCAGCAGACGGTCGGCCGTCGACTGCATGCGCGCCGCGTTGCGGTCCGGGCGGAAGAGCTGCGTCCTTCCATCCTTTCGCGTATAGGCCTTGAGGCCTTCGAAAGCCTGCTGTCCATAGTGGAGCGCCGTGGAGCCTTCGGCGATGGTGAGGGTATTCTCGGTGACGAGCTTGCCTTCATCCCATGCTCCGTTTTTCCAGTGCGAGACATAGCGAAAGTCGGTGTTCATATAGCTGAACGACAGTTTTCCCCAATCGAGCGCGGCTTTTTCCATTGGATACACTCCCTTTTCCATTCCATATTTCGCAGGAGTCCTGCGCGCGGACAGCGCGTATCTTCCTTCGTTTGCAAAGTGATTGAATACTTATACAATCAGTAAAAAACTGAGTCAACACGCCCGCGGATAATCGCCGGAAAAGCGCATGGAAGTGCTTGATCTTATCCCCAAGCTCGAGAACAATAGAACAGCGCCTATAGTCGCGAGGTGAAAAGCATGGGATCACGTAGAATTGCCATCATCAATGGCCCCAACCTTAATATGCTCGGCAGAAGGGAAATCGGCATTTATGGCGGCAAGAATCTGGACCAGATATGTGACGAAATCAGGCATGAAGGCGAAAAACACGACATCAGCCTCGAATTTTTCCAGTCGAACGTCGAAGGTTTCATCGTCGATTATATACATTCCTGCGCCGGAAAGGTCAGGGGAATCGTCATCAACGCGGGCGCCTTCACCCACTATTCCATAGCTCTGCGCGACGCCATAGGCGCCGTCAGGCTGCCTGTCATCGAAGTGCATATATCCAATATCTACAAGCGCGAAGCCTTTCGCCATGTCTCATTCATAGCGCCGGTATGCCTTGGCCAGGTGTGCGGCTTCGGATCCTACAGCTATATCCTCGGGCTCCGCGCCCTCATGGAAATAATCGATGAAGCCGATAGGGAATGCTGAAAACCACGGCGCGTCGCGACAGGAGGCGACCTTTATGAAAAAAATTCTGGTGATTTCAGGACCGAACCTCAACCTTCTGGGCACGAGGAAAACATCGATATACAAGGAAAGCTCGCTCGAGGAGATTCACGGCAGGCTGAGGAAAAAAGCAGCCGAGCTCGGGATGGAAGTCGATTGCGAGCAGTACAACTCCGAGGGCGATATCATCGACCGCATGCAGCAAGTTCCCGGAACCTACGCGGGTGTCGTCCTGAACGCGGGAGCCCTCGCCCATTACAGCTACTCGCTGAGAAGCGCCATAGGTACCATGCTCGTTCCCTGCGTCGAGGTGTTCATGTCCAACGTACACGCGAGGGAAGAGTTCAGGCATAAATCGGTGATCGCCGATGTCTGCGTGGGCACGATTTCAGGTTTCGGCGCGCACAGCTATGTGCTGGCGCTGGAAGCGCTCGCGAATCTCACCGGCATCTGAGAGAGGATGATCCATGGATATCAGATGGGCAAAAAGAATTGACTCGGCCTATGAAATAGCCAACGCCGGGATTCAGGGATTTGACGCGGTCGAAGCCTCCTTGAGCGCCCTGATGGAACTCGACGAAACAGGCCTCGCCGTCTACCGAACAATGCTAAAGGAATCGAGACTTTCATGCGAGGTTATCGATTCCATTCTTCCGGCCGAGGTGAGGGTGACGGAACGCGGCTTCAACATCTATTCGTGGACGGAATACCTCAGGCTCGCCATCGCGCGCGCCTCGATGCTGGGATGCAAGACCCTCGTCTGGGGCGATGGCGACGCCCGCATTCTGCCTATTGAGGGCGAGACCTCCATCCTGAAGGAGCATTTCAACCAATTCCTCTTCATGCTCTGCGATATAGCGGAACGGCACGGGATCAGGGTTTGCGTCGAACCGCTGGGTCCGCGCCGCACGAATTTCCTGAACTCGCTTCCCGAAGTGGCGGAAGCCATCGATTCCATCGGCAAGCCGAATCTCGCCATCGCGCTCGGCTCCGCCGACATCGCCGAGATCGGCATCCAGGACGAAGAACTCAGCCAGTACGGGAAACTCATAATTCACGCGCGGCTGGAGAAGCGGCGGAACCAGGCCGGCTGTGCGGAAAGCGGCTTGGCCTTCGAAAGCATCGACTGCCTCCCCTTCCTCGCTTCCCTGAAGAAAATCGCCTTTCACGGCACGATCAGCCTCCCCGGATTCTCGGACGGCGACATGCTCAGGCGATGCAGGGAAGCGTGGAACGCATAGATGTGTAGTTTGGACTAATGACGATAGCGGATTTTCTTGCCCTTCGCTGGAGCAAGGTTGAAGGCCCCATTATCGAACCGCCGCGCTTCTCGCCCATCATCGCGGACCCGAGCTTCCTTTTTCCGGATGAAACACCCGATGGGACCTGGGAACTCTTCGCTCATTCAGCCTGGGGAATCCACCGCTACTCGTCCCTCGATGGGCTGGCATGGCGTGACCGAGGCCTCGTGGTCAGGAACGCGATGAGGCCCTTTGTGCGAAAAATCGGCGAAGGCTACTTTCTTTTCTACGAAGCATACCCGCCCATAGCCCTGGCGCTCACGGCTCTTCCCGTGAAGATGAAGTGGCATTCGACGATCGAAATATCGCGCAGCGCAGATCTTTGGAACTGGTCGCCGAGGAAAACCATTCTGCGAACCCAAGTACATTGCCTTCGCCCAAGGATCCGCCCCGGATGGCCCTTTTACGCCCGAAAAAACGCCCATCATAGATCCAGCCGCCGACCGGATGCTGGAATCAGCCAGGTTCGGGCTCGCGTCCAGGGACGGTCATGACCTCCTCGGCGCCGGCTCCATGAAGGTGATAGCCCTCGACGATGGCTGGGTGGGGCTCCAGAACAAAATCT
>Ga0209800_10002616_pt1 | contig 15584 bp, 12 predicted proteins | sample Higcelweek8metaG_FD_187174 | JGI IMG/M metagenome (GOLD analysis project Ga0209800, IMG submission 187174) | Freshwater pond sediment microbial communities from the University of Edinburgh, under environmental carbon perturbations - High... | ecosystem: Environmental > Aquatic > Freshwater >...
CTCCTGGGGCTTCACCTCGACCATGACGTCCGCGTCGTGCAAGAGCGCGCGCACGGCCTCCCGCGCGTCGACGGCCACCTGATGGGCCTCGTCCGCGTCGAGCCCCGGCTGGACCAGCAGGCGCATGTCCACGAAGCTGGCCGGGCCGCTTGAGCGCACGCGCACGCGGCGCACGCCGGTCACGCCGGGCAGGGCCAGCATGGCCCGTTCGATCTGGCCCGTGGCCTCCTGCACGCCGGAGTCCAGGAGCACGTCCACGGCCTGGGTGCCGAGCCGCCAGCTGACCCAGACCACGATGCCGCTCACGGCCAGGGCGGCCAGGGAGTCGGCCCGCAGGAGCCAGGGTTTGAGGAAGGAGGTCGGCGCCACCAGGTCGGCCAGGGCCAGGGCCCCCAGGCCAGCCAGCACCACCAGCGACGACCAGATGTCGGTGGAGAAGTGCAGGGCGTCGGCCTCCAGGGCCTGGCTGTTGTGCCTTTTGGCCACGGCCAGGAGCATGCGCGAGCGCGAGAAATCCACCACGATGGACACCACCATGACGCCCACTGCCCAGAGCGAGGCGTCGACCTGGCGCGGGTTGAAGAACAGCCGGTCCACGGCCTCGTATATGATCCAGACGCAGGTCAGCAGCAGGAGCGCGGTCTCGGCCAGGGCCGAAAGGTTCTCAACCTTGCCGTGGCCGTAGGGGTGCTTGACGTCGGCCGGCATGGCCGAGAGGCGCACGGCGAACAGCGTGACCCCGGCGGCCACCAGGTCGAGCCCGCTGTGGGCGGCTTCGGACAGGATGCCCAGGCTGCCGGTGTACAGGCCGGCCCCGAGCTTCATGCCCGTGAGCAACAGCGCGGCCAGCACCGAGGACAGCGCCGCGCGGTTCTTTTCCCTCCGGGCCTGGACATCTGAGGTGCATGGGGTATTCATCATGTAAGAACCCTACGGCACGGCACTCGCCCACGTCAACGCGCCGGTCCGGGGGGCAGGCGTTCTAAAGCATTGTGTCCCAAATGCCGATGCGGTATAATTCCTATTAAGGATATTGATGAACAAAAAAGTTAAACAGATCTGGCCAACCATCCTGGCGAATGTACCGCCCCCCCCAAGGAGTTCTCCATGCCTCAGCAGTCTTCAGCCAGCGTAAAAGCCCGGCTGGCCGCTTCCGGTTTTGTCCTCACGAGCGCGGCCAGTGCCCTCTTCGCTCTCAGCTTCTGGCCCGACCAGTCCCTGGCCCTGCGCGTGGGGCTGATCGTCCTGGTCCTGCTCGGCGCGGCGGCCCTGCTTCTCACCGTGCACGCGCAGCTGGTGCTGCCCCTTGAGGCCCTGCGCGCCTACGCCCGCGAAATCGCCTCGGGCGGGGCCGCCGCCTGCCCGGCCCAGGCCATGCCCGCCGAGTTCGCCGACCTGCGCGAGGCCCTGTGCAGCCTGGTGCAGAACCTGGGCAAGGCCGCCGAGGCCGCCCGCGAGAAGGAGGCCCAGGCCGGGCGCGAGGCTGCGGCCAGCATGACCGCCCTGGCCGAGAGCCGCGAAAAGGAGACGGCCATGGCCGAGCTGCTGGACAACATGCGCGCCGCCTCGGCCAAGGCCAAGGACTCCGCCGACCGCATCTTCGGCGCCGTGCGCGAGCTCAATGCGAACATGGACAAGGTGGGCAGCGACGTGCAGGTGCAGACCGAGCGCGTGGACGCCACCACCACGGCCATGGACCAGATGAACGAGGCCATCCTGGACATCGCCCGCAACACCGGCAGCGCGGCCGAGAGCGCTGACCGCGCCAAGACCAACGCCCAGACCGGGGCCAAGGGCGTGCGCGAGGCCCTGGGCTCCATCGAACGCGTCAAGGACCGCATCCTGGCCCTCAAGGAGACCATGACCACCCTGGGCAACCAGGCTGAGGGCATCGGCCATGTCCTGGGCGTCATTTCCGACATCGCCGACCAGACCAACCTGCTGGCGCTGAACGCCGCCATTGAGGCCGCCCGCGCAGGCGACGCCGGGCGCGGCTTCGCCGTGGTGGCCGACGAGGTGCGCAAGCTGGCCGAAAAGACCATGACCGCCACCAAGCAGGTGGGCGACTCCGTGCACAGCATCCAGGAGCGCGCCCGTGAGAACGTGGTGGCCGTGGACGCCGCCGCAGGCGACATCGTCGAGAGCTCCCGCGTGGCCGAGGAGTCCGGCCGGTACATGGAAGAGATCGTGGCCATCGTGCAGGAGACCGCCATGGAGGTGGCCTCCATCGCCACCGCCAGCGAGGAGCAGTCCGCCACCAGCGAGGAGATCAACCGCTCCGTGGCCGAGGTGAGCCGCATGGCAAGCCAGACCACCACCAGCGTGGAGCGCTCCACCCGCGTGGTGGTCGAGATCTCAAGCCTGACCGAGGAGCTGGACTCCATCATCCAGGGTATGGCCAGCGGCAAGCTCGCCAGCGTGGCCTCGGACAAGCTCATGACCTGGAGCAACGACCTGTCCGTGGGCGTCCGCCTCATCGACGAGCAGCACAAGGTGCTCCTGGGCCTCATCAACGAGCTGCACGCGGCCATGCGCGCGCACAAGTCCGATGACGTGCTCGTGGGCGTGGTGCAGCGCCTCAAGGAATACACCGTGAAGCACTTCGGCCAGGAAGAAGAATACTTCGACCGCTACGGCTACCCGGAAACGGCCCAGCACAAGGAATACCACCGCAAACTGGTGCAGCAGGTGCTGGACTTCGAGGCGGGCCTGAAAAGCGGCAAGGCCAAGGTGACCATGGAGATCATGCGCTTCCTCAAGGACTGGCTGATCAACCACATCATGGGCACGGACAAGAAATACACCACGTTCCTGAACAGCAAGGGCATCCGGTAGCCGCGACGGGCAGGAGCATGCCTCCGGCGGCCAGGGGCGCGGCCCCCGGCACCGGTCAAGAGGAGTAATGCAACACCCGGCTGGACGCTCCAAAAAACGTCGACGGGGCGAGGAGCAAGCAAGCTCCACGCTCCGTTTTTTCTCCCTCTACCTTCCCGCGTCCACCCGGTTCACCGGGTCGTCGCGAGTCGCCGTACCAGTCGCTGTCGCCGCCGGGAAATGAAAGGCCCGACCCAGCGAAAGACCTGGGCCGGGGCTTGTTTTACACCCTATTGTCTTGGGTTTTTGCTCTTTTTCTTGTATACTGGTATTCACTGAACAAGCCGCGCAGGCCGCCAAGGAGCACCACCCCGATCAGTATGCCTCCCAAGCTGAAGGCATGCTCGGCTGAACCCGTCCAGGCATAAATGACTCCCGACAATACCACTGCGAGCAGGATACCCGTTCCAATAGCATGGAAGACGGCACGGAAGGAGGCCTTCTCACGCACAGGCTTTCCCGTCGTCCTGCGGTGTTCAATATATGCTACGGCAGCAAACAACATTGCAATGGATAATCCCAGCCGCGCATAGTCACCGACAGTCCAGGCCATCACTCCTCCAGTTTCGGGAAGTTCTGATCATTAATGGCGCTTTCTCAAATCCTCTGGTTCGGCAGGCGTATCCCATTTGTCCCAGAATTCTTTTGTTTCTTCATACACATCATTGACCGGCGTTGGGTCGAGCATGTCGCCAAGCGGAGCGGTGAGAATTCCAATGCCCGTGGCGACCTTTGTGCCGAGGACTTTCGCCTGCTTGAGTGCTTCTGTCGCAATCGTTGAACCATAGGAGGCAACATCATCCCAACCCCATTCCAGCCCCCACGCATCCACCCGATTGACTGGATCGTCGACGCAGTAGCCGTACCAGTCGCTGTCGCCACCCTTTGCGCCCATGGGGTCCAGGGCGGTGAAGCGCCCGGTGTCGGCGTCGTAATCGCGCCAAGGGAAACGGATCAAACAGGTATCGGCGTCAAAGAGCCCGCCCGCGAAGCCGATGGGCAGGCGCACCACATCGCCACGAACCTGCAACAGGTTGCCGAAGCTGTCGTATTGCATCGTCTGTACAACATGGCCATCAGGCGTGGCAAGGGCCAGCGGCGTCCCGACCTGGTCGCAGAGCAGAAAGTACGAGTCGTCGCCGTTCGTTACGCCAACGGGCGTCCGGCCCTCAAGGTACGCCAGACGCCACCACTTGCGCCCGTCGTGGAATTCCGAGAGCTGAAGAGGATCGAGCCAGCGATAGGCCTCGACCACGCAGCCGTCGATGCGCTTTTCTGTCCGCTGGCCTTTGGCGTCGTAGGTGTAGTTGATGCGCCTGCCATCGGGCAGATCCACCGCCAGCAGCAGGCCCGAGGGCTCGTAGTGGTAGCGCGTTTCGCGGTCGCCCTCAATCTTCAGGTTGCGGAAGCCCGCGCGATCGTGACCGTACTGGATGGTTCCGGCTTGGCCCAGGCGATTGCCGGGAAGGTAGCTGTAGCGCCGCTCGCCGCGGAAGCGTTGCGGGTTGATGTCGGCAAGGCGACGGCCTTCGCCATCGTACTGGTAGGACTCCAGCAGACCGCCCAAGCCATCGGCGACGCGGGCGAGGCGTCCTGCCGAATCGTAGGCGTAGCGCCGGATTTCGGTCTCGCCGCCGAGGTTCAGGGTGCGCTCTGCAATGCGGCCGCGTTCATCGCGACGGAATGAAATAGATGAGGAGGGCATGGGGGATCCTGGCGTTTGCGCGCCAGGCACCATGCCGGGCGCGAATAGCGCAAGCATAGCACGGGGTTTGGGGCCCAGATAAAAAAGGAATGGTTTTGGCCGGTAAAAGGACAAGAATAACGGGTTGACAGGGGTTGGGGGGAGGGCCAGGGGCTCCGCCCCCGGCACCCCCGCCTGGGGCCTGAGGCCCCAGGACCCCGCCAAAGGGCCTTAAGGCCCTTTGGAATCCCCATTACGCCGAACGGGCTGTTTCAGGAGGAACCTGAAACAGCCCGTTCGGCGTTGGTGGGCGTGATTCCGTCTACCCCTGCGGCTGGTTCACCCGGTCCATGGTGCGGAAGTTGATGGCCTCGGCCAGGTGCGGGATCTCGATGCTGCCTGCGTCCTCCATGTCGGCTATGGTGCGGGCGATGCGCAGCACGCGGGTGTAGGCGCGGGCGGAAAGGCCCAGGCGGCGCACGGCCTGCTCCAGGAACTGGTGCTCCCCCTCGCCCACCTTGCACCAGCGTTCGAGCAGCGCGCCCTGGAGGTCGGCGTTCAGGCGGATGCTTGCGTCCTTGTAGCGCTCGGCCTGGATGGCGCGGACCTTGACGATGCCTGCACGCATGGTGGCCGAGTCGCGCGTGCCGCGCGGGGCCTTCAGGTCCTCGTAGGGCACGGCGGGCACCTCCACCTGCAGGTCGATGCGGTCCATGAGCGGGCCGGAGATGCGCGAGCGGTACTTGAGGATGGACAGCGGCGAGCAGGTGCAGGTGTGCCGGTCGTCGGTGAGGTAGCCGCAGGGGCAGGGGTTCATGGCCGCCACGAGCATGAAGTCCGCCGGGTAGGTCAGCGCCTGGGCCGCGCGGGATATCGTCACCCGGCCGTCTTCCAGGGGCTGGCGCAGCACCTCCAGCACGTGCTTCTTGAACTCCGGCAGTTCATCTAAGAACAGGACACCTCTGTGGCCGAGGGACACCTCGCCGGGCCGGGGGTTGACCCCGCCGCCGATGAGCCCGGCATCGGAGATGGTGTGGTGCGGCGAGCGGAACGGGCGGCGCACGATGAGCGCGGCGTCGCGGTCCAGCATCCCGGCCACGGAGTAGATCTTGGTGACCTCCAGCGCCTCGTCGAAGGTCAGCGGCGGCAAAACCGTGGGGATGCGCTGGGAGAGCATGGTCTTGCCGCTGCCTGGCGGGCCGACGAAAAGCAGATTGTGCCCGCCGGCAGCCGCGATCTCGATGGCGCGCTTGGCGTGGTCCTGGCCCTTGACCTCGGCGAAGTCGCCCTCGGCGCAGGCCTGCCCGGCCCACAGGGCGTCCACGTCCACCACGGCGGGCTCGGGCGCGTCTTCTCCGGTGATGATCCGCACGGCCTGGAGCAGGCTGTCCACGCCGTATACGCGCAGGCCCTGCACCACGGCGGCCTCGGCCGCGTTCTCGCCCGGCACGAGGAGCCCGGTGGCGCCCTGGTCGCGCGCCAGGATGGCCAGGGGCAGGATGCCGGGCACGGGCTTGAGCGCGCCGTCCAGCGAGAGCTCCCCGGCCAGGAACCAGCCGCCCGTATCCTCGGGCGTCAGGCGCTGCGGGTCCAGGGCCTCGCTGGCGGCCAGCAGGCACAGGGCCAGCGGCAGGTCATAGGCGCTGCCTTCCTTGCGCAGGTCGGCCGGGGCCAGGTTCACGGTGATGCGCGCCGGCGGGAGCTTGTACCCGGCGTTCTTGAGGGCCGAGAGCACGCGCTCCTTGGCCTCGCGCACGGCGCCCTCGGCCAGGCCCACGAGGGTGAAGGCGGGCATGCCGGAACGGGTCAGGTCGACTTCGAGGGACACGGGCTGCGCCTCGATGCCGAGCAGGGCGGCGGTGTGGACTTTGGCGATCACGGGGGGGCTCCTTTTCTGCGGCTGTGCCTATAGAGCATGCCCTACCCGTGGCGTTTTGTCGAGGAAACAAGGGCGAATGCGCCTGCCAAGCGTCTGCTACACGGCTTGGGCTGGTCTTGCGCGCGCGCCCGAAAGCCCGCGCAGCGTCACGGCGCAGAGCACCACCCCGCCGCCGACAAGCGACCACAGGCCGGGAATCTCCCCGTAGCCCAGGGCCACCCAGACCGGGTTGAGGATGGGCTCCAGCGTCATGATGAGGATGGCCTCCAGCGCGCCCAGGCGCTTGATGCACCAGGCATAGAGCAGCAGGGACAGGCCCTGCTGGATGACGCCCAGGTAGGCCAGGCCGAGCCAGCCGGAGGCGTCGGGCAGGCCCAGGAGCAGGAACGGCAGCCCCACCAGGGCCGTCAGCGCATGCCCCAGCACCACGGAATCCACCGGCGAGGCGTCCTTCTGGGCGCGCATGCACAGGGTGAAGGCGGCGTAGCACAGGCCCGAGCCCAGGGCCACGATGTTGCCCCACAGGCCCGTGGGCGAGAGCCGGTCGAGGAAGAACAGCACCATGCCCGCCAGCACGGCCGAAACGAAGAGCCAGTCGCCGGGCCGGGTGCGCTCGCCCAGCAGGCGCGGGGCCAGGAGCGCCACGTAGAGCGGCGCGGTGTAGGCCAGCAGGATGGCGTTGGCCGAGGTGGTCATCTTGGTGGCCGCGACGTTGGTGAGCAGCAGCCCGGCGTAGCTCAAGGCCGCGCCCAGCCGGGCCGGGGTGAGGCGCAGGCAGAGCCTGCCGCGCAAGAGCGCGGCCAGGGTCAGAGCGGAAAGGGCGCTGCGCACGCCGGTAAGGGCCAGGGGATGCAGGTCCACCAGCTTGATGGCCAGGCCCCCGGAGCTCCAGATGAGGGCCGTTGCGCCCAGCAGCAGCGCGGCCTGCGTGTCTTGCTTCACTGTGGCGGCGGGATCGCCCCGTGCGTTAGTGCAGCACGCGGCCGATGCGCTCCCAGCGGACGTTGGTCGGGCCGGTCCAGGACCAGTAGATGACCATGGCCTTGCCCTTGATGCTGGCGCGGTCCACAAAGCCCCAGTAGCGGGAGTCGAAGGACTCGTCGCGGTTGTCGCCCATGCAGAAGTACTTGCCCTCGGGCACGGTGATCTTGGGCATCCAGTCGCGCTTGGAGCGGCAGATGGTGGTCACGTCCTCGCAGTGGTCGAAGTAGGCCTTGGGGTCCACGCTGACGGCCGGGTGGTTCTCGGGCAGGGGGTTGGCCTCGACGTCCTCGCGGGTGTGCTGGATGTACGGGCCTTCCACCAGCTTGCCGTTGACGAAGACCTCCTTGGCGCGGATCTCCACCGTGTCGCCGGGGACGCCCACGATGCGCTTGACGAAGTCCACGTCCTTCAGGTTCGGGCGGCTGGCGTCGAGCTTCTCGTCAAAGGGGTACTCGAAGACCACGATGTCGCCGCGCGCGGGCTCGTAGACCGGGATGAGCACGCGGTCGGAAAAGGGCAGGCGCAGGCCGTAGTGGAACTTGCTGACGAGCAGCTGGTCGCCGATCTGCAGGGTCTCAAGCATGGAGCCGGTGGGTATCTTGAAGGCCTGGACCACGAAGGCGCGGATGACCAGCGCCAGCACCACCGCGACAAGCAGCGCCTCCACATATTCCTTGAGCGTCTTGAGCCATCTGGGGTTCATGCGTGTTCCTTTGGCGCGGTTGGGGGGCGCGCGGTTGTTTTCGTCGCGGATGGTGCGGTCGGGTTAGTCGTCGCTGCCGGCCTTGAGCACGGCCAGGAAGGCATCCTGGGGGATTTCCACGTTGCCCATGCGGCGCATGCGGCGCTTGCCTTCCTTCTGCTTTTCCAGAAGCTTGCGCTTTCTCGTGATGTCGCCGCCATAGCACTTGGCGATGACGTCCTTGCGGAAGGGCGCCACGCGCTCCTTGGCGATGATCTTGTTGCCGATGGCGGCCTGGATGATGACCTCGAACATCTGGCGGGGAATGCTCTTCTTGAGCTTCTCCGCCAGGCTGCGGCCGAACTTGTAGGCCGAGTCGCGGTGCACGATGACCGAGAAGGCGTCCACGGCCTCGGTGTTGATGAGGATGTCCAGGCGCACCAGATCGCTTTGCCGGTAGTCGACGATCTCGTAGTCCAGGCTGGCGTAGCCCTTGGTGGTGGATTTGAGCTTGTCGAAGAAGTCGTACATGATCTCGGCGAAGGGCATCTCGTAGGTGATGACCACGCGCGAGGCGGTCAGGTACTTCATGTCCTTCTGGATGCCGCGCTTCTCCTCGCACAGGCCGAGCACGTTGCCCACGTAGTCGTTGGGCACGTGGATCTCCACCTTGGCATAGGGTTCGTGCAGCTCGGCGATGTTGCTCGGGTCGGGCAGAAGGCTCGGGTTGTCGATCTGCAGCTCGCGGCCGTCGAGGGTTTTGACCTTGTAGATGACCGAGGGCGCGGTGGTGATGAGCCGGGCCTGGAACTCGCGCTCCAGGCGCTCCTGGATGATCTCGATGTGCAGCAGGCCGAGAAAGCCGCAGCGGAAGCCGAAGCCCAGCGCCTTGGAGGTCTCGGGCTCGAAGCTGAAGGCGGCGTCGTTCAGCTGGAGCTTCTCCAGGGCCACCTTGAGCATCTCGTATTCGTTGGGCTCAACAGGGTACAGGCCGGAGAAGACCATGGGCTTGACCTTTTTGAAGCCGGGGAAGGGCGTCTTGGTCGGGTTCTCGGCCTTGGTGATGGTGTCGCCCACGGGCGCGTCGGAGAGCTCCTTCATGTTGGCGCACAAGAAGCCGACCTCGCCGGGGCCGAAGTCGGGCATCTCCACGCTCTCGGGCGAGAACACGCCGAGCTTCATGACCTCGAACTCCTTGCCCGAGGAGAAGATGCGGATCTTTTCGCCCTTCTTGATGGTGCCGTCGAGCACGCGGAAGAGCACCACCACGCCCAGGTACGTGTCGTACCAGGAGTCGAAAATCAGCGCTTTCAGGGGCGCTGCGGCATCGCCCTTGGGCGGCGGCAGGTGGGTGATGATGCGCTCGATCAGGTCGGCCACGCCCAGGCCGGACTTGGCGCTGACGAGCGCCGGGTCCGTGCAGTCCAGCCCGATGACCTCTTCGATCTCGCGGGAGACGCGCTCGGGCTCGGCGCTGGGCAGGTCGATCTTGTTCAGCACCGGCACGACCTCCAGGTCGTTGTCCAGGGCCAGGTAGACGTTGGCCAGCGTCTGGGCCTCCACGCCCTGGGAGGCGTCGACCACGAGCAGCGCGCCCTCGCAGGCGGCCAGCGAGCGCGAGACCTCGTAGGAGAAGTCCACGTGGCCGGGCGTGTCGATGAGGTTCAGGATGTACTTCTTGCCATCGTGCGCGGTGTAGGGGATGCGCACGGTCTGGGCCTTGATGGTGATGCCGCGTTCGCGCTCCAGGTCCATCTTGTCCAGGTACTGGGCTTTCTGGTCGCGCGCGGAGACCACCCCGGTGATCTCCAGGATGCGGTCGGCCAAGGTCGATTTGCCGTGGTCGATATGCGCGATGATGCTGAAATTTCTAATGAGGTTGGTGTCGGTCATGGTCTCGCACGTTTGGGCCGGAGGCTGTCCGGGCCGTGTTCTGGGGATATGCCCCGGCTTGGGGCGAGAGCCTTTGTACGGCATAATCGTCTGGCTGTCTAATGGGGCGAAAGGGCTGCGGACCGGGGTGCGCCATGGGGCGGGCGGCTTGCCCTTGGGGTTGTTTGCGCGTACCTACCAGACCATGCGGACTATTGTTCTCGGCGGTACAGGGTTCATCGGCAAGGCGCTGGCGCGGCTGCTCGAAGGGCAGGGGCACGAGGTCGTCGTGCCCTCGCGCAATCCGGCCAGGGTGTCGGCCGCCCTGGGCCTCGGCGCGCCAGGGGCGAGGATCATCGCCGCGCCCTTTGACGGCGTCTCCGGCGCGGGCTGGGCCGAGTTCATCACGCCGGACACGGCCATCGTGAACCTGGCCGGGGAGAACATCGCCGACGGCAGCTGGACCCCGGACAAGAAGCGCCGCATCCTGGAAAGCCGCCTGGACGCGGGCGCCGCAGTCATGGACGCCATCCGCCAGTCCGGGGCGCTCCCGGCCGTGCTGGTGCAGGCCTCGGCCGTGGGCTTTTATGGCGCGCGCGGAACAGAGCCCGTGGGGGAGGACACCCCGGCGGGCGCGAATTTTCTGGCCCAGGTGGCCGGGCGCTGGGAGGCCTCGACCCTGGAGGCGGAGGTCCTGGGCGTGCGGCGGGTCGTGGTGCGCACGAGCATGGTCCTGGGCCGGGGCGGGGCCCTGGCCAAGATGCTGCCGCCTTTCAGGCTGGGCCTGGGCGGGCCGCTGGGCGCAGGCACGCAGATGGTGCCCTGGATCCACCTGGACGACGAGGCCGGGGCCATAGCTTTTCTGATGGCCACGCCGGGCCTCTCCGGCCCGTTCAACCTGGCCGCGCCCGAGGCCGTGGACTCGCGCGGTTTCGCCCGGGCCCTGGGCCGGGCCCTGGGCCGTCCGGCCTTTCTGCCCGCGCCGGGGTTCGCGCTCAGGCTGCTCCTGGGGCAGATGGCCGAGGAGGTCCTGCTCTCGGGCGTGCGCGCGGAACCCACCAGACTTCTGGCCGCGGGCTACAGGTTCAGGCATCCCGGCCTGGCGGGAGCCCTGGCGGCCGCATTGGGCCGGACTTAGGCACTCACTGGATTTCAAGGGGACAGGCATGGGCAAAGGCAGACTTCTGGTGGTTGAGGACGAGGCCATCGTGGCCCTGGGCATCCAGTCCAACCTGGAACGCCTGGGGTACGAGGTCGTCGGGCTGGCGGGGACTGCCCGCGAGGCGCTGGCGCAGGCCGAGGCGTTCATGCCGGATCTGGTGCTCATGGACGTGATGCTGGAAGGCGGCGGCATGGACGGCATCGACACCGCACGGGAGCTGCGCGAGCGCTTCAACCTGCCGGTGGTCTACCTCTCGGCCGCCACGGACGAGAAGACCCTGGAGCGCGCCAAGCGCACCGACCCCTTCGGCTACCTCACCAAGCCCTTCAAGGACCACGAGCTGTCCCTGACCATCGAGGTGGCGCTGTACAAGTCCCGCACCGAGGCGCAGTTGCAGGAGAGCGAGCATCTGTTGTCCACCACCCTGGGCAGCCTGGCCGAGGCCGTGGTCTCCACGGACACCGAGGGCCGCGTGACCTACCTGAACCCCGCCGCCGTGGTCATGCTGGGCGTGGAGCCGGAGGAGGCGCTGGGTCGGGACATCTCCACGGTGTTCAGCATCCTGGACCAGGACACCCACCTGCCCATCACCGGCCTGGAGGAGATCTGCAATCCGCGCTCCGCGCACCCCCTGTGCGAGGACATGCTGCTGCGCACTCAGGCTGGCCTGGAGATCCCGGTGGGGCTGTCCGTCTCGCCGGTGTCCGGTTCGCGCGGCGGGTTCCGGGGCCGCGTGCTGGTGCTGCGCAACGTGGCCCAGCGCAAAAAGTCCGAGGCCGAGCGGCTGGAGAGCATGCAGGCCCTGCGCACCACCTTTCGCCAGACCGTGCGCGCCCTGGCCAGCATGGCCGAGAAGCGCGATCCCTACACCGCCGGGCACCAGCAGCGCGTGGCCCGGCTGGCCTGCGCCATCGGCCGGGAGCTGGGCCTGCCCCAGGAGACCCTGGAGGGCCTGGAGGTGGCGGGCATCCTGCACGACATAGGCAAGGTCTATGTTCCGGCGGAGATTTTGTCCAAGCCCGCGCGCCTCTCGCACATGGAGATGGGCATCATGAAGAGCCACTCCGAGGTGGGGTTTGAGATCCTGCGCGAGGTGAATTTTCCCTGGCCCGTGGCGCGCAGCGTGCTGGAGCACCACGAGCGCCTGGACGGCTCCGGCTATCCCGGCGGGCTCAAGGGCATGGAGATCTCGCAGGAGGCGCGCATCCTGGCCGTGGCCGACGTGGTCGAGGCCATGAGCTCGCACCGGCCGTACCGCGCCGCCCTGGGCCTGCCCCTGGCCCTGGAGGAGATCACGAACGGGCGCGGGCGGATCTATGACACCGAGTGCGTGGACGCCTGCCTGGCGCTCATGAACGGCGGGGGCTTCACCTTTGAGGAGGCCGAGTCCTGCCCGCCCGCGTCTCCCTCGGATTTCCCCCAGCGCTCCGCGCCCCTGGCGCCGGAAGAATGACCGCGGCCCAGGAACGGGACGCGACGGAGGACTTGATGAGCGGAAAAGGGCGCATTCTGGTGGTGGACGACGAGTCCGGCATCCGTTTTTCCCTGAAGGGCATCCTGGAGGACGAGGGCTTTGCCGTGGCCGAGGCCGACACCGGCGAGGCCGCCCTTGAGCTCCTCGACGCGGGCGAGGCCTTTGACCTCGTGTTCCTGGACATCTGGCTGCCCGGCCTGGACGGCCTGGAGGTGCTCTCGCGCCTGCGGGAGGACCGGCCCGAGCTGCCCGTGGTCATGATCTCCGGGCACGGCACCATCGAGACCGCCGTGGCGGCCATCAAGCACGGGGCCTTTGATTTCATCGAGAAGCCCCTGTCCCTGGAGAAGGTTCTGCTGGCCGCGCACAAGGCCCTGGAATTCTCGCTTTTGAAGCAGGAGAACCTGGCCCTGCGCCACTCGCTCGGCGAGGCCGAGGTGCGCCTCACCGGGGACTCCCCGGCCATGAACGCCCTGCGCGAGATGATCGGCCAGGTGGCCCCCACCGACGCCTGGGTGCTCATCACCGGCGAAAACGGCACGGGCAAGGAGATCGCCGCCCGGCTGCTGCACGGCTTAAGCCTGCGCGCGGCCATGCCCTTTGTGGCCGTGAACTGCGCGGCCATCCCCGAGGAGCTCATCGAGAGCGAGCTCTTTGGCCACGAGAAGGGCGCCTTCACCGGCGCGGACAAGGCGCAGATCGGCAAGTTCGAGCTGGCCCACAGGGGCACCCTGTTTTTGGACGAGATCGGCGACATGAGCCTCAAGACCCAGGCCAAGATCCTGCGCATCCTGCAGGAGCAGCGCTTCGAGCACGTGGGCGGGCGCAAGACCATCACCGTGGACGTGCGCGTCCTGGCCGCCACCAACAAGGACCTGCCCGCCGAGATCCGCGCCGGGAATTTCCGCGAGGATTTGTACTACCGGCTCAAGGTCTTCCCGCTCACCGTGCCGCCCCTGCGCGAGCGTACCGGGGACATCCCGCTTCTGATCGACGACTTCGTCACGACGCTCTCGCGCCGGGGCGGGTGCAAGCGTGCGGTGTTCAGCCCGGAGACCCTGGCCGTGCTCACGACCTACCCCTGGCCGGGCAACGTGCGCGAGCTGAAAAACTTCGTGGAGCGCATGCTCATCCTGGCGGGCGGGCGCGAGATCACCCCGGACCGCCTGCCCCCGGACATCACCAGCCAGGCCACGGTCCCGGCCGTGCGGCAGACGGCGACACCGCCAGCGGCAACGCCGCCCGCTGCACCACTTTCGGCCCCTGCCGCCCCGTTCCCTGCCGCCTCTGCCGACGCCGACGCCGACGCCCTGGACGCCGACCTCCCGGACACCTTCCAGGCCGGGCCGCTGGACTTGAAAGCCGCGCGCGCGGCGTTCGAGGCGCGCTTCCTGGAGGCCAAGCTGCGCGAGTTCGGCGGCAACGTCTCCAAACTGGCCGAGGCCGTGGGCCTGGACAGAAGCTCGCTGTACCGGAAGCTCAAGGGCTACGGGATTCAGGTGGAGTAGCTTCGTGCTGTTCCTGTGAGCGGGAGAGGGATTCTCTGGCCTCAGGGAACATCCCTTGGGGCTGCTCACGCCGCAGAAGCGAAAGATTTTGAATGAAAGGAGGCGGTATGGAAACGAAGGTTAAAATCGGAATTGTCATATGCGACCGCTACAAAAGCTGTGCGGGTGGAAAGTGTTTCAGAGCAATGAAGAACAGGGAAGGAGCGTTTGACATCTACGCGCAAACAGAGGTTGAGCTCGTGGGCTATACCTCATGCGGAGGCTGCCCGGGAGGAAATATTGAATATCTGGGTGAGGAGATGGTCAAAAATGGTGCAGAAGTGATTCACCTCGCCACTGGTCTGGTGGTCGGATATCCACCCTGCCCATCCATCTTGACGTTTAAGACGTTTCTTGAGGAACGTTTCGGCGTCAAGGTTATAATCGGGACACACCCGATTCCCGCAAAGTATTTGGACATGCATACTCGCCTGAAGAGCTGGGAAGCTCCTTTGTGGAAGGGTATTGTCGCGCCCTCCCTGAGTGATGCCGAGACCCGCTTGAGCTATAATTGATGATTCAGGCCCGAGGAGCCCCTGTTTTCGCCAATAAAAAAGGCCGGGGGCTGCAACCCCCCGGCCCATCACCAACACAGTCGCGAGGGCCTACACCCAGTAGATGACCTCGAAGTTCTTCTGCATCTCGGCCTTAAGCGCGTTGAGCGCGGTCTTGTCCATGTCGCGGATGCGCAGGTACACGTCGCGCATGCCCACCTCGGCGGGCTCGCAGGACGTGAGCAGGCTCATGAGCCGCGCGCCGTGGTCCTTCAGGTAGTCCAGCACCGGCACCATGCCGCCCGGCTGGTTCGGCAGGCGCAGCCCGATCTGCACCCCGCCCTCCAAAACGCCGGTGATGCGCACCAGCACCTTGAAGATGTCCGAGTCGGTGACGATGCCCACGACCTTGTTGTTTTCGTCCACCACGGGCATGCCGCCGATCTTGTGCTCCAGCATCGACGCCGCGGCGCTGTCCACGGTTTCGCCTCTCTTGAGGGTCACGACCTTCTTGGTCATGATGTCCTTCACCTTGATCTCCGAGAGCAGGTAGTACAGCTCGTGCATGTCCAGCGTGGTGGCCTTGGAGGGTGAGGCGTCCTTGATGTCCCGGTCGGACACGATGCCCACGAGCACGCCCTTGTCGTCCACCACGGGCAGACGGCTGATGCCCTTCTCCTTCAGGATCTTGGAGGCCTTCATCATGGAGGTTTCCGGGGTCGCGGTCACGACGTCCTTGGTCATCCAGGTTTCGATGAGCATGTGTGCGTCTCCTGTGCTTCGCCCCTCTGAAGGCTCAGAGCAGGGCGGTGGTGTCATTTTCGTTGATGATACCCAAGCTTGCGCATGTTGGCTAGTGGAATCTTGCCGGAAAACGACTGCCCGCCTAGCTCCGAAGGATGTTCGGCGCGGGGCCTTTGCACCCGCGCTTT
>Ga0209800_10002617_pt1 | contig 15573 bp, 12 predicted proteins | sample Higcelweek8metaG_FD_187174 | JGI IMG/M metagenome (GOLD analysis project Ga0209800, IMG submission 187174) | Freshwater pond sediment microbial communities from the University of Edinburgh, under environmental carbon perturbations - High... | ecosystem: Environmental > Aquatic > Freshwater >...
TCTGGCATCAGACGCTGGACCTCGTGCAGATCACCGGCCCGGGCTGCCAGTTCCATGGCCGCAGCTGCCGCCATAATCAGGCGGCCACCAATTGAACCTGATTCTCCCTTAAGCCCATGGGCCAGCGTTATGATCGGTTCAAGCTTTCCCTGCTCCACTAAAGGCCGTAATTGGCCAATCTTTTGGGGGGCACTTTCCAGATAGATCCGGTACACATCAAGCAGTACATCGCTACACCCAAGATCATGATAATTCTTACGGTGATACTCTCGATCCAGCAAATCATCCGTTACTGCAGATTCTGTCGAGACACTTATCATTTAATTACCTCCCTGTCCTGCTCTGGCAGTACCCGGCTTGCAGGTGCTGTTAAAATAGGAAGTTTAGCCCAACAAATCAAAATTGCAAGAAAATCAATGGGAATTACGTGAAATTTTCAGGTATAGCCGGGGAGCCGGTAAAGGTCACCCCGGCAGAGGAGGGGCAGAGGACGCTATTTGACGCCTTTTTGAATCAGAGCCTTGGCAAATGCCTTATCAGTGTTCATGATATGCTTGGTCAGCCAGTCCCGCAGGAAATGCATGATATCCTGTGACAAGGCAGCATCACCTTTATCAAACTTGGCCTTGAAATCGGATACGGTCTTCACCAGATCTTTGTGTTGCTGCTTATGGTCAACGGCTGCCGGATATTTATGCTGATCCATCAGACGTTCTTCTGTGGCAAAATGGGTAACAGTATACCGGACAAGTTCGGACAGGGTCTTGCCCAGCAGATCCTTTGCCTTGCCTCCCATTTGTGCATCAGATAATTCATTGGCCAGATCAACCAGTTTTTTGTGCTGGGAATCAATCTCCTTGACCCCCACTTCAAGCATTGGACCCCACATCAATAACGCCATAAACAGTCTCCCTTAGTAGAAAATATCCCAGCTGGTGCTACTTCAAACTGCACGGTGCCTTATAGCCAAAGCGGATACCTCCCCAATGTTTACCATTGATAAAGATTGGCACTGAAAGGTCGTTCAGGATTTCACCGGTATCACGACGATAGGTCTGCAACAGGACACCATCGGTGTTTTTAGCACAACGCATGCCGGTATTGTCGCCAAAAATCCGTTTGGTGCGGTTGTTGATTTTGTCCACTTCCGTATCCCCGGTTAGTGGTTTGCTAAAGCGCAGGTTGTGGCACGGAACATAGGCATTGTTGTCAAAACAGATGGCATAGGCCAGCTGGCTGTCTCGGTTAACGATGGATTCCTGCATAGGTGAGACAACACGGTCAAAGAACCCGTCAAAACGGGTGGTAAACTTCGGTGGATCGGTCTTTCTAGAATAGGGCTGGTAGGTACGGTCAAACAGGTCTGACTCGGATAGCGTACCGTTTTTGATAGCCTCGGCAATTGCCGTCTGCACACCATTGGACAGCTCAGCGGCATAGGCCTTGACCTGATCATGGTAGTTACCCACCGAGAACCGCCCCACCGTACCATAAATGTTCTCTACCGTGTCGGCAAAGCGGACAAAGGTCTCCATATTGACCTTCATCATCTGGTTGGTACCGTGGGCAGCATTGGAAATATGCTGGATTTTGTCTGAAATCTCACTGGTAACCGTCGTTTGTTCAGCAGCAGCTACAGCCAGCAGCTCACTCATCATACGCGAGCTTGACGCGCAGTTCTTGATCTCCTCCAACTGACGGCGTGCCTCTTCGGCCTGATTCAGGGCGGTCTGCACCAGCTCACTTTCCTTACGGATGTTAGAGGCTGCCTGATCACTCTCTTCCTGAATTTTACCCACTACCCGTTCAATTTCTTTTGTCGATTTGGTAGTTTTTTCTGCCAGAGAGCGTACCTCATCAGCCACCACGGCAAAACCACGACCGGCCTCACCAGCCCGGGCGGCTTCAATGGCAGCATTCAGCGCCAGCAGATTGGTCTGGTCCGCAATATCTTCTATCAGCGACAACATATTGCCAATGCTGGCCGAGGAACGTTCCAACTCTGCAATACCCGTAAGGGTTGATTGAACACTTTCCGCTACTTTGCTCATGCACAGCCAGGTCTCCTGTACCACTGCAAGACCGCTAGTGGCTGATGCATCCACGTTGGCAGTAAGATCAACCGTCTGACAGATGTTCTGGGATACGTTCTGGATCGTGTTGCTCATCTGTTCTGCTGCTGTAGCTACCGTATCTGCATGTTCCATCTGCTCATACATCTCTTTTGCAATCCGTTCGGTGGAATTTGATAGTTCACAGGTATGCCCCCCCAGTTGACAGGCCTGCTGATAGAGGGAAGCAATGATCTCACGTACAGTCTGGGTCAGGTGGTTGACTTCACCGGCCAGGTGGCCGATCTCATCGTCTGAACGAACCAGCAGCACCTTGGTTAAATCACCTTCTCCTTTTGCAATATCTTCCACCTGGGCCGATAGTTCACGGATAGGGCGTACTACCAGTCGGGAAATGAGCAGGTATAAAACACCTATAATCAGAAAAAAGAAAAAAATACCGACACCGGTAAGTATCAAAGCCAGTTTTTTTGCCTTTACTACACCATCTTCCAACGAAGTAGTCAGCTGTAGCCCACCAAGAAACTTGGAAGCACTACTTGCATGACAACCGTTACATCGCTCTTCATGAACAAGCGGTGTTGCTAGTACCAACGCTGATTTGCCATCAAGGGTAGTATTTTGTTCCTTTTGCGCACCAGCGGTTACTGCCTGCTTCATCAGTTCGCTGGTTTCGCTTCCGCCATACTGTTTACCATCTCTATTAAAAAGTTGGATCTTCAGTGCCCCTCCACTTTTTATCACGTCATCGACATACCGGTTGAAGACCTTAAAATCCCCTTTCATTTTTAACTCTATCAGATCATGAATCACATTTGTAGCCGCCTGGCGTGCGCTACTACGCTGTAGGTCAAGCATGGATGTGTAAGAAAGATAAAGACTCAGGATACCAAGGCAGGCAAATCCCACAGATAGTGTCACAGCGATGGCAATCAGGACCTTGGCAGTCAGGCGGGCACGAAACATAGGGTTACCTCCCTTGGCACTTTACATGCGTATACATAAAAAATTTTATTAAACCAAACCTGTAAAGAAAACGCAAGAAACTAGATAACAATGTTTTACCATTACTATTCGCACCTTATAAGGTCTTAAGATACTTAAAATGTTTCTACAGCTGCTTTGTGCTTGATTATGTACAATTTTGCCGTCTTTTACGTAAGCCCACCAACGCAGCTTTGTACCTGCATAAACTTGCCTTGAGAGACAGATGCCATTACTTTTGTAAAGAAGAATGAGCGTAGAAATAATCCTGGCTCTGCAAACGGTATCCGTAAATGATTCAACCTTACATTATTTTATAAAAATTAAATGATAATGGTATAGTAGGCTATTTTTAACCACTAACAGCGAGTATTCACCTATACTCGTTATCCGAAAAAACTTGACCATATCCAGTTGTTCGATATTATTAGCAAAATATTTATGTGAGGTTCCCATGATTTTGGTCACCCGCTTGGACAGGCAAACTATGTTTTTAAATCCTGACCATATTATTAGTGTCGAAGAGACTCCCGATACGGTCATCACCCTGTTTAATGGCTATCACTTTCTGGTACGAGAACATTGTCATGTGATATTGAACAGGATCATCGCTTTTCGTTCCAGAATTATAAGACGTTCCACTGCAGTACCAAATGGTCGCGCTTACCTCCGACGTCAGAGAAATGCCCAGTATGGTCGTAACAAAAATGAACAGATTGGTTCAGCTTCTGATTCAAAAAGCAGTTTACATCCACTTCACCGCCAGGATACCTGACCTATGGATTTAGCAACTTTAATCGGCCTTGCACTCGGGTTTGGAGCTGTTTTCGGCGGCGCTGTACTTGAAGGGGTGCATATTGGTGCCCTGATCTCCCCGACATCCGCCTTGATCGTGCTTGGTGGTACCTTCGGTGCCGTTTTCATCTCATTTCCGCTTAAGGCCTGTATTAACGGGTTTAAAGATATCAAGACCGCCTTTCTTCCTCCTAAAGTTGACCCGGAAGCGGTGGTTAAGGATATCATCGGCTACGCCACCAAAGCCCGTCGTAACGGCCTGATCTCCCTGGAACAGGAAGCTCAGAACGCCAAGGACCCTTTTATCAAGAAAGGGATTTCGTTGGTTGTTGATGGTATTGACCCTCAGAAACTTCGTGAAACCCTTGAAGCGGAGATTATGGCCTACGAGGATCATAAAAAGCACTCGGTTGAATTTTTTGAGGCAGCTGGCGGCTACTCCCCCACCATCGGTATTATCGGCGCCGTGCTCGGCCTGATCCACGTTATGGGTAACTTGTCTGATACTTCCAAGTTGGGAGCCGGCATTGCAGCTGCCTTCGTTGCTACCATTTACGGTCTGATGACTGCTAACATCATCTGTTTGCCAATCGGCTCAAAGATAAAGATTCGTATGAAGGAAGAGGTCCTGCGAAGGGTTATGATTGTTGAAGGACTGATAGCAATCCAGAATGGCGAGAACCCGCATTTTATTGAACAGAAACTGAAAGCCTTTGCCGGTGAAGAGCACTAGGAGTTGTGAGTGGCACTAAAAAAAGAACCTGAAAAGCATGCCAACCACGAACGGTGGCTGGTTTCCTATGCAGACTTCATTACGCTGCTTTTTGCTGTGTTCGTAACGATGTATGCCATGTCGCAGACCGATAAGAAAAAGGTTGAAGAGGTTGCTGCTGCCATGAGGGAATCGTTTGGCTATTCTACCCAGGCGGCAGCAGGTCAAAAGGGAGTACTGCAGTCACAGGATATTAAACCGATACCTGCTGTAAAACCTGAAATGGCTGTGATTCCAATAATTAACAAGATGCCTCCTGCTGGCCCCAGACAAGGGGGTATGGATAAGGGCCGTGGCAAAGGAAAGGCTGAAGAAAAAGATTTTAAAGAAATCCAGTCAGCCATAGAGGCCTATCTGATCAAGCATGGAGCGCAGAACAAGGTCGCCATAGGAATTACTCGACGCGGATTGGTGGTTAGTCTGAAGGAAGCTGGTTTTTTCGATTCAGGTTCTGCGGTGATCAAACCGTCAGGATACCAGATATTAAACACTATCCTTGAAGCCATGACCCAGTATTCAAACCCGCTACGGGTGGAAGGTCATACCGACAATATACCGATCAGCACCCCTCTGTTTCCTTCTAACTGGGAGCTATCAGTCTCTCGTGCAACGAATGTCCTGCGTTATCTGCAGAAAAGCTATGACGTTGACCCTGGCAAACTGTCTGCAACAGGTTATGGAGAGTTTCGACCAACATCCGAAAATAGCACAGCTGATGGCCGTGCCAAGAATCGGCGGGTCGATATCGTATTACTATCCGGTGACGCAGAACAGGGTGAACCCTGAATTTCCCATAAATTCCAACACGACATTTTCTGTCATAGTATTGTGATACTGTCTCCAAAACGAATTGGAGGTATATCATGGAACCTATATTGTTTATTGGTGGAGTAATTGTGTTAATGGGTGGAATTTGGACGGTTGTTGATCTGTTGCATGATGCCGGTTTTTTATTAAAAGCGACCAAGAAGGATAAAGAGCAGAGCAACACTCAGACATATTCAGGTTTCAAATCACGTGACATCAGTTCCAATACAGCCTGCCGGGCAGGCTTTCCACAGTAAAGAATTTCAAATACCTTCCGGGTGATCGGCATTTCTACCCCTAAACGGGCTGCAAGTTCATTGACTGATTCAGCAGATTTAACACCCTCAGCCACCATTAGCATCTCGCTCATAATCGCATCAAGGGTCATTCCCTGCCCCAATTTGTACCCTACGGTACGATTGCGGGAAAGGTCACCGGTACAGGTCAGTACCAGATCCCCCATTCCAGCCAGGCCGGCAAATGTTGCATCCTGAGCACCCATGGCACGTCCCATTCGGCCTATTTCAGCAAGTCCTCGGGTAATTAATGCAGCCCGTGTATTATGCCCAAATCCCAAGCCGTCACTAATACCAGCGGCAATGGCTATCACATTTTTAACCGCCCCACCCAGCTCAACACCGATTGTATCTGTACTCGTATAAACTCTGAAAACCGGGTTACTAAATACCTCTTGCACGTTACAGGCGGCAGATAGATTAACGGAGCCAGCTACAATGAGGGATGGTAATCCCTGCGCTACTTCTTTGGCAAATGTTGGGCCGGACAATGCGACAAACTGCTCAAGTATTTTCTCACCCATAACGTCTGCACAAATTTGCGAAACCGTACTGAGCGTACCAAGTTCAATACCCTTTGAAGCACAGGCCAAAATGGTTCCAGGACCTATGTCTGAACTTAAACTGGTTAATAACCCCCGCATAACCTGGGTAGGTGTAACCAGCAGCACCAACTCAGCACCCCTTACTGCCTCTGTTAGATTCCCGGTGTACCGCAACGATGGGTGCAGCTTGATACCAGGTAAAAAAAGATGGTTAATTCCTGTTGCCGTCATTCCCGCGACCAGCTCGGGCTCGTAGGCCCATAGCATTGTAGAATGGCCATTTGCAGCAACAACATTTGCTAAAGCCGTCCCCCAGCTGCCTGCTCCAATGACCCCGATGTTCATTCCCACTCCTCCTCATCATTGTAGATGAGATTTTTACGCGGATCAAAACCTTCTGCCAAGGCCAAACGTGCCATCTCAATACTATCAAAAGCTAGACGTCTGATAAACGGATGCATACTGAGGGGCATTACAGAACTGGCCATACTCAACCCAAGCGCTAGAACCTTTTGCACAAGCCGGATATGGCAGTCTGCCTGCAGCATAAAGTCAGCCGTTAGTAGCAGGCGACGTAATAATGCTTCCTTGTCAGGTTCAATCAACTCTGTACAAAATTGTTCAAATATCAGTAGTTGTGCATCTTCTGAACAACTATCCAGAGGAATAGCATCTAATCCCTCTGCAAGTTCATAAACCAGTAAATCGGTAAAAAGCCATCCTTCAAAAAAAGGTTCATCCAGTAATTCTTCACAACCTGTTAACAGAGCGGGCATCTGTTCGAGTAAACCGTCAAGCAGTTCAACCGGGAAGCTGGGTAAATAATTGGCAGGACGCAGATCCGTATCACCAAACAGGTAACGATTTGCATACAGATCAGGCGGAAGATAATAACCTTGCTCGATACTTTGTTGAAACGCATCACGCAGCAGATTTACGGCATAATACAGCTCTACCTGAAACATTCCCTCTTCTGCATTAACCTCATCCAGGTAGTCGTCGTGATCCTGTAGATTCTGAAAACGGGATGCTACGGCATGACGTACCCCATCGCGATCGCCAATCTGCAGTACCAGTCCTGCCAGAGATTCATCCTTGAGTTTCCAGGAAAACCAAAGTGTACGAACTCCATAACAGTCAAGCGGAGATGCCTGTACCCTAATTAATTCCAGAGGATCAGATAAATATTCTGGTAAGGCTTCTGCCTCACCAAGACCAAGAAAAGAGAGCCTTCTGAGGCTGCGAGAAATACGGTTCTCAAGCCCTTCTACCGTAAGATTTCCAAGCGACTGAAGTACGGTAACGGCACACCCGTGTCGCAAAGTACCCAGACTTTCGACCGCCAGATCTGCCACTTCCCTATACTCAAAACAGGCCAGCATACGCAAACAGGCGGCTGCTTCGGCCCCATACTCATTGCGACTGCCAAGACATCGTATCAGGTGACTGCGTAGAAGCTCATCGGAATTCAGGAGGCGGTCCATCAGTCTGACCATGCCGACTGCGCCATCCTGCAGGCAGCGGGTCAAAAAAATACTCAGTGTTTCACCATGTAAGTCGTCTCGCGAAAAGGGGGGAGAGTTGATATCAATACCATAGTCCTGCAGCATCTCCAGAAGCGGTATACGTCCTTCTTCAGCGAGATCTCGACGTTTTATGGTAAGCTGAACAAGCTGATCAAGCCAGTTGGCGGCATCAAAGAAATCAAGCATGCAGGTATAGCGATACAGTCTTTCATGATCCTTTTCCCGCCAAAGACGCCGGACTAACGGTTGAAGAGCACGACGACCGGATTTTTGTAAACGACGTCCTATCCGTTCCAACTGATCACGTGTCAGTTTTTCCCGTGTCAGAAAATCAAGCAGCCGGATTATCCGACGTCGTTCACGATAACTTGTATCAACACTGCGAACTTTTGCCACCATTCTGTGGTCCATCGAATCAGACCTCTTCTTCACCTTCAGCATCAAGATCTTCATCTTCGTCCCGTTCGGCAAGCTTGGCAACGGCAACGATTTTTTCATGTTCCTCGGTTACCATTACCCGAACACCTTGGGTATTACGACCGATAACAGAGAATCCACGTATCGGTACCCTTAGTATCTTGCCTTGGTCGGTAATTACCATCAGCTGATTTTCATCTGCCACCTGCATGACACCGACAACCAAGCCATTGCGGGCGCTGGTCTTGATCGTAATTAATCCCTTTCCTCCACGACTCTGACCGCGATATTCATCAAGATCGGTCCGCTTGCCAAAACCATTCTCGGTAATTGTAAAGATAGTAGAACCGGTGGCATTAGGATCAATAACCTCCATGCCGATAACTTCATCACCATCGTCAAGGTTCATACCACGTACACCACGGGTTACTCGACCCATTGAACGGGCGTCTGCTTCTGCAAATCGAATCGCTTTTCCCTGGCGTGAGGCGAGAAAAATATCTTTTTGACCGTCTGTCAGGGCAACCGTTATTAACTTGTCACCTTCGTCCAGATTAACGGCATTAATACCGGTTGTACGAATATTTATGTAGTCCGTTAGGGGGGTTTTCTTGACTACGCCGTTACGGGTTGCCATGAAGAGGAATAAATCTTCCCTATTCAGATCCTTAACCGGCATGATTACCGTAACCTTCTCACCTTCCTGCACATTTACCAGATTAACCACAGCCTTACCTTTTGTGGTACGGCTGCCTTCAGGTATCTCATAGACTTTAATCCGGTAAACCCGTCCCATATCTGTGAAGAAAAGCAGAAAATCCTTGGTTGAGGCAATGAAGAGTTGTTCCACAAAATCCTCTTCCCGTGTCTTCATACCAGTCTTACCTTTACCGCCGCGGCGCTGGGCTCGATACAATTCAACAGCGCTACGCTTGATATAACCGGTATGGGAGACAGTGACCACCATTTCTGCATCTTCGATGGTATCTTCGAGAGAAATGTCGGCAGTCTGGTCTGCTATCTCGGAGCGGCGCTTATCGCCGAAACGATCTCTTATCTCGGTAAGTTCGCCAACAATGATCTTTCTGATCTCGGTGTCAGATGACAGAATCTCACGCAGTCTTGCAATCAGCCGTAAAATATCCTCGTACTCAGATATGATTTTATCTCGTTCCAAGCCGGTCAAACGTTGTAAACGCATTTCAAGAATTGCTTGTGCCTGGATTTCTGATAGCTGTACTGCCGTTTCATAGCCATCAGGACGGGGTAAGTTAAGAAGTGTTAAATATTCAGGATCGGCAAACTTACCTTCCATCAAGCCCAATTTTGCTTCAGGCGGTGTTTTGGATTCGCGGATCAGCTCAATGACAGCATCCAGCCAGTCAAGCGCTATCTTGAGACCTTCCAAAATGTGAGCTCGCGCCAATGCTTTTTTAAGTTCAAAATTAGTACGACGGGTAACCACCTCACAACGGTGATCCACAAAACAGTCCATCATCTCACGAAGAGATAACACTTTCGGTCGGTTATGAACAATTGCCAACATATTGATGCCAAAAGATGTCTGCAGCTGGGTATGCTTGTAAAGCTGGTTCAATAACACTTCGGCATTTTCGTCCCGTTTTACTTCAATGACAATCCGCATCCCTTCACGGTCAGACTCGTCACGGATTTCAGTTATCCCTTCAACCCTTTTTTCTTTAACCAGTTCGGCAATCTTCTCAATCAGTCGTGCCTTATTAACCTGGTACGGGATTTCAGTGACAACTATTGACTGTCGTTCTGACTTCTTGGCAGCCTCTATATGTGCCTTTGCTCGAATCTGAATTATGCCACGACCGGTTGCGTAAGCATCCCTGATCCCCTGACGGCCATAAATAGTAGCACCGGTAGGGAAGTCAGGTCCTGGTACGTGCTCCATCAACTCCTCATAGGTAATTTCAGGGTTCTGAATCACAGCAATAATACCGTCAATCACCTCGGTCAGGTTATGGGGTGGAATGTTGGTGGCCATACCAACTGCAATACCGGTTGAACCGTTTACCAGCAGGTTGGGGAACTTTGATGGCAGGACCGTCGGCTCCTGAAATTCGTCGTTATAGTTTGGAACCATGTTGACGGTTTCTTTATCAAGATCAACAAGAAGTTCATTTGATAACTGCCTAAGACGAATCTCGGTATAACGCATTGCAGCAGGTGAATCTCCGTCTACTGAGCCGAAGTTACCCTGACCATCTACAAGCATATAGCGTAGTGAAAAGTCCTGTGCCATCCGCACGATTGTGTCGTAAGCAGCAGTGTCACCGTGGGGGTGATATTTACCTATTACATCACCGACTACACGAGCAGATTTTTTGTACGGTTTGTTGTAATCGTTGCCCATATCATACATGGCATACAGACATCGTCTATGTACCGGTTTAAGTCCATCACGTACATCAGGCAAAGCCCGACCAATAATGACAGACATGGCGTAATCCATATAGGAACGTTTCATTTCGTCTTCAATGTTTACGGCTATTTTGTTTTGTGAATCTGTTAACATCGGTACCTCTTGTTTCAACAAAAATTACTGGGTTTAAATGTCCAGGTTGACCACATTCAAGGCGTTTTGCTCTATAAATTCACGACGCGGATCAACTTGATCGCCCATCAATATAGTAAATATCTCATCTGATTCAACCACATCTTCGATCTTTACCTGTAGAAGTATCCTGTTTTGCGGATTCATGGTAGTTTCCCACAGTTGCTCAGGATTCATCTCTCCAAGACCTTTGTAGCGTTGTATTGCCAACCCTTTTTTAGCTTGTTCTAAGAAAAAAGCTAGCAATTCTTCATGGTTGGATGTTTCCAGCAACTGCTTGCTGCCATCTTGCATTTCGAGAAAAGCACGACCATCTGCCATGGTTTCAATCACACGACGGTGGTTTTCTACCAATAGTTCATATTCATGACCAGCTAGTACCGCAAGTGTTTGCTGATCAATAATCGCTCTGATATTACCGATGTGGAAGGTGATCCGCTCTTCTTCAACTTGATATTCAGATCCGTGAGACAGTTTTTTCATAGCCTCAAGATATGGTACCAACACGGATAGTTCCTCTATTCCAGCCGGTACATTAGCACGTACAATGATTGAAAGCAGGTCTGCAGTGATCCCTTTCTTGACAACTTTATCGAAAATGGCACGGTTTTCAATAAACTGCTTAATAACTGGTATAATCTGTTTACCAATATAGACACGATCACCCTTTTCAAGCCTGAGAGTCAGATCTTCCGCACCTTCTTCCAGTAGAAAGTTCTGCATTGCGTGTTCATTTTTAAGATACATCTCCTTTTTACCACGCTTTACTTTATAAAGTGGTGGCTGGGCTATATACAGATGACCACGCTCCACTAATTCGCGCATATTGCGGTAAAAGAAGGTCAGGAGCAGTGTCAAAATATGAGAACCGTCCACGTCAGCATCAGTCATGACAATAATACGGTGATAGCGTAGTTTAGCTATATCGAAGTCATCTTTTCCAATGCCGGTGCCTAATGCGGTGATCAGGGTACGGATTTCCTGCGAGGCTATCATTTTATCAAAACGTGCTTTTTCTACGTTCAGAATCTTGCCCTTTAGTGGCAAAATAGCCTGATTTTTACGATCACGCCCCTGCTTTGCAGAACCTCCTGCGGAATCACCCTCGACAAGATATAATTCGCACAAACTTGGATCTTTTTCTTGGCAATCAGCCAATTTTCCTGGCAGACCACCCAAGTCGAGAGCTCCCTTACGGCGGACTGTTTCACGGGCTTTACGTGCTGCTTCACGGGCACGTGCAGCATCAATTGATTTTTCCAGTATTCGTTTAGCTACTTGTGGATTTTCTTCAAGAAACTGAGCCAATTTTTCATTTATTAATGATTCAACGTACCCCTTAACTTCTGAATTTCCCAGTTTGGTCTTTGTCTGTCCCTCAAACTGTGGCTGAGGAATCTTGACAGAAATAACACAGGTCATCCCTTCACGCAGGTCATCTCCCGATATGCTCACTTTTTCTTTTTTTAGCATCTCGTTAGCGCCCACATAGCTATTCATAGTACGCGTTAAACCGGCTTTAAAACCAGCCAAGTGAGTACCACCCTCATGGGTGTTTATATTATTGGCGAAACTAAAAATCTTTTCATCATAGGAGTCGTTGTACTGTATGGATACTTCTGTTTCTACACCTCCCTTTTCTCCTTTAAAATAGATTGGTTTAGGATGAAGGGCAGTTTTATTACGGTTCAGATATTCTACAAATGAGTTAATTCCCCCCTCGTAATGGAACTCATGGGATTTATTCTCAACGCGTTCGTCAGTAATCTTTATCCTTACCCCTGCATTCAAAAACGCCATTTCTCGTAGGCGTTGAGAAAGCACATCAAAGGAAATCTCAGTTGTCTCAAAGATTTCCTCATCCGGCATAAAGGTAATTTTCGTTCCACGATTTCGTGTTGTACCCGTTGCCTCCAATGGGGCTTGCGGTTCACCACGATGATAGGTTTGACGCCAAATCTTGTTATCACGTCTAATTTCAAGTTCGAGCCATTTAGACAGTGCATTTACAACTGAAACACCAACACCATGTAGTCCACCGGATACTTTATAGGAATCATTATCAAACTTCCCTCCTGCATGGAGGACAGTCAAAACGACTTCAGCAGCAGACCGACCTTCTCCAGAGTGCATTTCAGTAGGAATACCACGTCCATTATCTATAACGGTGACTGATCCATCAGTATTTATGGTAACACTTACTTCGTTGCAATAACCGGCAAGAGCTTCGTCAATGGAGTTATCTACTATCTCGTAAACTAAATGATGCAATCCCTGGCTAGATGTTGAGCCAATATACATGGCTGGACGTTTTCTGACTGCTGAAAGTCCTTCTAGTACCTTAATGCTGTCAGCGCCATATTCTGCTGTTGTCTGTGCTACTTTTTGTTCTAGTTCGTTCATGGTAATCCGTTTCCTTCGTACGTCAGTGTGCCATCTGTAATCAGTATAATTTTACTATTTTCTTCTAGCATTGGAAGAAAGGGAGTTACATCTGTTGTGGTAATCAAAACCTGTATTTCTTTTTGACGTACGTATGTAAGAAGGTTTGCTATACGTTCTTGGTCAAGTTCAGAAGCTATATCATCAAGTAATAAAACTGGCATTTCTCCATAAATCTTATGTAGATATTCGAGTTCGGCCATTTTTAGTGCCAATATGAAACTACGTTGTTGACCTTGAGATCCAAAAATTTTTAATGGTCTATCTTCTATCAAAAAGATAAGATCATCACGATGTGGGCCACGTCCAGTAGTTTTATTTTTAACATCATTATTCTTTTGAATATTTAGTAGGTTAAGCAGACTTTCAATATCATATTCATGAGTTATCGAAACGTCAGGTCGGTAGCAAATTTCTACTTTTTCGTGTTTACCTGCTATTTGTTGATAGTTCATCTGGAGTAATGGGTTGAGTTGAGTTGTATATCTCTGTCTTTGAGCCATAAGTTTGCTACCAGATATAGCCATCTGTTCAGTCCAGATATCCAGCCCATCTGTCTGATTTTTTTTAAGCAATGCATTCCGTTGTTTAAGCGTGCGGTAATAGCTGTGGTAATTATCGAGAAAACCTGCATCACTTGCATAGAGTGATCGGTCAAGAAAGCGTCTTCTTGTTTCAGGTCCAAGTTTAATCATGGCAGTATCATCTGGCGAGAAAAGCACAACTGATAATTTCCCATGTAAATCATTTGACCGATGTATTGCTTTCCCGTCAATAGTTACTCGACGGTTACTGCTTTCCAATTTTATAACTACTTCACTTTTAATTCCTGATGATTGAACCAGGCCACGTACTACAGCAGTTGTACTCTTATGATGTATAAGATCTGGTAGTTTAGCACTACGAAAGGGGCGCGCATTACTCAGTAAATAAATAGATTCTAATATATTTGTTTTGCCTTGCCCATTGAAACCAAATAAGATTGTTAAATTACGTGCTGGTTCAAAGGAGGCTAATCTAATGTTTCTGTACTGCTCCAGACAGAGTTTTTTTAAAATCACGTTATAACTCTAAAGCCTCATTGGCATAATGACTGCCAACAGATCATCATCAGAATCAGGTGTTACTATCGATGGAGATAACTCATTTTTGAATTTCATCAACACATTTTGACTCTCACATGCCATCAGGACGTCCAATAAATATCTTGCATTAAAACGAACAGAAAATGGGTTACCATCATAGGTAACATCAAGTTCTTCCATAGCATCACCAAGCTCAGGATTGCTTGAAGATATTTTCACACCATTCCCTTCAATTTCAAGCATTATACCTTTAAATTTTTCACTCGAGAGGATTGCCATACGTCGTACTGCATGTATTAATTCTTCCTTTACTGCTTTAACTATTTGATCATTTGCAGAAGGGATGACTCGTGTATAATCAGGAAATTCACCATCAACCAATCGCATAATCAGTGTTGTATCCCCTTTTTTTATAACTGCACTGCTATCAAAAAAACCAAGCTGCAACAAACCGTCACCTTCGTCGGTAATTTTTTTGATCTCAAACACCCCTTTTTTAGGGAGGATTACTCCTTTAAGCAGCTCAGGATTAGCTAGGCCTGTAAACTCCCCTGATGCTATGGATAAACGATGACCGTCTGTAGCAACCATTTTTAGAACTTGCCCCTTATCGGTTTGTTCGACCTTAGTAAAGATGCCGTTCAAATTGTATTTGGTTTCATCGTTGCAAATTGCGTAGGAAGTCTTCTCTATCATTCGTCTTAGTAATGACGCTTCAAATGAAAGTAATGATTCATCTTTTATCGACGCCATGGTAGGAAATTCATCTGAAGGTAAACCGACTATATTGAAACGTACTTTACCACAGGTAATTTCTACCCAATCATTTTCTTTAGAACAAAACCTGATTTCTTGATTAGGTAATTCCTTAACGATTTCGTATAATTTTTTTGCACCAACAGTAATACAGCCTTCATTTTCAATTATTGCGGAATAACTGCCTTTCAATCCTACCTCAAGATCTGTTGCTATAATTTCTATAGTATTACCTGTTGCTTGAATTAATATATTTGAGAGGATAGGCATTGAAGTGCGTTTTTCTACAATTCCTTGAACTTTTTGAAGAGCTTTAAGAAAAGTATCTTTATCAATTTTAAAATTCATTTCAGACTCCTGATGTTTAAGGTACTGACGGTTGTCAAGACAAAAAAGTGCAGAAATTAAGTTTGGTCCACCCCAGTTTAAACGTCCTTGTTCTTTGAAAGATCAACCTGTTCAAGTAGCCCTTTGAAATATACCTCAGCCGGG
>Ga0209800_10002619_pt1 | contig 15561 bp, 17 predicted proteins | sample Higcelweek8metaG_FD_187174 | JGI IMG/M metagenome (GOLD analysis project Ga0209800, IMG submission 187174) | Freshwater pond sediment microbial communities from the University of Edinburgh, under environmental carbon perturbations - High... | ecosystem: Environmental > Aquatic > Freshwater >...
GGAGGACAGGTCATAGGCGGTGATGTTCTTCTGCTGCAAAAGCGAGATGTACACCGAGGGCGCGCCGGGGAAGGCCGTGGGCTTGTGCTTGTGGATGGCCTTCAAGAGGTCGCCGGGCACGAAGCGCGGGAAGAGGATCTGCGTGGCGCCCTTGGCCGTGGCCAGGTTCAGGCACACGGTGAGGCCGTAGATGTGGAAGAAGGGCAGCACACCCAGGAAGACCTGGTGGCCCTCGGACAGGCCCGGCAGCATGGCCACGCACTGGCCGGCGTTGGCGCAGAGGTTGGCGTGGGAGATCATGCAGCCCTTGGCCAGGCCCGTGGTGCCGCCGGTGTACTGCAAAAGCGCCAGGTCCTTCTCCGGGATGATCTTGCTGCAGGTGTAGCCGGAAAAGCCGCGCGCCAGGGCGGACCAGGGCAGCACCTTGGGGTCGCCCGTCGGCACGGCCGGGTTCTTGCCCTCGCGCCAGCTCTTCAGGCGGTAGAGGATGTCCAGCGGGAAGCGCAGGCCGTCGCTGATGCTGGTGAGGAAGTATTTTTCGATGGGCAGCTTGTCGCGCAGGGGCTCGATCTTGGGCCAGAGCAGGTCGAGCAGGATCAGGAAGCGCGCGCGCGAGTCCTGGAACTGGTGGACGATCTCGCTCTCCATGTAGAGCGGGTTGGTGAAGACCACGGTGCCGCCCGCGCGCAGCACGCCCCAGTAGGCGATGACGCCCTGGGGGGTGTTGGGCAGCATGACGGCCACGCGGTCGCCGCGCTTGAGGCCGTGCCTGCGCAGGTTGGCGGCCAGCACGGCGGAGAGCCGGTTCAGGCGGGCGTAGGTGATGCTCAGGTTCTGAAAGATCAGGGCCGTGCGGTTGGGCCAGCGCCTGGCGGCCTCTTCGAGCAGGAAATGCATGGGCTTGGGGTCAGGGGTGAAGCTGGGCGGCACTTCCGGGTCGTAGTGGGCCAGCCAGGGGCGCGGGATATCGGGCATGAACCAACCTCTTCGGGGATATTGCGCGAGGGCGTGAGGCGCCTATTCAGCATAGATGCCGGGCGGTTTAGAGGCAAGGGGAAATGCGGAACAGCCGCAGGCCCTGCGCGGTGGTGGTAAAGAATCGGCGGGAAAGGTCGATCTTTCATTGTATCCATGAATGATTTTGCGGGATGCTGAAGGTTCTTGCACCTGCGCCCAGGCCTGCGCTTTCCCGCCAGGATGTTGACAATGCTTGCCTCGTGGGGGTATGAACGAAAAAGTGCCGGGTAGAGCCACAGGCCCAAAATCATTGACTAGGCGAATGATCCGTGCGTTTTTGGCCTGGGGATTGCACTTCAAGCTTCGCAGGGTCCAGGGCGGCAGACCCTTCCACCCCTGGAAGGCCCGCGCCGGACCACAAGCATCGCACGCATCAACCATTGGGTGAACGAACATGCTGCTCGCCGACGGAAAATACATCAAGCCCAGCAAAGAGACCAGGGTGCTCGCCATCCTGAACTCCCTGTCCCAGGACTCCGCGCTCTCGCAGATCGAGCTCGGCAAGCGCCTCAAGCTTTCCGGGGCCATGGTCAACCAGTACCTGAAGCTCCTGCAGGAGCAGAACCTCATCGAATACCGCCCGGTGAACGGCAAAAGCTACCGCTATGTCCTCACCAGCGGCGGCGAGAAGAGCCGCAGGCAGATGTTCTCCGACTACTCCAGCGAGACCATCCGCCTGTACACCAACATCAAGGACTTCATCCTCTCCAAGCTGCGCAGCCTGGAGCGGCGCGGGCGCAAGAAGATCGTCCTGTTTGGGGCCTCGGAAACCTGCGAGGTCGTGCTCTCGGCCCTGCGCGACACCGATTTCGTGGTGGTCGCCGTGGTCGACACCGATGCCGAGAAGCATGGCGCGATCTTCCACGGGTACGTCGTTTCCTCCCCCCTGGTGCTGGAGCATGTGGACTGCCAGTGCGTGGTCATCACCTCCTTCGGACGCCAGGATGAAATCTACCAGCAACTGCAGCCCGTGGCCCAGAAGCGCGGGCTCGAAATCGTGAGGCTGTGAGCATGGCGCACTCCCCCTACATCACCACCCGCTCAGGTCTTCGCATCGGGCAGGGCCAGCCCTGCTTCATCGTGGCCGAGGTGGGCAACAACCACCAGGGCGAGATGGACATTGCCCGGCGCATGGTCGAAGAGGCCGCACGTGCCGGGGTCCAGGCCGTGAAGTTCCAGAAGCGGCACCTGGAGTCCCTGCTCACCCGCACCGGCCGCGAGGCCCCCTACTGCGGCGCCAACAGCTTCGGCCCCACCTACGGCGCGCACCGCCTGGCCCTGGAGCTCGACGCGGGGCAGATGGGCGAGCTCAAAGCCCTGGCCGAATCCCTCGGCCTGGTGTTCTTCGCCTCGGCCTGGGACGAGGTCAGCCTGGACGAGATGCTCGCGCTCGACGTGGAGCTCCTGAAGGTCTGCTCCGCCGACCTGGTCAATGCGCCGCTCATGCGCCGCGTGGCCGCCACCCGCCTGCCCATCATCCTGTCCACGGGCATGAGCAGCCTGGACGAGATCGACGCGGCCGTGGCGCTCATCCGCACCTACCACAACGAACTGGTGCTGCTGCACTGCAACAGCTCCTATCCCTGCCTTGAAGAGCAGATCGGCCTGCCGGTGATGGAAACCCTGCGCGAGCGCTACCAGCTGCCCGTGGGCTACTCCGGCCACGAGCGCGGCCTGGCCCCCAGCGTGGCCTCCGTGGCCCTGGGCGCCTGCGTGGTGGAGCGCCACTTCACCCTGGACAAGAACCAGGTCGGCACGGACCACCAGGCCTCCCTCGAACCCGCCGAGCTGGCGCTCCTGGTGCGCATGGTGCGCGAGGTGGAGCAGTCCATGATCCAGAAGGGCAAGAAGGTCTTCCCCGAGGAGCTGGCCGCAGCCAAGAAACTTCGCAAGTGTCTCGTATTCTCGCGTGACCTGCCTGCCGGGCATGTGCTAACCTCGTCTGACCTGACCACGCGCAGCCCGCTGGACGGCATCTCCCCGGTGCACTGGGACGAGGTGCTGGGCGCGGTGCTGCTGCGTTCCGTGAAGCACGAGGAGCCCCTGCAATGGGAGACCCTGGGCGCACGCGGCGCGGGAGCCAAGACGGCCTCCTCGTCCAAATAAGGTTCAGGCAACGCGCCGGGCTCACGGGCCCGCATATTCCGGGAGCGACGCGGCATGGACAAGCAGAGCATTCTTCTTGAGAGCGGCACCAACGAGCTTGAGATCATCGAAATGTTCCTGCTTCAGTCCGGAGCGGGCGGCGCGCCCGAGCCCCAGTACTTCGGCGTCAACGTGGCCAAGGTGCTGGAGATCATCGAAGCCCCGGCCCAGCTTGAGCCCTCGGCCTCGTCCACCCATCCGAGCTTTCTCGGGGTCATCCCCCTGCGCGACATGGTCCTGCCCGTGGTGGACCTGTCCATCTGGCTGGGCGTAGAGCGCGCGCCCACCCGGCACGAGACCGTGCTGGTCACCGAATTCAACGGCGTGAAGTCCGGCTTCCTGGTCTCCGGCGTGACCATGATCCACCGCGTGGGCTGGGCCGACGTGGAGCCCCCCAGCCGCATGCTGGCCGAGCTGCCGGGCAACTGCATCACCGGCACCGTGCGCCTGGGCGACCACTTCGCCCTGCTGCTTGACCTGGAGCGCGCCCTGGTGGAGCTGGGCGCGGTGAATGTGGAGCTGCCCGAGCAGACCGTGGAGAAGGACGCCGAGCATCCCTTGCGCATCATCCTGGTGGACGACTCCACCTCGGTGCGCTTCCTGCTCAAACGCAATTTCGAGACCGCCGGGTTCGAGGTCCAGGCCTTCAACAACGGCGAGGACGCCTGGAACCATCTGACGGAGCTGAAGGCCGAGGCCGCGCTCCGGCACATGCCCATCACCAGCCTGCTCGACGCCGTGATCTCGGATGTGGAGATGCCGCGCATGGACGGCTACACGCTGACCCGCAACATCAAGGCCGATGCCGAGCTCTCGCAGCTGCCCGTGGTGCTCTTCTCCTCGCTCATCTCGCCCACGCTGCTGCACAAGGGGGAGAGCGTCGGGGCTGACGCCCAGATCACCAAGCCCGAGTTCGGCGGACTGACCACCCAGGTGCGCGGGATCATCGAGAAGAGAAGGGCAGGCTAGCGCGATAATGAAACGCGCCGGAGGGCCGGATGTTTCCGCCCTTGCCCGTGGAATTTTGTCCGGCCAGGGGGGTTGACGCGCCCCGGCTTTCGGCGTTAGGCACAAAACAGGAACCAAACCCGCAACCTGCGAGAACGACGACATGAACCGCATCGCCGCCACTGCTCTGAGCCTAGCCCAGGCCCTCCGCGCTGCCGACGCCATCGTAGCGGTCGTCATCGTAGGAGTCGTAGGCAAACGCGTGTCGTAGCGGTCCAGGTCCTTATACAAGGCAACCCAAACCCCCGTCGGCGCGCGCTGGCGGGGGTTTTCGCGTTTCCGGGACGGGGCGCAAGACCGCACCAGCAAGCGCACGGGGCACCTGAGGAGGTGTCTCATGTTTGAAGGAAACGGCGCGGAACTTGTGATCCGGCTCCTGGAGCGCCAGGGCATCCGGCGCATTCCCGGCATCCCCGGCGGGGCCAACCTGCCGCTCTACGACGCCCTGGGCGCCAGCCGCCTCATCCGCCACGTTCTGGCCCGGCACGAGCAGGGCGCGGGTTTCATGGCCCAGGGCATGGCCCGCACCACGGGCGCGGCGGCCGTGTTCTTCGCCACCTCCGGGCCGGGCGCCACCAACACCCTCACCGCCATCGCCGACGCCAAGCTCGACTCCGTGCCCGTCATCTGCATCACCGGCCAGGTGCCCAGCGCCATGATCGGCACCGACGCCTTCCAGGAGGTGGACATCTACGGCATGAGCCTGCCCGTGACCAAGCACAACTTCCTGGTGCGCAACGTCGGGGACCTCGTGCACGTCATCCCCGAGGCCTTCCGCATCGCCCTGTCCGGCAGGCCCGGCCCGGTGCTCATCGACATCCCCAAGGACGTGCAGACCGCGTGCATCCGCCTCGCCGAGCTGCCCGAGCCCGGCGGGCCCGACCCGGTGGAGGCCCCGGACGCCCAGGCCATCAGCCAGGCCGCGCAGCTGATCAACCGGGCCGAGCGCCCCATCCTGCTGCTGGGCGGCGGCGTGGCCGCCTCGGGTGCCGCAGAGGCGGGCCGCAGCCTGGCCGAGGCGGCGCAGCTGCCCGTGACCATGTCGCTTTTGGGCCTGGGCGCCCTGCCCGATGCCCACCCGCTGAACATCGGGATGCTCGGCATGCACGGCACCCGCGCGGCCAACATCCTGCTGGAGGAGTGCGACCTTCTGATCGTGGCCGGGGCGCGCCTGGACGACCGCGCCACCGGGCGGCTGGAGCGCTTCTGCGCCGGGGCCAGGCTCATCCACATCGACATCGACCAGAGCGAGCTCGACAAGCTCAAGCCGGCGCACCTGGCCGTCACTGCGGACGTGGGCGCGGCCTTTGCGGCGCTTCTGCCCCTGGTGGACGCGGGACAGCGCAGTGGCTGGCTGGCGCGGGTGGCCCAGTGCAAGACCGCGAATCCGCACACCTTCCCCGGCCTGGACAACCCGCTTGCGCCCTACGGCTTGGTGCGCTGCACCGGCGAGCTCTTGGCCGCCTCCGGGCCGGGCGGGGCCATCGTGGTCACGGACGTGGGCCAGCACCAGATGCGCGCGGCCCAGGCCTATCCGGACCTGAAACCCCGGGCCTGGCTGACCTCCGGGGGGCTCGGGACCATGGGCTTCGGCCTGCCCACGGCCATCGGCGCGGCCCTGGCCAACCCCGGCAGGAGGGTGGTCTGCTTCAGCGGCGACGGCTCGTTGCAGATGAACATCCAGGAACTGGCCACCGCAGCCGAGACCGGCGCCAACGTGACCATCGTGCTGGCCGACAACGGCGGCCTGGGCCTGGTGCAGCAGCAGCAGGACCTGTTCTACGGGCGGCGCATCTTCGGCTCGGACTACCGGGTGCGCATCGACTTCGTGAAGATCGCCGAGGGCTTCGGCGTGCGCGCGCTGGACTTGAGCGAGAGCCGCGACCCCATGGCCGACCTGGAGCGGGCGCTCCTGCGCGAGGGGCCGTGTCTGGTGCGCGTGCCTGTGCACGCCGAGGACAATGTGTACCCCATGGTGCCGCCGGGCGCGGCCAATATCGACATGATCGGCGGGGAAAACGGCTCGGAGAGCTGCACCGCCCAGGGAGGGAAATAGCCATGGCCAGCGACGCGAACACGGCAGGAAACGCTCACGCCCAAAACGGCTTCATGGCCCTGCGGCTCACGGTGAACAACCACCCCGGCGTCATGAGCCACGTCTGCGGGCTCTTTGCCCGGCGCGCCTTCAACGTGGAGGGCATCCTGGTGACGCCGCGACAGGGGGGCGATACCAGCCGCATCTGGCTGGTGGTCAACTCCGACGAGCGCCTGGGACAGATGATCCGCCAGGTGCGCAAACTGCACGACGTGTTGGAGGTGCTGGCGTTTGAGGCCGACCAGAGCGCGCTTTCGCGCATGGACGAGTGCATGGCCGGGTGGGAGCAGGCCGGGCCCTGCGCCGAGACCGGGGCCTAGGAAGCGTGGCGCTCAGGGATTCTTCGCCATGCCGCCCAGCACCGAGCCGAGCTGCAGGTGCACGGGCATGGTGAAGTCCTTGGCCGCGACATTGGTGGACACCTTGCGGCGGCTGGCCACGGTGACCTGGGTGCCGCCCTGGTGGGGCGTGAAGTACAGGCCCACGTTCTCGCCGTTGGACATGGCGTTGATGCCGCGCTCGGCCAGGATGTAGCGCTCGGCCGGGTCGACCTCGGCCACGTGCAGGCCCACCTGGGGCAGGGCGATCAGCGCCGCCTGGAAGACCGTGTCGGGTTTCTGCCGGTAGAGCATGGTCATGCCAGGGGGCGTTGCCCCGCCCACGGGGCGCAGGGAGTCCAACCCGGCGCAGCCCGCGCAGGCCAGGGCCAGGGTGCAGGTCAAAAGAAGGATGGCCGTCCGCTGCGCCATGGTCGGGTCTCCTTGTGCGGGCGCTAGAACCCGTGCTCGCGCAGGAAGTCCATGCTGAGTGTGGAGGCGGGCTTGCCGCCCCCCCCCCGGGCCGCAAGCCAGGGCCCGAGCATGCTCTGCACGTACTTGCCGATGAGGTCGGTCTCCATGTTCACGCGGGTGCCGGGGGTCCAGCCGGAGATGGTGGTCCCCTGCTGGGTGGCCGGGATGATGTTCACGGACAGGGATTCCGGCCCGCAGTCGTTGACGGTCAGGCTGATGCCGTCCAGCGTCACCGAGCCCTTGGGCACCACCAGCGCGCCGTATTCGGCCGGGAAGGAGAGGGTGTACACGCGGCTCTCGCCAGCGGGCTTGATGTCGGCCACGGTGGCCAGGCAGTCCACGTGCCCGCTGACCATGTGCCCGCCCAGGCGGTCGCCCAGGGCCAGGGCGCGCTCCAGGTTGACCAGGCTGCCGGTTTTCAGGGCCCCCAGGCTGGTGTGCGTGAGCGTCTCGGCGCTGGCGTAGACCGTGAACCAGTTCTCGCCAAAGGTCTCCACGGTCAGGCAGGCCCCGTTCACGGCGATGGACTCGCCCGGCACGATCTGCGGCAGGTCGAACAGGGTGCGGATCTTGAGCCGCGTCTCGGCTCCCCGCGCCTCCACGGCCTCTATGCGGCCCTTGCCCTGAATCAATCCGGTGAACATGCGCTTAGGCCCTCCGGGGCTTGTAGGTCAGTTTCAGGTCGTCGCCGCAGGAATCGGTCACGGCCAGGCGGAAATTGAGCGTCTCGTCCATGCTCTGCACGGCGTCGCCCGCGAACAGGCTCTTGCCAGCGGCATCGCCCAGCACGCGCGGGGCCAGGTAGAGCACGAACTCGTCCACCAGCTCCTGGCGCGCCAGGGACAGGGCCAGCTGGCCGCCGCCCTCGCAGAGCGTGCGGTAGCAGCCGAACTCCGCGCGCAGGCGCGCAAAGGCATTGGCGAAGCTCAGGCCCTCGCCGCCACCCCGGCGGCCGCCGGGACGCTCCGGCAGGCCCCAGATGAGCGTGCCGCGCTCGCGCAGTTCCGCGGCCAGCGGGGTCTTGGCCGAGTACTCGCTGGTCCAGAAGAGCACCTGCTCGGGGCGCTGGCGCAGCAGGTTGAAGGTCGAGTAGGCCTTGGGCAGGGTGCTCGTCACCACCACGGCCAGGGGCTGGCAGAGGCCCTTCAGCGTGCCGTCCTCGGCCAGGCGGCAGGTCAGCTGCGGGTTGTCGCCGTAGAAGGTGTTGCCGCCCACGATGACCGCCTGGACCTGGGCGCGCAGGCGGTGCACGTCGGCCTGGGACTCCGGGCCGCTGACGGCCTGGGGCCTGCCCCCGCGCGCGGCGATCTTGCCGTCCAGCGTGGCCGCCATCTTGAGGATGCTGTAGGGGCGGTCTGTGGTCTGCCAGATGCGGAACTCGTCGATGAGGTCCTGGCACAGGGCCTCCTGCACGCCCAGCTCGACCTCAAGCCCGGCAGCGCGCAGGGCCTCGGCCCCGCCGCCGTCCACGTGCGGGTTGGGGTCGGCGCAGCCGATGACCACCCGGCGCAGGCCAGCGTCCAGGATGGCCCTGGTGCAGGGCGGGGTCTTGCCCTGGTGGTTGCAGGGCTCAAGGGTCACGTAGAGGGTGCAGGCGGCCGGGTCCACGCCCTTCTGGCGCGCGTCGTTTAGGCACTCCACCTCGGCGTGGGGGCCGCCGTAAGCCTTGTGCCAGCCCTCGGCCAGGATCTCGCCGCCCTTGGCCAGCACCGCGCCCACGCAGGGGTTGGGAGCCGTGTTTCCGCGTCCGCGCAGGGCGAGTCTCGCCGCGCGCAGCATGAACCGGTCATGAGGGCCGGTAGTCTCCAGGCAGGTAGGCATGTTCCACCCCCGCTTCTTTGAGCATGTCGTTGGCCAGTTCGTCCGGATACTGCTCGGCGAAATAGATGGCCTTGACCTGGCAGTTGATGAGCATCTTGGTGCAGATGAGGCAGGGCTCGGTGGTGCAGTATATCTCCGAGCCGGCCAGCGACAGCCCGTGCAGGGCGCACTGGATGATGACGTTCTGCTCCGCGTGCAGGCCCCGGCAGAGCTCGTGGCGCTGGCCCGAGGGGATCTTCAGGCGCTCGCGGATGCAGCCGACCTCGAAGCAGTGGGCCACGTTGGTGGGGGTGCCGTTGTAGCCGGTGGCGATCATGCGCTTGTCGCGCACGGCGATGGCGCCCACTTTGCGGCGCAGGCAGGTGGAGCGTTCGGCCACGAGGTGGGCGATGCGCATGAAGTAGATGGGCCAGGGGACGCGGTCATTCATCTGCCAAAGCCTCCCGAAGCCTTGCGTTCACGCCGCCCGGACCCAAGCGGGACAGGTCCGGGCGGCGCAGTGGTGTCCTACCAGGCGAACAGCGGGAACTCGCGGGCGAAGTCCTCCACCTCGAGGCGGATCTCCTCCAGCACGGAGTCGCTGTTCATGTTCTCCAGGGCTGCGGTGATGGCCTCGGCCACGGCCAGCATGTCCTCTTCGACCATGCCGCGCGTGGTCAGGGCCGGGGTGCCGATGCGGATGCCCGAAGTGATGGTGGGCGGCGTGGTGTCAAACGGGATGCCGTTCTTGTTCACCGTGATGCCGGCCTTCTCCAGGGTGGCCTGGGCGTCCTTGCCGGTGATCTGCTTGCTGCGCAGGTCCACCAGCATGAGGTGGGTGTCCGTGCCGCCGGAGACCAGGTCGAACCCGGCGTCCTTCAGGTATCCGGCGAGCGCCCCGGCGTTCTTGACCACCTGCTCCTGGTACTGCTTGAAGCCGGGCTGCAGCGCTTCGCCGAAGGCGACTGCTTTCGCTGCGATGATGTGCATGAGCGGGCCGCCCTGGATGCCGGGGAAGATGTTGGAGTTGAGCACCCGGCCCTGGTCTTCATTGGCCAGGATCATGCCGCCGCGCGGGCCGCGCAGGGTCTTGTGCGTGGTGGTGGTGGTGAAGTGGGCGTGCTCGATGCAGGAGGGGTGCAGCTCGGCGGCGATCAAGCCCGCGATGTGGGCCATGTCGACCATGAGCACGGCCCCGACCTCGTCGGCGATGGCGCGGAAGCGCTTGAAGTCGATGGTGCGCGGGTACGCGCTGGCGCCCGCGATGATCATCTTGGGGCGCGACTCCTTGGCGGTCTTTTCCAGCGCCTCGTAGTCGATGGTCTGGGTGTCCGGGGACACGCCATAGGAGACGATGTTGAAGAGCTTGCCGGAGAAGTTCACCGGGCTGCCGTGGGTCAAGTGCCCGCCGTGGGCCAGGTTCATGCCGAGCACGGTGTCGCCGGGCTTGCACGCGGCGAAGTACACGGCCATGTTGGCCTGGGAGCCGGAGTGCGGCTGGACGTTGGCATCGCTCGCGCCGAAGAGCAGCTTGGCGCGGTCGATGGCCATCTCCTCGGCCTGGTCCACGAACTCGCAGCCGCCGTAGTAGCGCTTGCCGGGGTAGCCTTCGGCGTACTTGTTGGTCAGCACGCTGCCTGCGGCCTGGCGCACGGCCGTGGACACGAAGTTTTCCGAGGCGATGAGCTCAAGCCCGCCCACCTGGCGGTCGATTTCCCCGGCGATGACGGAGGCGATTTCCGGGTCCTGGATGAACAGTTCTTCCATGGCGATTTCCTCGTGGAGTCTGTTGTGCGCTTTGGGCGCTAGCCCTCGAAGCGCTTGAAGAGCATGCAGGCGTTGGTGCCGCCGAAGCCGAAGGAGTTCGACAGGGCGTACTCGACCTGCTTCTTGCGCGGGCCTTCGGCCACGTAGTCCAGGTCGCACTCCGGGTCCGGGGTGATCTGGTTCACCGTGGCGGGAATGATGCCGGTGCTGAGCGTCATGACGCTGAACACGCCCTCCACGCCGCCGGCCGCGCCAAGCAAATGGCCCATCTGGCCCTTGTTGCTGCAGATGGCGATGTTCTTCGCATGCGCGCCGAACACCGTCTTGATGGCCCGCGTCTCGCAGAGGTCGTTCAAGTAGGTGCTCGTGCCGTGCGCGTTGATGTGGTCTACCGCAGACGGGGCGATGCCCGCTTCCTCCACGGCCTTCTGCATGGCGATGGCCGCGCCGGAGCCGTCCTCGGGGGGGGCGGTCATGTGGTAGGCGTCGCTGCTGGCGCCGAAACCGACCACCTCGGCCAGGATCTTGGCCCCGCGCTTCTGCGCGTGTTCCAGGGACTCCAGCAGCAGGAGGCCGCAGCCCTCGCCCATGACAAAGCCGTCGCGGTCCTTGTCAAAGGGGCGGGAGGCGTGCTCCGGGTCGTCGTTCCGGGTGGAAAGCGCCTTGAGGGCGTTGAACCCGGCAATGGACAGCGGGGTGATGGTGGACTCGGTCCCGCCGCAGATCATGACGTCGTTGCGGCCGAGCTTGATCTCGGAAAAGGCGCTGCCCACGGCGTGGGTGCCCGAGGCGCAGGCCGTGGTGGTGCAGATGTTGGCCCCGCGCGCGCCGTGCTCGATGGAGACCATGCCCGCCGCCATGTTGGCGATGATGGTGGGGATGAAAAACGGGCTGATGCGACCCGGGCCGGACTCCATGAGCTTCTTGTGCTGGGTCTCGATGCCTTCGATGCCTCCCAGGCCGACGCCGATGATGACGCCGGCGCGGTGGGCCTCCTCGGGCGGGATGCTCCAGCCGGCCTGCTCCATGAGCATCTTGGAGGCGCAGACGGCGTACTGCGTGAATTTCTCCATGCGCCGCGCGGCCTTGTGGTTGATGTACTTGGTCGGGTCGAAATTCTTGACCTCGCCTGCGATCTGCGTGTCATGGCCGGTGGCGTCAAAGCTGACAAGCTTGGCGATGCCGCTCTTCCCGGCCAGCAGGTTGGTCCAGCTGGTTTCCAGATCGTTTCCAAGGGGGGTGATGGCGGCCAAGGCCGTGACGACAACCCTTTTCATGGGGAATTCCGTGGTTCGGGTTCATCCCTGGCGGGAAAAGACGGAGCGCTCCACAGGCACGCGAGCCGGGAGCGCTCCGGACTAGTCAAGGAGAACAGGCCCTTGGGCGACCGTTCTAGGTGTGCTTCTCAATGTAGTCGATGGCATCCTTGACCTTGGCGATCTTCTGGGCCTCTTCGTCATCGATCTCGATGTCGAAGGACTCTTCCATGGCCATGATCAGCTCGGTCAGGTCGAGGGAGTCGGCTCCCAGGTCCTCGACAAAGGAGGCCTCGGGCTTCACTTCGTCGGCGGACACGCCCAGCTGTTCAACGACGATGGCTTTCACTTTCTCGGCTACGGACATATTCCCTCCAAAAGGTGTTTTTGACGTGACGGTTTGGTGACTACATATACATGCCGCCATTGACAGCCAGGACCTGGCCCGTGACATAGCCCGCGCCTTCGCCCGCAAGGAACGAGACGGCGCTGGCGATGTCCTCGGGTCCGCCAAGGCGGCCAAGGGGAATGTTTTCCAGCATTTTCGAAACAATGGCCTCGGGCAGCGCTGCGGTCATGTCGGTCTGGATGAAGCCGGGGGTCACGGCGTTCACCGTGATGTTGCGGCCCGCCAGCTCGCGCGCGGCGCTCTTGGTCAGGCCGATCAGGCCCGCCTTGGCAGCCACGTAGTTGGCCTGGCCCGCGTTGCCCATCTGCCCGACCACGGACGCGATGTTGACGATGCGGCCCCGGCGCTGCTTGACCATGATCTTGGCGGCCTCGCGCAGGCAGGCGAACGCGCCGGTCAGGTTCACCTGGATGACCCGGTCCCAGTCCTCGTCCTTCATGCGGATAAGCAGGCCGTCCTTGGTGATGCCGGCGTTGTTGACCAGCACCTCGAGGCTGACCTTGTCCTTGATCTCCTCGCTGAAGAAGGCCGTGACGGCCTCACGGTTGGAGGCGTCCAGGCGGAAGGCCTTGGCCTCGCCGCCGGCCTCGCCGATGGCGGCCACGGCTTTGTCGGCCTCCTCGGGGCGGCTGACAAAGGTCAGGTACACCTCGAAGCCGTCCTTGGCCAGGCGCTCGGCGCAGGCGCGGCCAATGCCGCGCGAACCGCCTGTAACCAGCGCAACCTTGGGCAAATCGCTCATGATTATCCTCTCTCGCGGCGGGCTGCCCCGCCGTGTTGATCCAACGGCATTACCCGAATTCGCGCCGGACTGCAAACATCCGTGCGCCAGCGCCCCGGCTGGGTTCTAGAAACGAACCAGGGCCGAGCCCCAGGTGAAGCCGCCGCCAAAGGTGCTGAGGAGCACCATGTTTCCGTCCTTGATGAAGCCCTCGGACCGGGCCTCGGAGAGCGCGATGATCACCGAGGCGGCCGAGGTGTTGCCGTATTTCTGGACATTGGTGAAGATCTTCTCCGTGGGCATCTCCAGGCGCAGGCCCACGGCGTCGATGATGCGCAGGTTGGCCTGGTGCGGAATGAACACGTCCACCTGCTCTTTGGTCAGGCCGTGCTTCTCCAGCATGGTCTTGCAGATGCTGCTCATGGCGCGCACCGCGTACTTGTAGACCTCGCGGCCGTTCATCTCCACGAAGAAGTCGCGGCGCACGGTTTCGCCGGGCTTGTAGGGCGAGGCGGAGCCGCCGCCCTTGACGGTCAAGAGGTCGCTCACGGAGCCGTCGGTGGCCAGCAGCACGTCGAGCAGACGGCCGCAGCCCGCGTGGGCGTCGCCCGTGTCGGCGGTGACGATGGCCGCGCCCGCCCCGTCGCCGAAGAGCACGCAGATGCCCCGGTCGCTGTAGTCCACGCGCGAGGACACGATGTCCGTGGCCGTGACCAGGACCTTGGCCTCGGGGTGCAGGGTCACGAAGGCCCGCGCCGTTTCCAGGGCGAAGAGGAAGCCGGAGCAGGCGGCCGAGATGTCCATGCACGTCCGGCCGTGGAGGTCCAGGCGGTGGGCCAGCATGCACGCGGCCGAGGGGATGTAGGAGTCGGGCGTGAAGGTGGCCACCAGGATGTGGGTCAGCTCCTCGGCGTGCATCCCGGCCTGCTCCAGGGCGCGCAGGGCGGCCTGGTGCGAGAGCCCGACCGTGGTCTCGCCCTTGGCGGCGATGCGCCGCTCCTTGATGCCTGTGCGGCTGGTGATCCACTCGTCGTTGGTCTCGACCATGCGTTCGAGGTCGGCGTTGGTGAGCCTGGTCTCCGGCACACAATGGCCCAGTCCGCGAATAATGCAGGGTATAGTCATGGGCTCGCTCGGTGGTGTTTGCCGGGGCTTACCGGCGGTTATCCTCGGACCGCCCGCGGCTTGCGCCAGGGGCCGGACCGGGGCGCGTCAGGCCTTGTGCCTGCTGAACTGCGCGAGTTCCGTGTGGGCGGAAAGTTCTGCCGCCAGATGCTCGTGGGACTTGCGCTCCACATAGGTCGCGGCCATGCGAATGGCGTTGGTCACGGCCTTGAGATTGCTTGATCCATGGCAGACGATGAGGATGCTCTTGAGCCCCAGAAGGGGCGCGCCGCCGTACTCGGCGTAGTCGAGCATCTGCGCGAAATTCTTGAGCGAACGCATGGAAAGCGCTGCGCCCATGCGCGAGAGCATGTGCCTTTTCAGCTCGCGCTTGAGCACTCGGCCGAAGGATCTGGCCAGGCCCTCGGAGAGCTTGAGGCAGACGTTGCCCACAAACCCGTCGCACACGGCCACGTCCAGGTCGCCGGAGAAGATGTCGCGTCCCTCGACGTTGCCCACGAAGTTGAGCGACGTGTTCTTGAGGAGGTCGAAGGCCTCCTTGACCATGACGTTGCCCTTGCCCTCTTCCTCGCCGATGGACAGAAGGCCCACGCGGGGCTTGTCCACGCCGAGCACGTCGCGGGCCAGCACATCGCCCATGATGCCGAACTGCGCCAGGTGCGAGGCCTTGGAGTCGACGTTGGCGCCCACGTCGATGAGCACGATGGGCTCCTTCTCCGTGGGCATGATGCTGGCCAGCGCCGGACGCTCCACACCCTTGATGCGGCCGAGGGTGAAGATCCCGCAGGCCACCGAGGCCCCGGAATTGCCCGCGCTGACCACGCCGTCGGCGTGGCCGTCCTTGACCAGCTGGCAGGCCACCTGGATGGAGGAGTCCTTCTTGCGGCGCAGGGCGTCGGAGGGCTTCTCCTTCATGTCCACCACCTGGGAGGCGTGGACGATGTCGATGGGCAGGCCGGGCGGGGCGTTTAAGCGCGATAGTTCGCCGCGCAAGGTCTCCGCATCTCCCACCAGGGTGATGCGGATGCCTTCGCGGGCGGCCTGGATGGCCGCAGCCACGTTGATGCGGGGGCCGATGTCGCCCCCCATGGCATCAACGGCGATGCGGGGCGGGGTCTCAGGCATTCGCGGTGCTGACAGCCTGGCGGTCCTTGTAGTTGCCGCAGGCGGAGCAGGCGCGGTGCGAAAGCACCGGCTCGCCGCATTTGCACAAGACAACGTTGGGGGTGGCCACGTGGTCGTGGGCGCGGCGCATGTTCTTGCGGGACTTGGAGGTCTTTTTCTTCGGTAAGGCCATGAGGCACTCCTTATTATTCAGGCCGCGCGGTGGGGAGGGACTCCTCCGGCGTGCGGGCTATGATAGCTTCAAGTTGCGCAGGACTGCAAGCCTTGGATCGCCCTCGGTCGGGGCGCAGGCGCAAGATTCC
>Ga0209800_10002621_pt1 | contig 15545 bp, 11 predicted proteins | sample Higcelweek8metaG_FD_187174 | JGI IMG/M metagenome (GOLD analysis project Ga0209800, IMG submission 187174) | Freshwater pond sediment microbial communities from the University of Edinburgh, under environmental carbon perturbations - High... | ecosystem: Environmental > Aquatic > Freshwater >...
AGCAGTAGGTTCAATCAGCAGATTATCATCCTTTATAATTTTATATTGATGGTTGGGATTGTTATAATAAATATCGTAGTAGTCATCGTCCAATAAATTGGACCGCAAATAACCGGCTTTCAACCCTATGCCATAATCGGCATGTGCAAAATGTCCGTTGATCTTCCCATAATTGAATTGCATAAAATAAACCTGATAGTCTCCAACTAAATTTCCCGGGTTGGCATCCTTGTATGCATTGGCCAGGCCATATCCAAAGCCTACATAAGCTTCTTTCACAAGATTGTCATTTTTTTTATACAACCCGGCAGCTCCTTGCAAATAATACACATCGTCGGTCTTAAAATTGGCCGAGGCCTGAACAGCTATTTTATCGGATACCCCATAGGAAACGGTGGCTCTTGCTGTTGGAATCGCCGAAACTCCAACATCAACCCGCAAATCGTTTTTATGATTGATAAGCGGAACATCAACAAGTTGCGGATAATAAGCCACACAACCTGACAGCATAAATAAAAGCGAAACTAAAAATAAGATCTTTTTCATGCGTTTTATTTTTAATGCATCAACTATTGAATTCTTTTTAAAAATTAAATCTTAAACCACCTTCGATACCACCACTCAATTTTCGGTCGGTGCGTATGCTTAAGGGCTGATCGTTGTCGAAATAATACGAACATTTAGGCTCAAAATACACATCGATTCCATCCGACAGACGGTAAGCTCCTCCAATCGCTGCGTTGAGCGACCATTGGAAGCCATCTATTTTTGTTGAAGCGGTTGTGGTTATGATTTGATTTCCAAAATGCTGTTCCTGAATATAAATTGATCGCAGTCCCTTTTCAACCATTCCTCCTGCCGATCCATAAACTTTCCACTTTGAATTGCCCCATATTTTTACAACCATCTGCACCGGAAGACCCAGATAATGCAGATGCAGTGCGGCATTGTAATTATCACTTTTGAATTTTGTGAGCAAATAAGTATAGCTAAATCCGGTTTCAATACTAAATACGTCACCAAAATGCTTGCTTACTTTGGCTCCAACGCTCAGAGGCGAAAAAAATGTTTTATCCGAAAAATCGGAAGGCGTAAGTATGGATGTATTCACTGTGGCAGCTCTTACAATACTCATTTTCCCACTCATGCCATAGAATACATTCTTTTGCGAGCTTGCTGAACCGCCACCTCCTGACCCTACCGAAGCAATAAGTCCCCAGTTTTTATTTCGTTTGCTTTTCAATGGATCTTCCCATTCCGGCAACGCAGGCACATTAGCATCATCTTGTTTGTTTTCATTTTTTTCGATAGCCGGAGATGCTGATTCATTTTTTGTCTTTTCTTCAATCGCATCAACTTCTGTTATATCAGCCACTGCTTCATTGTTATTCTGCTTTATTTCGGCTGACTGAATGGTTTCATTTGTTTCTGCAAGCCTGCTTTCATTTGTAACCTCCGGAGTTAAATTTACAGATTTAGTAATCACCTGGAGTTTTGCATTTTCATTATTTAGCGCTTGTGTATTTCGGCTCTCTTCGGCAAGTAATTGTTTTTGTTGCAACATTATGGTGCGATGAATAATATGACGTTTTGCAATGCCTTGCTCAAGAGTTTGCTGGTTGAAAAATTGCAGCGTGAAAAGCAAAAGAAATGCAGCAGCTACCGCTCCTCCCGAAAACCACCACCAAAGCGGAACAACCCGTTTGGGTTGAGTTGGCTTCAGTGCCGCCTGAATGGCATCCCAACTTTCGGGGTCGACGGGCGCAGTGTGGTTTTCCAGCTTTTGTCTGAATATCTCGCTGAAAGCGTCGTGTTCGTTATTATTTATATTGTTCTGCATATTCTTTTCCGTGTAGTGATAAAACATTTTTTTGAAGTATTTTTCGTGCTCTCATAAACTGAGAGCGTGAGGTAGCTTCGCTTATACCCAGCATTTCAGCTATTTCGGCATGCGAATATCCTTCTATGGCATAAAGGTTGAAAATAGTCCGGTATCCATCGGCTAATGCGGCAATACAATTCATTAAATCATCGGCCGAAATTTTCTGGAGCACCGTTTCTTCCACATTCTCTATATAATTGCCCACATCTTCTAAATTAGCGCTGTGTTTGAGCGCATCGTTTTGCCGGAGATGTTCGAGTGCCGTGGTTACAAAAATGCGCCTGACCCAGCCTCCGAAAGCGCCTATTCCCGAAAAGGAATCTATTTTATTAAACAGTTTAATAAAACCCTCCTGGAGGACATCCCGCGCTGTTTCTCTGTCGGTTACATAACGTATACAAACGCTCATCATGGCCGCTGAATATTTGTCGTAGATCGCACGTTGCGCCCACGACTTACCTTCTTTGCATCCGGTGATCAGCTGTTGTTCGTCTGTAATCCTTTCGTCCCTCATTTTTAGTCAAGATGTAATTTGGGTTCAAATAGTTGCATCCGTTATTGATTTTTTTGGAGAAATATACACAAAGGTACTAAAAAACATGTTGAATGGTTGGATTGCAAACAAAAACGAGCGAATCACTTTAAAGTCATCCGCTCGTTTAATATCAGTCTGAAATTATTATTTCAACCATTTATCCAACCATTCGTAATAAGTCCGTTGCCAGAGTATTCCGTTTTGAGGTTGAAGTACCCAGTGGTTTTCGTCAGGGAAAATAAGCATTTGTGCCGGAACACCACGAAGTACAGCTGCGTTGAAGGCTGCCATTCCCTGCGAAGCGAGGATGCGGTAATCTTTTTCGCCGTGAATTACGAGAATCGGCGTATCCCATTTATCCACAAACAAATGTGGTGAGTTGGCGTACGAACGTTGGGCAATGGCATTGGCTTTGTCCCAGTAAGCGCCACCCAAATCCCAGTTAACGAACCACATTTCCTCCGTTTCGAGGTATTGTTGAGGGAGATTGAACATTCCATCGTGCGAAAGGAAAGCTTTGAAGCGCTTTTCGTGATGACCTGCGAGCCAATACACCGAGAAACCACCATAACTGGCGCCAACACAGCCCAACTTGTCCTTGTTTACATAGGGTTCCTGTGCCAATGCATCGATAGCCGAAAGATAATCCTTCATGTTCTGACCTCCGTAATCGCCACTGATTTGTTCCAGCCATTCCTGACCAAAACCGGGCAAACCGCGGCGGTTAGGAGCCACAATGATATAACCATTGGCTGCCATCAGCTGGAAATTCCAGCGATAGGACCAAAACTGACTCACTGTGGACTGAGGGCCTCCTTCGCAGAAAAGAAGGGTTGGATATTTTTTGGCAGGATCGAAATCGGGCGGATAAATGACCCATGTTTGCATTTGTTTGTTGTCGGTGGTGGTTATCCAGCGTTCTTCCACTTTTCCCATTTTGAGTTGATCAAGCAGCTCCTTGTTTTCGAAAGAAAGTTCTGTTTCTGCGCCTGTTTTAGGATCGATACTGTAGATTTCGTCCGGTTTACTCATAGAATGCTTTACTCCAATGAGTTTATCGTTGGCCAACGCCACAAAACCATAATCGTGCACGCCTTTTGTAATTTGAGTAATGGAAGTATCGGCAGCAGCAACGCCAATGCGGTAAATTTGTGTCACCGCATGCTGGCAACTCACAAAGTAAATCGACTTGCTGTTGGGAGTCCATTTGAGTCCGCTGGAGTTCTGATCGAAATTGGCCGAAAGGTCTTTCTTTTCGCCGGTAGCAATGTTCAAAACGAACAAACGGTTTTTATCAGCTTCGTAACCATCGCGTTCCATACTTTCCCAGGCCAACCACTGACCATCAGGAGAGAAAACCGGGTTCTGATCGTAGCCCATCATACCTTCTGTCTTGTTTTCGGTCTTGCCGCTTTCGATATTATAAAAGTAAATGTCCGAATTGGTGGAAAGGGCATAAGCTTTTCCCGTTTTCTTGCGACAAGTGTAGGCTATTGTTTTTCCATCGGGACTCCAGGCCAACTGTTCGATGCCACCAAAAGGTTTCATCGGACTTTCGAAAGGTTCACCTTCGAGAATATCTTTTTCATTCTTTATTTTTTCACCTTCAACATCGGCTACAAAAGGATGCGGAACAGTCTGTACCCATTCGTCCCAATGTTTGTACATCAGGTCGTTTACAATGACCCCACTCGCTTTGGGGAGGTCGGGATATTTGTCAACCGTCCGTTCGCCGTATTTTACGTCGGCAACGAAAAGCAATTTCGATTCATCCGGTGAGAAAGCGAAGTCATTTACTCCTCCTTCGCGGTCGGTAATTTGAGTACGGTCGCTACCATCGGCTTTCATGATCCAGAGTTGCATAGTTCCGGTTTCGGACGACAGGAAAGCGATGTGTTCGCCATCCTTCATCCACTTTGCCGACGCTTCGCGCACCGGAGTTTTTGTAATTTGGGTTTTATCGGAACCATCGGTGTTCATAACAAAAAGTTCTGAATTACTTTTGTTCTGAGGAATGCTGTAATACGAAACACTGTAGAGTATTTTCGTGCCATCGGGCGAAACCTGTACTCCGGCCACCCTGCCGAACGACCATAACACTTCGGGAGTCATGCGTCCGTTTTCAATTTTCGGTTGTTGTTTGCCAATAAGTGGCGCTTCGTCCTGTGTGGCGCACGAAGCAGCTAACACGGCCATTGCCATAAGCGTTGTTTTAATTAAATTATTTGCCATTTATATTTTTACTTTTACGGTTATCATTTACCAGTTTATAAGTTACACAAAAATAGAACTTTTTAAATGAAAATACAAAAAACATGTACTGATAAGAGAAAAAACAAGCAGCAAGTATTGAAGAATAAAAAATGAAGAATGAAAAATGAAGAGTTTAGGGTAAAAGAGAAGGAGAGAAGCAGGTGAAACAGCAACAATATGAGCCGAAAGCTGAACAATTCAGGCTGAATATCGTTTTGAATGAATTAAAACAAAAACTATGACCGATAATTTTGCACATCGCGCTAACGATTGGGATCAGCCTTCGAAAATAGAAATGACAACTATTTTTGCAGATGCGCTGATGCGGGAAATAACGTTAGAAAAACAATGGAAAGCGCTCGAAATAGGAGCAGGAACAGGACTTGTAGGGTTGCAATTGCTGCCAAAACTAAGCGCAGTTGTGTTTGAAGATACTTCCGAAGCCATGTTGAGTGTACTTAAACAAAAACTTACAGGCGACGAAGCTGTGGAAATTGTCCACGGAGAGGTATTTGAATACACAAAACAGGACATTGATCTTGTGTTTTCGTGTATGGCTTTCCATCATATCCCCGATATAGACAGTACGCTGAAACATTTGTACAACATTACCAATGCAGGAGCCAAAATTGTGGTAGGCGATCTCCGCACCGAAGATGGATCGTTTCATCGCTTCGAAGCTATCCCTCACAAAGGATTTGATACCGACGAGTTAGCGGCAAAATTTACGCAGGCAGGATTTAAAGTGCTCTCTACAGCCACTTACAATACCCTGAAAAGAGAGCGTGTTGCCGGAGTGGTGGGTGATTACGATCAGTTTATGCTTATAGCGACTAAATAAGGACTACTGAAAAACAAAAAAAGAGGAAATAGGAACGCGGATTCAACGGATTTGGCGGAATACCGCTGATAATTTTCGAACTGATAATTTCGATAAATCGAAACGGATAAGTTTCTATAGTCTTAAATATCCGTTATTTTCGAAGAAAACATAATCAGAAACAAATCCGTAAATAATCTTTAAAATCCGCTGCATCCGCGTTCCTGTTATTTTGTTTTTGATGCCTGTTTTTCATCAGTATTTTCAATTTTCTTTGTATCAGATGATTGAATCATCTAATGTAATTTAATGCATTTTAATTGATTGACGATTTGTCAGCAGGCTCTCCCAAACAACAGAGAGAAACAACCGTTTCAGGAAGGATTAGAGCCGAAAGTGCGGCTGAACCAGTCCCTGATCAGTTGCATTGTGATCGTTTCGGCCTCTTTGCGTGGTGTATGGGCAGCTTCCCTGATTTCACATACAGTTACTTCCGTTTTTATTTCTGTTTTGAGTATTTCCAGCTGGGCAGGAGTGCCAAACTCATCGTTTTCGCCCTGAAAGGCCAATACGGGACAGTTGATTTGCTTTAACAAGGGCACTATGGACCATTGCGAGAAATAATCGCTGAGCCAGGTTTCGTGCCAGAGCCGAAACAGTTCATTTGTTTTGTTGCCGTGGTACTTTTCGAGACTCTGGAGCAAACTTGTGTCTTTGGCACGTTCGCGTGTGGCGAGTACGGCCGCTTTGCCCGAATCTTCGATAAAACTATGCGCGCCTTCGAGCATTAAACCCCTGACCCGCCCCGGATAAAGCGCAGCAGCGAGCAAAGCTATCGTTGCTCCGTCGCTATGACCGTAGATAATAACGTCATTCAGTTGGAGAGCATCCAACAACTTCATCAATTCATGCGCTTCTTTGTGAAGATAAAACTCATCCCTGCGGACAACGGCAAAAGGAGATGATTTTCCATACCCCCGCCTGTCGTAAACAAGTGCATTCGTGCCGAAAAGCCGGCTTATTTCTTCAGGAAAACGTCCCCACATTTCGACACAACCCCACGAATCGTGCAGAAAAACCAATACAGGCGAAGCAGCCGCCCCATCCCGAACGATTTGTTCGCAATAAACAGCATAATCATCGAAGTCGATGTAAAATCCCTTGTCTTTTTTATGCATACCGAATGAAAAAATGTTAGCAGTACAAAGGTACATAAAAACAACAAATGAATTGAAAAGAGCATGAAATAAGCTTCGAATTTAACGACAAAAAAAAGACAGTTTCCCTGAAAAAACTATATATTTGTTGACTGAAATCAGCAGGAAATGAACTGAAACAGGAACAGAAACAAAACACATTGGGACAATGAGCAAGAAAAAAATAGTAGTACTTACCGGTGCAGGCATGAGTGCAGAAAGCGGACTGTCGACTTTCAGAGCTACCGGCGGACTTTGGGAACAACACCGGATAGAAGATGTGGCAACACCCGAAGGCTGGCACAAAAACCCCGAATTGGTGCTCGAATTCTACAATCAGAGGCGAAAACAGCTGATAACGGCCCTTCCCAACGCCGGTCATTTGGCTTTGGCAGCACTCGAAAAGGATTTTGACGTAGAGATCATCACTCAGAATGTAGACGACCTGCATGAGCGGGCAGGCAGTTCCAAAGTGTTGCATCTTCATGGCGAACTCACCAAAGTGCGTTCGTCGGGGCCGGGCGCCGAAGTCTTTGAGCTTAGTCCGGAACAATACCAGACAAATTTAGGCGATAAATGCCCTAAAGGATATCAGCTCCGGCCACATATCGTGTGGTTTGGCGAAGCAGTACCCGAAATCGACAATGCTATTCGCCTTACCGGCCAGGCCGATGTCTTTGTTGTGATTGGTACCTCACTGAATGTGTATCCCGCAGCCGGTCTATTGCATTATGTACCCCGAAGCACTCCTGTTTTTCTGATTGACCCCAACGAAGTGATGGCTCTCCAACCACATATCACCATTATAAAGAAAGGAGCAGGCGAAGGAATGAAAGAACTGACCGAACTACTTAAGGCTTATCGATAAACAAATAAAACAACATGTTCCCTACAATCGTAATGTAGTTAAGTTGCCTTTTGTCAATGTCCTAACGGACAAAAGGAATACGTTTTTAACACTTTATCTATTGATATTTATGTCCTACGGACAATTATTTTGCCCATTGGCTTGCCCGTCAGGGCATTTGCACCAATAAAAAAAGCAAATAGCAATGATAGTTTTGTCAGTAGAACATTCACGGTAATTAATGTTTCCCTGAACTCAACAACACGGCCTGTAACCGGCCGATATCAACAAAAAGAAGCCCTAGACGCATCACTGCTTTCGGGCTTCGGGGAATAAAAATAATTTTACTAAGTCACATTTTAAAATTTTATTGCATGGCAATAATAAAACAAAACGAATTTTAAAAATGTTCACTATTTTTCATAAAAGAACATTTCTTTTTTGTCATTTAAATATTATAGTTCTGGTTTTTGTTCCCACTTGCAGAACGTAAACGCCTTTTTCTGGTATAGGAATGTCCACAATGGCAGTTTCAGCCTTTCGCGAAGCAACCAACTGACCCGATAAACCGTAGACGCTGAGCGTTTCTCCCACCAGAACACCCGAAATCCGAAGCAAACCAGCTTGCTGACTGATAACAAGATCCGCCATATCCGGATTTTCGACTCCATCAATTACAAATTCTTCAGCATTTGTAAAGTTACTCCATTGATCAGTTGCAGCATAGGTCGCTTTCGAGTTGACAGGAACATATAACTTACAGATTGATGTACTTGCACCTGAAAAAACATTAATGCCTAAAGCAGGAGGAACGGGATTATAAATTTTAAATGTCGATAAATGGCTGCAAGATGCAAAAGCATATGAACCAATGGAAGCCACTGTTACAGGTAATGTTATTTCAGTCAGTGGCGTGCCGGTAAATGCGTATGTAGCTATCGAGACCAAATGACTGTTTTGAGCATCCACCGATGTAAGGTTCGGACAGCTTCTGAAAGCAGCATTGCCTATGGCTGTAACGGTAGCCGGAACCACATATTTGTTAGCTATTTTTCCGGGTGCATAGGCTATAAGCGAAGTATAGTCCTTGTTCATTAATACATTATCCGTTGCAGTAAAATAAGGATTATCAGCAGCAACGCTTATTTCCGTTAATTTGTAGCACGAAAGGAAATTGCCGTAACCTATGGAGTTAACCGAGCGGGGTAACTTAACACTGTTCAGATTATCGCACCTCCAGAATACATAATCTTCCAGTACTTCAAGATTTGTATAGGCGCTCCAATCCACCTGTGTGAGATTGTTGCAAATGGAAAAAGCATAACTCTGGATAGTGTTGACAGAAGCCGGTAATAATAAATTGCTGATCGAACTGTTTTGAAATGCCCAGCCGTGGATTGTAGTTAAGCTATTACAGGCCGAAAGATCTACATTGCTAATGTTTGTTGACACAAAAGCACCATCTCCTATGTATTGAAGGGAAGAAGGAAAGTTAATACTGTTCAAATTATAACATACGCCGAAAGCATATTCACCAATACCGGTTAAAGCTGAAGGCAACTGAACAGTCATAAGATACTCGTTGCCATAAAAAGCCCCGTAATCTATCCATTCTACTCCTTCGGGAAGCGTGTAGGCACTTAGTGTTTTTCCTGCAGGATAAGTAATTATTCTACTTTTGTTTTTATTGAACAAAACTCCCACTGCACTTGCATAAGCCGTGTTCAAAGCATCCACACTAATACTTTGAAGCGTGGTTATATCAAAGAAACAATTGACACCTAAACTGGTAACCGACCCTGGCAGGAAGATTGTACTCAAACTTGTTCCCTGAAAAGCCCAGTCGCCAATGGAAGTAAGCGTTTCGGGCAGTGTAACAGCTTTTAAACCCGTATTCAGGAAAGCCTCTCTACCTATACTCCCCAGTGTGGCTGGTAAAGTTATGGAGGTAAGGCTTGCTTTTCCATCGTTCACATAACTATAAAAAGCATCTTCGGGTATTTCGTTGGCCGGATATACAATATCAGCCGCTTTTACGGCACGCACAGCACTTTTAGTCACGGTTTCAACTCCTTCAGACACAATATGTCTTCCCTGCTTTTTTATTCGTGCCGGCACCATGGCGGCATCGTCAGGAGCTGTGCCTTCTGTGCCTGTATAGGCCAAAATATTGGCCGCACTCAGATCGATACCTGCCAAAGCTGGCATAAGATCACGCATTGTTTTAAAGTCGCGGGCATCAATAATGCCGGTTACTATCAACTTCAGGACGTTTTCCCGTTCAGCAGCCGAAAGAAGAGAGGCAAGCATGCCGGGCATGTCCGATTGAACCGTCTTTACATTATTATGGAGTATAAAACGGGTATCAAATATCGACAAACCGGCGGCACCATTCGCATCCCTGACGTTACTGGCATAAACATAAATCGTATCTATGGGTAAGTCTTCGGTTGACCAAATAACGACATGATCAGGATATGAAGCAGGCTGTGTTATAGTTTCAATGTTCAAATCTTTCAAAACTTTATTATCGACATACCGGATTTTGTAGTTGCCCACATTCATCGACGACACAAGATCGTAATGTTCGGAGAAAGAAAGCTCAATGCTCTTCGTTCCCACGACTTTGGCGCTCTTTATGTAAATTCCGGTTCCTTCATAATTGGTAGCGCTAAAAACATAGCTCCAGCTTCCCGCAATCACTTTTCCCGAAGCTGTTGTTGCCATAGCTCCGATACCAAAATTTGCAAAAGCAGGTAGAGCTGTCCAGCTTTGCCCGTTGTCTTTTGAGTAGGACATCCCTAAGTTGGCATGATAACTAAAATAAACCCCATTGATGTGGTCGTAATACAAATCGCCATAGTAATTATTTGTATCGATGGCCGTCCAGTTAACACCTCCATCGCTTGTTGAATAAAGTGAATGCGAAGTTGCACTTGTGTACAATAACACCAATCCATTCAGCCCATCTTTGAAATCGAACGAAAGATTGGCGTTAGTAAAAGGCGTATTTATGGCCGTCCAGTGCAAACCTTTATCAGTCGATTTTAAAATCTTCCCTGTATTGGTTTTAAAATATATTGTATTACCATCAACCCTGTAGGATTCGTTCGAATTATAGGTATATATTCCGTTTCCGGCAGGCATATTAGCATCGGGTACCTGGTTCCATTGCGCACCGCCATTGTTGGTGGTATATATTTCAAAACACTGCCCGGTATAACTGTCGCCAACGGCAACACCCTCGTTTTCGTTCCAAAAATGCACAAAATCAGGAAAAGAACCTTCGTTGTTGAAAGCTGTCGGCTGCCACGTCCAGTTTTTGGCGCCATCGGTGGTTTTATACACTCCTTTTTGCCCCATCGACACAATCATATAGGCCGTTGTGGCGCTCACGGCACAAAATCCGCCCGATTCACCGTTCACCATTTCTGTAGGCAGGTCGTTCTTCGTCCAGTTGACACCACCATCAGTCGATATGGATACCGCTTCACCATTCTGATCGCTCATCCATATAATATTGTTACCTACAACACTGATATTGTTGATCAGTGAGCTTTGTTCGGTTAGTTTCTGCGTCCATTGAGCACTTGCCGTCGGGACAAGAAGAAAAGCAAAAACGAAACCAGTAAAAAAAAAGAGACTTTTTGTTTTCATCATCTATGTACTTTATGTTTATAATAATGCTATCACCCATTCTTGCTTCGGTAAAAGAACAACAAAGCTTTTCCTGACTGATACTTCTGTTTTTTTTATCAATAGAAAAACAGAATTTACAGCACCTACATGTAAAAGCATCAAATTGCTATACATGTAAATCCTGTAAATGCTGTTTCTAAAAAATATTCTGTCGCAGACAGAACGAATCTTCTTACTATCTATTCATCTCTGCCGGTTTTAAGAGCTTCCCCTTCCGGCCAACAAAAAACCCGAACGAAACGGCAGTGAAGTGTTGAGCTTTCATGCCGTTGGTTTGGGTTCTGAGTAAAATTACTGAATCACCAGTGCTACCGGGTCGGTATAGGCCGTAGTTCCTTCTGTAGTGATGGCTGCCACCCTGAAATAATACCGCATTACCGAAGTCAGACCTGTTACAGTGAATTTAGCGGTGGTACTTGCCCCTGCAAGTTCCCAATCGGCACCATTTACGCTGAATTGCCATAAATAAGATTTTGCTCCTGTCACGGCTTTGCGTTTCAAATCGGCTGTTCCCTGTAGTTTACCATTAGTTGCGCTCAATATCGGCTTTTCAATCGGACCGGGTTGCTTCGAAAGGTGAAAACCACTGCTTAAAATAATTACTTCATTACCATCAGCTATCCTGTCGACGTAACCTGATAACACTCTCAAACCATTGTCCACCAGTTCTTCGTCCTGATACATCAACGCCCTTTCGGTACGGCTGCCATCCTGTGCTGCCTCGAAACTGATACGCAGTTTTTCAAGCCTTATATCGAGTTCGCTAAGCGGTAGATCCGGTGTTTTAAAGGTTGCTATTTCAGCTTTCATACATGTACTTACATGTTCTCCAAAGGTTAACTTTTCGGGAACAGGTATCGAAATAAAATCATTTACTGTTGTTGTTTTTCTCATACCTATTTGTTTTAAATTGTAAATAAATTACTGTTAGCTAATATAATAAATGGGAGGGAGGGTCAAAGTCAGATTGTAATCTGCTGTACTTTATCTGTCTCCTGCTGCCTTTTTATTTTTTTAAACCGATTTTTGGTGGAAAAGGGTGTGATCATATTCTTTTTACCCCGCCTAATAACTTATTGCTACTCATATCGGGCAAGCTCTACGAGCTTGTGTCTCTCTTCCATTGCATATCCCCCGGATAAATCCGGGGGTTATGCAATGACAACTCCTACGGAGTTAAGAAACTGTTCGTATTGGTAATAATATCAATCATAAAATCAGCTTTCTTATTGGTTGCTATTTATTTTTACCTCCTACCATTTCTTCCCTTTTTCTATCTTGTTACTTCAAACTGCTTTTCGCCAAAAGCGATCTGTTTTTGTTCGTGTTTTGATGACTTCCCGCCTGAAACGATCTGTTTTAATTAGATATGAACACATTAAATATATGAATCAAAGTCGAACTTTTTATTCCCATGTTCCTGTTCCGATAAAAGAACTCTGTAAGAGTTCACTGTGCATAACCCCCGGATTTATCCGGGGGAAAGAATGGCGGCAATGAACGATACTCTGTAAGAGTTTCCCAATACCTGCGCCCAACGACCTCAATCATCAAAAAGATATTTCTCGTCAAACTCAATTCCATGCTCAATAAGCAAAGACCGCAATTCATCTTCAAAGCTTGTGACCCTATGGTGCTCTTTCTGATTCTTTATATAGTCTACTATCATCGCTTTGTCTTTGTTGCTATATGATAAACCACAATAACCTTCCGCCCAGGACTCGAACGATGGAAAATTCCCTGAATTTGTCATCCATGTATTTGATGCGGTTTTAATTTCTTTGACAAAGTCGGCCAATCCAATAGAAGAATGCAAATCACAGAATATATGTATGTGGTTCCCGGTGCCATTGATTCGATACAGAACACTTTTCCTCTTTTTTATTATTCCCCAGATGTATTTATACAATGCTTCGTGATGTTTTTCAGGAAGTGTGTTCTTACGTTTGTAAGTACAGAACACGATATGGAAAAGTGATTGTCGATAGCTGTTCATATTGATTAAATTTATATTGTAATTATCTGATACCGGGCAAGCTCTACGAGCTTGTGTCTATCTTCCGTTACGTATCCCCCGGATAAATCCGGGGGTTATGCACAGATAACTCCTACGGAGTTAAGAAATTGTTCGCATCTGCGATAGTATCAATCATAAAATCAGTTGCTTACTTGTTACTATATTCTTTCAAATCGATTTTTCGCTAAAAACAGTCCAAATCAATCAAGTTTGGATCCATTTTCGCGAGAAACAGTCCAAATCTGTCAAGTTTGGATCCATTTTCGCGAGAAACAGTCCAAATCAGTCAAGTTTGGGTCCGTTTTCGCGAGAAACAGTCCAAATCAATCAAGTTTGGGTCCGTTTTCGCGAAAAACAGTCCGAATCAGTCGGGTTTCTGTTGTTTTCAGCTAGAATGGATCTATTCGGTCGGGTTCTGATCGTTTTCCGCTCAAACAGATCCATTCGGCTCGAATATGAATGGCTTTACGCCAAAAGCCATTCATTTTAGTCAGATTTAGGTCCTTTTGTTCACTAACTCTGTCCAACATGAGACAATGTAAAATTAAAACGGGCAGAAAATGAACTAACCTTAACCGAATAAAAGCCGATCCGATATTGAAACAATGAGCAAAGCATATTTTTTGTGGAAGTTGAGTCAACACCGAATCGGTTTTGAGAAAAGTTGAATAAAAAAGAACGGGTAACAGGTAATCACTACCTTGCGCAAAATATAACCCTTATCAGTTTATGGAAAACAGACAATCTTCGGTGTAAATGTGGAGTAAAAAAAGATGCAATACAATAGGTAAATATAATGATTTTTATATAGTGAAATTATACCATATAAAATTGGATTCCAAACCAAAAAGGCGTGGAAACAAAGCTATTGACAGGAGATACTAATTGATAGGAATCAGATGGTTTTTGAAAGCAAAAGCCACAATCTCCACTACATTGTTCAGATGTAGTTTTTCTTTGATGTGTTCTTTGTGCGAATCCACCGTTGAAGCGTTGATACAGAGTTTATCAGCCGTTTGTTTGGAGGATAACCCCTTCGCAAGACACTTAATAATTTCAATTTCGCGTTCGGTGAGTTGGAAAAGGCGTAGTTTAGCGCCTTCCTGCTGTGCAAGTCCTTCGGTAAGCACATTTTTTGGAATGGTACTGCCCAGAAAAAATCCGCGGCCTTTGCATACTGCCTTCACCTGATCCAGAATATCGTCGGGAGTGCTATCCTTGCCTATATAAGCCCTGGCACCAGCACTTATGGCATTCACTACGGAACAATTGTCCTTGTGATGGGAAAAGAAAACAACCTGCACGCCGGGAAAATGCTCCGTTATTTCGCGACAAGCCTGAAAACCTTCGCCTTTTTGTTCGAAATCAATTTCGGTAAAGACGACATCGCATTTTACCTGAGGAAGTTGCTGCAACAACTGCACCGTATCGGATGCTTCGCCACTGATGCGCACCCAGTCGTGCAAATTAAACACTTGTTTGAGACCTTCCCTGCAAATAAAGGAAGGATCTGCGAAGAAAACATGAATTTGTTTCATAATAGGCAATTAGATGAAGTGTACAAAAGAAACTACCGAAAATCATTCCGGCCTCAATGCGCTATAAGCGACAATAAGCGTTTAAGTACTGTGACAAATTACTTATATATCGCACACTCTGCTATTTCTTTCGTGCATCAAACAAACAAGCTCATCGCACTCAGGCGAGCTACCACGGCAAGAAATAGAATTCCCAAACCACCTGGTCCCCGAAGGTCTGCCAACAGGCACTAAGGAACAGGTGCATCAACCGATTTTTTGTCGCCGGCAAGTGGAAACATGTCCCGCCCGACGGATACAATCAGTACTGCTTCAGCATCGGTAGGTTTTTAAACAACCTCTATTGGCCTATCAGCGATGCAAAAATACAAAAATATTTAAATAAACCTCTTGTTTTGAAAAAGATGTAGAATAAAATGTATTTTTTTTCTCATTTTGTTATTTGCGGGGCAGTTCATCGCTTATTCTGTCGAAATAATTTCAGTTTTTGCCCGTTTCAATCCATCGGCCCTGGCTTCTATTCTTATTTTGCCTGCTTTTTTGTCGGCTTGCAGCAATATCGTTGCAATTCCGGCCTCAGCCTTCACCGGGTTTTGCCCTATCAGCCGGGCAGCTCCTTTTACTGTAAAATGCACAGGTACATCGGCGTCCATCACGGCATTTCCGTTCACATCACAAACTGTAGCATACACAAAAACAACATCGGCGCCATCGGCTTTGAGCTGTTTTCCGCTAAAGTCGATACTTAATTTCAATTG